>Ga0105055_10001457_pt1 | contig 38226 bp, 24 predicted proteins | sample BON03_FD_78090 | JGI IMG/M metagenome (GOLD analysis project Ga0105055, IMG submission 78090) | Freshwater microbial communities from Lake Bonney liftoff mats and glacier meltwater in Antarctica - BON-03 | ecosystem: Environmental > Aquatic > Freshwater > Ice > Glacier meltwater | place: Lake... | reverse complement strand
CCTCCCGGCCGGTGCAGCTGAGGCTGTACTGCTGAAGGCCCCAAACCCAAGTGCGGTTATCAGTACAAGTAGCAGAGCGGTGACGGTCTGTTTCATGGGTACTCCTGTTGTGTTGGTGAATTTGACGGTAGGTGAAATGACCTACACGATAAACATACATACATGTAGTATGTTAGTCAAGGAAAGCTATCCTGCCTGCACTGCTCAACGATTTGCCGCACCTGCTGCAAGCACTACTTCACTCACAACTTCGCGGCCCTAGTCACTAGACTGTCCCCGCCATGAATTACCCAGATCCGAGACTCATACATGCGTAGAACCGCTACTGATGCCGAAATAACTCGCCAAGAACTGTTGGCAGACGCACGAGCAGCGTTCGCATCCCAGGGGTACGCAGGTACTCAGCCAGCCGACATTGCAGAGCGTTGCGGAGTAACGCGCGGCGCGGTGTACCACCACTTTGCAAGCAAAGCTGGGCTCTTTGAGGCCGTCCTAGTACAACTGTCTGCAGAACTCGACGCCACAGTAACTACTGCAGCAATCGCAGCACCCGACACCCGATCAGCCATTGCCGAGGGAGCCAAGGCCTGCATCGAGTTTATGGGTAGAGACGAATACCGCCAGATTGCGGTTGAAGACGGGCCCGCGGTAGTTGGCTTGCAACGATGGTACGAAATTGACCGATCAATTGGGTTGGCCTCTATAGAACTCGCCCTAAACCAATTAGAAACCGAAGCACAATTAGCTGTGCCAGCAACAACAGGCCTAGCTCGCGGTCTATTCGGTGCGCTCACCGAGCTAGGCCTGGCCTACTCACGATCTGAACTCACTCTCAATCAAGCGACCAACACATTCAACCAACTCATCAACCAACTCTGCGTTAAACCGGCCTAACAAGCGTAACAAACAGTCCCACAGCCAGCAGCGCCGTTCGCCGCAGCGCCGTTCGCAGCGGCAACCCGCAGCGGCAACCTGCAGCACCGTTCGCAGCGCTTTAACAACACATAGTGTCGCCAAATCGCCGCAAACGCGATTCGGCTAGGCACTAGGTTCAGAGCTGCGCGGCGCTCGGGTTTAGAGTTGAGCGGGACAGAGCCGAGCAGAGCGGGTTCTGGGGTAGCAGGTTCTGGGGTAGCAGGTTCTGGGGTAACGGGTTCTGGGGGCTAGCAGATGGCGGACACACACCAATTCAGCAGGCGGAGCATGCTGGGCGGAGCAGCAGCAGTGGTTGGCGCGGCCGCAGTCTCGGCCTGCGCACCGCTGTCGCCACTCCTGCCACAGGGGCCAGTCAACCCGCCTCGGCGAACCGAACGTCGCCGAGTTGTGGTTATCGGCACCGGGTTTGGCGGCTCGGTCACCGCACTGCGGCTAGCGCAAAGCGGGGTAGACGTGACCCTGATCGAACGAGGTCGACGTTGGGCGAGCGGGGACCGCTCCACCTTTCCCACCATGTTCGCCCCGGACCGGCGAGTGTCTTGGCTGAGCGAGCGCAACTCGGCCACCGAGCGGCTGTTCCCCACGCTGCCCGGTGCCGCGTGGCAGCCCTACACCGGCCTGTTGGAGCGCATCAATGGCCATGGTATGGACGCAGTCTGCGCAGCGGGGGTGGGCGGCGGATCGCTGCCCTATCACGGCATGTCGTTACAGCCCCGCGGAGATATTTTTGACTCGGTCATGCCTGCTGAGTTGGACTACACCGAGTTTGACTCCCGCTGGTATCCGCTGGTGCGCAACGCTTTAGGCGCCACGCCAATCCCCGATGATGTGCTGGCATCGGCTCGCTACTCATCGAGCAGGCAGTTCATTGAAGCAGTCCGAAACGCCGGGCTTCCCGAAGCTCATGGCGTGCCCATGCCCATTGACTGGGAGGTTGTTCGCCAAGAGTTGCGTGGAGAGATTGCACCGTCAATCACCATCGGCGACGTGATCTACGGCGTGAACGGGCCCGGCAAAAAATCACTCGATACCAACTATTTGCCAGCTGCCGAAGCAACGGGCCGCGTTGAGCTTCTGGCGTTACATCGGGTGGATCGGGTGCGCCGAGATGATCAGGGCCATTGGGCGGTCAGCATGGAGCGCATTGCTACCAACGGTGCGGTGCTTGAGCTGGTGGAGCTAGTGGCCGATGCGCTGTTTTTCTGCGCTGGGTCGCCCAACACCACCAAACTGCTGGTGCGGTCTGCCGCTCTTGGAGACATTGGCGACCTGCCCGAGGATGTGGGCGACTACTGGTCAACCAACGGCGACCTGTTGACCTCTCAAATATTGAGCCACCCAACCGGCATCAATCAGGGCGGGCCGGCAAGCATTGCTTCGCTTGATTGGGATAATCCGGCAGGCCCGGTGTCGGTTCTGTATGCGCCGCTGCCGCTCAAACAAGAGTTCAACTTTATGCAAGTGATCGGCATCTTTATTCCCGACGGACACGGCAGGTTTAGCTATGACTCGGCCACCGATCAGGCGCGACTCAGGTTTCCGGCTTCTGCACATGGCGCAGCGTTAGCCGAAGCACGCCGCCGGGTAGCCAAAGTGGGCGCAGCAGCCGGGGCTGTGGCCTCGATTGATATGACCGCAACAGACCCAGTGACCTATCACGCTCTGGGTGGCGCAGTCATCGGCAAAGTGTGCGACGGGTATGGCCGGGTGCTTGGGCAGCGGGGCCTGTATGTGAACGACGGCGCGCTCATCCCCGGGTCTACTGGGTGCGTGAACCCCTCACTTACCATCGCAGCGTTAGCCGAACGCAACATTGATCACATTGTGCGCAATGACCTGGGCTCGGTGTTCTGAGCTAGGGGGCGGGTGCGGCCGGCGGGGGTGCTCAACTAACGATGAACGGGCTTGGGTCACCTGAGTATCCGACCCACAAATCTTCACGTGCTCGGGTACATGCAACATACAGAAGGCACCGTTGACGGCGAAGCTCTAACTCAACCTCGGCTGGATCATCTGCAACAGCAGCCAACGCTGTCTGCAGCGGCATCTGATCTACCCCAACACCCGCTACTGCGATGCAGCGGTACTCCAGACCCTTCATCCTGTGCATTGTTCCAACGGCGATTCCTTCGCCGATCTTCAGGTCGCGACCAAGTCGGAAGCAAGTCAGGCTGGCCTGCTGCAGGGCCTGCTCAAGCAGGCTGAAGCCAAACTTGGTTGGTGTCACCACACCAATTTCGCTGGGCTCGACCCCACCCTCGATCCATAATGCCACCTGACTCACAAGACCTGCTGCCATCTCGGCTGGAGTATCAAACCCGGCAACCGTTGGCGATGCGCCGTGCAGAAAGCTGTGGTACCCCGCGCCGTCTTGGGTTTCCGTCCCCAAGTCAAGGTCATCAAAATCACCCTCACCCAGCACTGCTAGCGACCAACGCAAAATCTCATGAGTGGTGCGGTAGTTAATTCGTAAGCGACGTGAGCGGCCTCGAATTTCGATGCCGACTTTCGAGAGCGAACTGCGGCGGTCATAAATGCGCTGATGCGAATCGCCAACAATGAACAGGTCATTCACATCGGGTTTCACCGCTGCGCGCAGCAATCGCCATTGCGCCTCGTGAAGATCTTGCGCCTCGTCCACTATGACGTGACGGAAGGCCTTCACCGGATTGTTGGTGAGGTAACCCGCCGCATCACTTGCAATCTGCAAGTAGGTCCGCTGCTTACGCCGCGCTAGCTCTGCAGTGGCAGCTTCAATAACCTTCCACAGCTTTGCCCGGCTCAGTCTGTCGAGTGCTTTTCCACGCCCCGCCCGGACGGCAGCGAAGTACTCACTTCGCGACTCAATCCCTTGGGCTAACACAACCTGCTCCCACTCTTGGATTGCAAAGGTGACTTGGAATTCGGCACCAATCTCGTCAATTGTCTTCTGCCAAATTTCCCTAAAGCGATCGCCGTCAACCACCCCCGGAGCAGCACCCTCTTCATCAGTAACCACCTGATACGCAAGTCGATCTACGTTCAGCACCTCCACAGAATCGAGAAGGTCTACCCCGCCCAAGAACACAAGGTCATGCTTGATTGATTGAGCCAGGTTGCGGGTGTACGTCGTAAACAAGATTGGCTTGCCGCGGTAACCAACTTCGAGTGATTCGGCCAGCATCTTGGCCCGGTGGATAGCAACTACCGTTTTCCCTGTACCTGCACCGCCTGTGACGCGAGCTGGACCGTTGTAGACCGGCTTATAAGCCGCCTTTTGCTGCGTTGGGTGCAAATAGGTTCGCCACAGTGCGAACGGTTTGGCGAGCATTTCGGCAAGTTCTTCTTGGTCGGATACAACATGGAACTGATTGCGAGAGGCGGGCGCTGCGATGGCGGCCACAAGGTCCTCAGTGTCAATGCTTGGTCGCTCTTCGTCACCCACAAGCGTTGCATACAAAATATCTGTGGATTCTGTACCGGTCAGCAAAATCAACGCATCTGCTTGACCTTGGGGCACAACTGTCAAAAGTGGTTCCAGCTGCTCTTCGGTCTGAAGCGCACGCAGCAATGGCAACAACTCGGGCTCAATTCCGAGTTGCTGAAACTCCCGATCGCTGCGATGTGCATACAAATTTGGCAGATCGTCGATCGGAATGCCTTTACTGCCGTCCGATACCAACTCACCGAGACTTGCAACGTCCACAATCTCGAGCGCGCCAGTTGCCTGATTTACTCGAAACTCGTTTCGAGCCATCCACCTATCGGCCTCTTGATGTGGAAGTACATCAATTAAGACAACGGTCTCATTATCGTCTGGGAGCAGCACTATCCCGCGATGGTTATCGCCGAGTCTGATAGTTCGAGCGCGTGAGTCACGTTGATTGACATAGGACTCAAGGTGAAGCCCTTTGTAGTTGTACAGCTCGCTGACGGTGAGGTCCTGAAACTTGGTCACAAGTTCAGTGATGCGGTTTTGCACAGCAGCATCTAGGCGTCCGAACCGCGGCAGCACTTCTCGTGAGATCACTAGTCTGGTCATTGTTCACCCTCTAGAGCTGCCATCAGCTCGTCAATTGTCCACTGCTCCACCGGTCGCGCATCCCAGCCAGACACAGCCTCGGAGCCGGGTAAGAGCACTGCTACTTTTTTGTGCGGCCAGGCGGCCTCTAATGGAAGCCCGTCAACCTCGTGGCCTGCGACGAGCAGCGAAGCGCCCCGTTCAAGAGCCTGTCTGACAAGTTCTCCAACTTGAAGGTTGTCAATCAGGTCGAGTTGCTCGAGTTCTGATTCGGACAGGTCAATAGTGCGAGTTGCCGTCGAACGGGCTGTGCGACTTCTGAGCCACAAGTCACCCCATTGCAACTCCTGCGCCTGCGAAGATCCCGAGGCGATACCAGCCTGCTGAGATTCGGGTAGTCCGAGGAACTGAAGCAGGTTTGCCCAAGGAAGCCAGTCAGCCCATCGGGCAAGGTGTTGGGAAGAACGAATAGCCCCCGGCGAATCATCGAGCACAGCAAGGACCGTCCAGTTTTCTTTTGCCGGTTGAGCCGTATCTAAGAACATGGCGAGCGGAAGTTGCCCAGGGGTAACTACGCGTGACCCAAGTGCCACTTCTGCACCAGCTGCTGTTGGTAACTGCACCCAAGTTCCAGCCAAGGCTGCATCAAGTTGGGCTTGCAGACCGTCTGCGTCTAACGAAGAGGTGCCCCCGACTACTGCCATGCCAGCGATAGCCGAAAGAACGGCGCGCTTCCAGGCTTCTCTGTCGGGTCGTACCAAATAATCCAGCAGTAGCGCCATGGGGTTCTGTTGCAGTGCGTCAATGTCTATGGGACCCGGGATTTTCTGATGAACGTTTTTGGCTTCAATGCGCGCTGCTGCGGTCATCAGAAGCCGGTCCGGAGGCTCAGTAGGAGGCTCAGCAGCTACTGCTGTGTGGAACTGCTTAACATCTTCCCAGGTGAGGTTCCAGACCAATTGCCCGTTGGCTCGCACCGCAGAACGCTTCTGCGAATCAGATGCGATGTTGTTGTTTGTTTGCGACGCGTGATACTCAAATCCATCGAGGTACACCGCAATATCGGCGCTCGTACTATCCATCCGCTTAATCAGGAAGTCGGGCAGCGTGCTGCCCAGATTAGACAATCCTTCTTGTTCAGAGATTCGGTACCGCACTACTTGGCCAAAGAAGCCAATAGTCAGCTCAAATGCCTCGTAGCGGCCTCGGCCTGGAACTTTGGTCAGAGTAACATCGGCATTCTGCGCCCCGTCAGCCCATTGCCGCAACGCCACCTTGAAGCGGCGTTCCAACTCTGACTCCTCGACTCCAGCAATACTTGCGTTGCCAATTGTCGATACTTTTTGAGGCTCAAAGGGCTCTTCAAGCATCGAGTCAAGCAGTTCTCTGGCTAAGTCTCGGCGCACAAGATCGTATTCATTTCGGCCAACAACACCGAGTAAGCAACGGTGACAGGCTGGTCTGCCTTCATTGCGACAAGGGCAATGCGCAATGACCTCTCGAGCCGCCTCAAGGATTGCTTTGATCGATTCGGGATCAGCTAGAGGGCTGAGATAGCCAGTCCCGCCTGGCACTTGGTCATAAAGCACCAAGAACCGTCGGCGACCTTGACCAGAACGATTCGGAGAATCAGCGGTAGTAATTCGAAGGTGTTCGGGGTTACCCCCAAGAGTTTCGCGGATTCCCAAAAGGAGCGCACCTTTGAAACTGGCGAGCCGCTCATCTACCTCGTACATCGATACTGGAACCAGCAACCGAATAGCTTCGGTGGTGAGTTCATGGACCAAAATAAGGGGATCCCAACTTGCCGGCTGCGAGCCTGAACGAACCTTGCACCAGCCCTGATGGAGAAGATGAGATTTGCTACCGGTCGAGGAGTTGGGCTTTTCTCGAACATCACGAACGGCACCGCAATGCCGGCAGACCGTAAAGCGCGGTGCAGTGTGCTCATGTCCGCCAAGCTCTACCTGCTCCCCTGGCTTTCCTAGTAGTCCAAGGTTGAACGTGCGGAGCCGAACACGACCGGCAAACTCGGCGCCAAAACTGCGGTCATCAATGAGCCACGCATCACGAATTTCGGTGGGGTCTGGATCGACTAGCGAAACGAGTTCGTATCGTTCTTTAGTCCGGTTATCGGATTCATCAAAGACCCGTGCCGCTTCCTCGGGGGCAGTCGCAAAGGCATGACGGAGTCGGAGCACTTTGTGACGGGCACCGACATCTGCAATGCGTTGACCGCTGCAACGTGGGCAGCTAGTTGGCGACTGACCGGCTGGCTCTATATCTGCGTAAGCACATTCGGGGCAGATTCGCCACTCCTCGTAGAGCGGTTCTTGAGCTGCGCCAATCTCTAAAGCATCAATAACATGTTTGTGGCCACTAGCAAAAAAGGTATTACCGGGGGCAAACTCTGTAATTGCTCTGATTCCAGGACGAGCAAATTCTAAGGTTTGGCTTTCGAACTCTCCACCTTCTTCTCGAGGCTTTGACCACAGGTTTGCTGTGAGCGTGACTACGTCACCAGTAAGCGAGTAGTTGGGAAGTATCCCGGTTCGTTCTAGAGCCGACAATGGGTACTCGTCGCGATGTTCGCGTAGGAGTTGGATAACTGCACTGCGCTGACCACGCAACGAACGCAGTTCTTCTTCATCGTCTTGGTCCCGATGCTCTGCTGTTTCGAGTTTATCAATAGAGGCTGCAAGCCGGTCGCGGCGCAGTCCAAGCTCGCGCAACTGTGCAAACCAACTATCTGTGACATCTTTGAGATGCGGCTCAATGCCGCCTAATGCAAACTCTCGAAGGCGATCAGCGGCGTCTTGACCAAGCAAGGTTCCGAACAAGCCGAGAAAGGTTTCTACGTGAGTAGAGTCACCGATTGAGGTGTCTTTCAACACCTGAAAGAGTCCGCCCTCCATAAATGCAGTTCGCATGAGTTCGCCAACTTTGTTGGGCAACGGATTAGCCGCAATCGTGCCGCTAGCCATCCGGTCCATCAAATAAGCAACGTATTGCCGATTGAGTGTCTCCCTAGCCTCTAGATAGCAGTTCGGCGGCCGTACAGACCCGGCAAGCATGGCCTCGGGTTCGGCTAGGTAATACAAGCCGTGGGTATCGCTACGCACAAAGGTCGTGACCAGCGAATTACCGGTTGCGCGCCCGGCCCGGCCGACGCGCTGAATGTAACTAGCCGGGTTACGTGGCACTGAGGTGAGCATGACCGCAGACAGGTCGCCTATATCAATACCCATCTCTAAGGTCGGCGTAGCTGTCAACACATTTGGCGAATCGGGCGCTGTGCCATCTTTGAATGCTGTTTCTAGGGCTTCTCGATCTCGCCGATTCAATAGACCCGTATGTTCACCTGTCACAACTCTGGTTGTCGTGCCTTTTCTGTAAAAGCGGCGGTAATACCCACTGTCAACCGGGTCTTGCGAGTGGTAACGACCAATGCATCTGTAGCGACGGCAGGGCACTTGGGTCCAATTCCCAATAAAACGCGGTGGCACAGTTGCAGCCCCGCCACAGTGATCACAGCGCACAACTGATTGCTCGGCTACTCCACTCACCTCGGCAATATCGATTGCTCGCACAAAGCGCCGGTCCAGCCCGTAAATGGTTTGACCGCTACTCAAAGTTGTCGCAATAAACGCTTCTGTTGCTCCAGCAAGGGTTGCCAGAACTCGCAGGTTGACCTCGGCAGCAAATGCGGGATTGATGCCAAGCGATCGCGTCGCCCAGTCTGCCCACCAGGTTGCAGGTGAGCTTTTGGCAGCTAGCGAGTCGAACTCGGATTTGCTTGCGGTACTCACAAATGTTGGTCGGCTTTGCTCATGAGTAAACGGCGGAAGTCCATTCGGTCGACCACCCCAGATAAACCATTGACTTCCACCCTCGGCCACAAAAGGTTCGAGCAATGGGTTGTGAAGTGCTCCGTTGCCCCGAAGGCGGTCGCAGATCCCAAGCAAATAGGCATCGGCGCCTTCGATGGCGCTGCTTGGAACTTCGCCGAGTACGTCCGCTAAGGCTTCCTCGACTAGCAAAGCCGCCGACTCGTCAAGGTCGACCCAAGCGGCCGAAGCACCGGACTGCTCAAGGGTTCGGCCTACTCGAGACCTCAGCCCAAACTCCAGATCGACCTCAAATCCCACCCGATGTTCCAGCGTCTTCAACGCAGCTTCGTCAGCTTCCTCTGACCAGACTGAACGCATAGCTATGTCTCGCAGAAGGTCTGGTGGAACTAGTCCATATCTGCCTTGTGGGGAGTCGGCATCGTGAAACAACTGCTCGCCCAGCTCGGCCAGACTCAGACCAGCTTCGCCCGCATGAACTAATGCTCCTGCCATGAGCGCTCGGGTGTTGAACCGGTGTGTACGGCCCGCAAAAAATGAGGCTCGATGCGAGGCATCTTGGACGGAGTCGGTAAACGCTAGGAGCTTGCGCTCCTCTTCATTGACCTTCTCGGAGCCAAACATTGTGGTGATAGATACCGAGGCCAGCGAGGCAACTGCCAGGCCAATAAACAACACAGCCTTGGCCTCTCCACAAGCGGGGCAAGACATACGCACTGCATGCTCTTCGTCTGGTGTGACGTGAACTGCCACGGTGCCAGGCGCTGGGGTGTCGAGGAGTTTTTTTGAGAGCGGTTCAAGGTGCTTGACATCGCTATCGCCCTCTTGAGCTCGCAGCATGACCCGAAGGGCAGGCGACCGCCGCAAAGAAGCTTCGTAGACCGTCGAGGGATTCATACCCAAATTGCCGCTAATTTCGGTTTCGGTTGCCATCCACCCGCTCAGACCGCAGCGACGGCAACTCACTGCAGGAAGTGTGATCGCAGGAATCGCTGGCTCAGGGGTTTCTTGAAGATCGCTGAGTGCTGCTGTGCCAGGGGTATCTAGCCAGCTGAATTCGGGTTCTTGTTGAACTGCTCGCAAAAGTCGGGTGACCTCACGAATCCAGAGTTGTGCCTCAATGCCGAATAACGGCCGCTCCGTATCGCCGACTGGTCGCCGCGCTATTGACAACAGCGCTAAGTATCTTGTGAGCGCTTCCTCTATCACCTCGGGTGCTTCTTCGAGTACCTGCGACCAGCCGGGGGTGAGTGCGGCAACTTCGACTGCGGTTTGATGAAGGGGTCGCGGTTGATCGCCAAGCGCCGTCAATACCGCCCGTGTCAGTGGGTGGGCCAGAAGTCGCTCCCCTAGTTCGATGGGGTCTGACAGCATCGGTTCGTTATCGGCACGTCGGCAAAAAGCAGCGGCCAGAGCGTCATCATCATGGGTGTCTAGGTTGGCAACGGTATAAGGAGACGGTGTGGGGAGTTCGGGGTCCACGGCCGAGCAGGCCTCGTCGATTGTTTGTCGCGTTTCGCCAATAACTGAATCCTCTGAGAACTCGACACCAAAGACTTTGCCTGCAAACTCTCGCAGATCAACAAGTGCTGCAGGGTCAGAGCCCAACGTGGCAGAGGTTGCAACTGGTGCTGCAAGGCCCAGCGGCGCCCCCGGCGCTGCGGTACCTAGAGTTGCGCCAAGGCGGCGCATCAGCATTGCTACGTCAGTTCCCTGCGCCCCGTCATAGGTGTGGAACTCATCGAGCACGATATAGCGCAGGGAGTCTGGGCCGGTGGTCGCCCAGAGCGGCTTGTCCTCTCGGCGCAGAAGTAAGAAGTCGAGCATCTTGTAGTTGGTCAGCAAGATGTCGGGTGGGTCGTCACGTAGCGCATACCGGTCGTCAATCAGGCTGTCTTTGCTCATCTGAGAGTGGCTGCCGTTTTCGCCGACATAGAGCCCTGCCCGCAAGCCGCTGAGTCGCCGCTCGTTGTTAATCAGCGCTGCCATTCGGCCAGCCTGATCAGAGGCCAACGCGTTCATTGGGTACAAGATGATTGCCTTGATACCGCGTTGACCCACATCTCGCGCCCGAGCACAGTGGTCAAGTAGCGGCAACAAAAAGCACTCGGTCTTTCCTGATCCGGTGCCCGTGGTCACCATTGTGGGCTTGGGTTGATGGCCACCGATCGTAGTGAGTCGATCAAATGCGGCTGCCTGATGTACATACGGCGTGAACCCGTCGGGTAGCCATCCGAGCGGTGAAACCCAATCAGAAGTCACGGGGCGGAACGGGGTGCGGACGCGCAGGTAAGGTCCGCGAAATATGCCAGTGGCTGGGTCAGTCATGAACTCTGAAAGCTGATCTCGAACATCATCATCAGCTAGGCCAAATGTGGTGGCCAAATAGTCGATGAGTGCCCGACGAATTTCTCCTTCTACCAGCGATGGAATCATCGCACCCCTCCCCTGTAGATGCTGAAGAATACATGCGGCCTGTTGTGTAGCGCCATGAGGGCCAGTGTTCTTTGGGGGCAGTGGGAAAGTGGGGCTGACAGTGCTTTAGCCTCAACTATCGCACCCCGTCGCTAAGGTTTAGCCATGGAAGCTCCTATACCAACTGATGAAGAGACTGCTAGCGAATATGGGGTAGCACTCGATGAGGCCGCATCCGATGGGACTCCACTCGGCGATATTTTGCCAGGCCTTGCAAGTCTCCCATCGCAGCCGACGAGCGAGATGATTGGCGGACCACTCGCTGCGTATCTCTTTAAACAGCAAAATCTTACTTGGCTAGGGCTAGCTGAAACTACGACTCAAGAGATAGCTCGCATCCCAAACGTTGGACCCATCCGAACGAAAAAGATGATTTCAAACCTGAGGTCTCTGCTGAGTTCCTTTGGCCCTCCGCCAGCACCTAACACCCAACCAGTTCTAGACAAGCAACGTACTCAGATCGTTCAGGCCATCGGGGATCTAAGTGCATGGTCAGTAAGTAACGGCAACCCTGGCTCTGTTCTTGACGCCATAAAATCAGCGATTGACTCCAAGGCAGCCGATGGTCCGCTTGCAGCGCTGCGTTTGTTGGCTGAACTCCCAGCAGAGGATGTTGCTTCAGCAGAAAGTATCCGAGCATACGATCCAGTTATTGCTGCAAAAGAGCTCATCGAATCCTTTGATGAGCGAGAGCAAGCCACCCTTGAGCGTGTGTTTGATTTAGACGGGTCTGCGCCAACACTGGAAGCTCTCGGCCTTCGTTTCAATGTGACTCGAGAGCGGATACGGCAAATTGAAGGAATGGTCGTTGAGCGGCTAGCAGTAGCACTGAACGAGCCTGCCAACCGTTCGCTAAACACTGCGGCAGATCGCCTTGGAGACCGCCTTGGGTCAGCAATTCCATCCGATCAATTGGCGGGCGAGTTTGCGGTGTTCCCACCAGACGTTCTAGATCGACTCATCCTTCATTTAGCGGGCCCCTATAAGTTCGACGGCGATTGGTTTTTGCTGTCGTCACTGCTCGATCGGGAGGTGGGAAGAGGTCAAATGACGTTCAAGGATCGTGTCCGTGCAACCTTTGAGGCTGTCGAAGAAAACGGCCTTGCCCCTCTAGCAGCTGTCCTAGATGCCCTAGCCGAGGTTGGTATACGACCCGAGTACACCATGAAGGCCCTTGCCGCAGACAAGCAGTTACTTGTTCGTGAAGATTTCGTCCTCGATTGGAAGGGATCCTATGTAGACAAGTCAATAATCGCTTTACTCATTGCTGGTCGTCCATTAACCAAGGAGGAGTTGGTGGCATTTGTGAAGCCGGGATCCGAGCAAGGAATGTCAAACCAACTGCATATCGACGACCGAATCTCCAAGGTTGGTATCGAAAAATTTGCGCTTGCTCAGTGGCAGCTAGAGGAATACGAAGGAATTGTTCCGGCCATGCTCGACCGCTTGGCCGCCGGACCAGTTGAGCTTGAGGTTCTCAAGGGTGAGCTAGCAAGAGACTACGGGGTGAGCCAAAACTCGGTTGGGATGTTGGCATCGACACACCCGGTGTTCCTACAAGAAGCCGGAGTGGTCATGATTCGGCCGGAGGACCGACCCTATATTCCCAATACCAATATCGAGGGAACAAAATGCTGCTATCTGATTGACGGCGTGTGGTCCTGGCGGATTCCGGTCGATCGGGATGTGTTGCGTGGTAGCGGCCGGCAGTTGCCCGAGGCATTTGCTGCGCACTTGGGCGCGGCACCAGTATCAAAAGGCTCGCTCGACTCACCGGTTGGGCCCGTCCACCTAGCTTGGCTGCAGTATCCCTCTATCGGCAGCCTGCGGGCTGCGGCTCGGTCAATGGATGCAGAAGAGGGTGACTGGATGTTTGTTCGGCGGGTCCGACCCTCGGAGATTGACTTTCAAATTTTGCGGGCAAGCGACATTCCTTCAGACCCGGCAGGTGAACTACGCGCACTTGTAGGAGCAGCAGGTTCACAACTCAGTCTGGAGCAAGTACTGGCCGATGCTATGGGCCTGCGTGGGTCAATCAACCATGATCTTGCAGAAGAGCGGGCTGCATTAGTAGCACGCAAAGAAGATGATTTAGTTCGTCTGCTGGATGCTGCCGAAGGGTAATTCTTCGATACAACACCTCCTTGGTCCACCCCGCCTTACGGCTGGACAAGACCCGAATTAGCGGTGATCAAAGGTGTGAGTAAAGGGTTGTTGAAATTTTTATTCATTTTTCGCAGTTGACTATCCACGTAGCTTCTCACTAAGGGCTGTACTTCAGGCTCCAAAAGTAGAATTTCGGCTTTGCTGCCGAGATCGAACAGCAGTGCATGGCAGTCAGGTACAGCAAGGAACGCTCTCCGAACCCGTAGCCCAGCTTCAACTAGCTCTGCCGGAGGAGTCCCCTTGATAAATACTTCATACGGGCGATGCGGATATATCGTCATACCCTCCCGGGCTCCGATATTGACCCGAACCAGAGTCCAGTTGTCAAGACATGCGTTCACCCCCCCCCCCCGGTCTGACCGATCATCGACATGTCAAGCCCGGCAACGTCGATAAAGCGTCGGATCAGTTCCAAGAGTTGCTCGCGTTCTGGTAAAGCCAAAAATTTGTTGTACTTCTTGCGCTGCCGGGAAGTTGCCCCGTCTGGATCTACTTCATTTGTCTGGCCCGGCGAAGGAGGTCGAGGCGCCCGTTTAGAAGTCCGAGAACTAAGGAGAGCACCTCCAGCCAAAATGGAGAACTCTGCAGTCGCAGCATCTGGCAACCCAAACTGGACGGCGAGCTGCTGTTTCGGGTCTTCAAGAAGCTTGATGCCACAGAAATCAGCCACTTGGGTGACGGAGTTAACGATGCGGTCGTGAACACTCGGGTCGGTGTGTGGTCGTGCGAGCTCTTCAACGTTGACTACCACCTCTAGAGGGAGATCCTCGATGCTGCTGCAAAGAATCCAAAGGTCAACGGTTGTGAGGATTCCTTCGGGCGAGACACAATGAAGAGAAAATCGTACGGCTGCCGGGTTGAGCCTCATGCTGCTGCCGCCGAACTGTTTTCTGAAGCAAGGTCAGCAACCCAGTCTGCTAGCTGAGCTAACGCAATTTCTAGTTCTGCGGCAGTGCCGCTCAGCGGAAGCCGGTAGACGTGAATCACCTTGTCTGTGTTTTTGATGAGAGTGGTCTGCACAAGATCGTCACTGCCTAACTCGGTCTGGTCGTTGGGGTTTTGCGCATAGACAAGTACCCCTTCGTTCAGCTTCATAGCCGTTGTATAAGCAAGCAGTTGGTAGTAATCCGAAATACGGCCAGACCCAGACGAGAGCTTGTACTTAACGTCGCCAACAAAGATCGGCTGCTGATACTTCTGAAACACCAAGTCGGGCTTCATATTTAGTCTCTTAGCTTCATCGAGTGGCACAGTCGGCTCGCCGAGAAGCTCAATTCGGCCTCGCAGATAACGCCTGAGCCTGTTGGTGACAAACAGTTGAAAAAGATCATTCATGTCAACGGTAAATGACACATGCCGTTGCGTGCCGGAGCGCTGACTCAGAGACAGATTTCGCAGCACTACTGCAGCGAGTCGCATTGCTTCTTCGTAATGCTGATCAATCCGGGTGGGCTGCCAACGATCTATCAGCTTCACATCAACTGAGCTGTGGGCAACATCTTCGAATCGCGCAGTCAACCGATGAAGTCGAACACGCAGTTGCGGTTCTAAAGCAGGCAGGTGATCTAACCGGTCAAGAGCAGCTACCAGCACTCGGTTGGGAAAGAAATCGGCTGTGTACTCGTCAAAGCGGCAAGCAACCGGGCTGACCATAGCTGGATGCCGCAATTGTTCTGTCACATCAATGCGACCTCGTGGCGAGATCAGACGCTCCTCGGTATTGCGGTACCCATGGAGCACCCCACGAGCGGTTGCATGCTCAACCGAACTGGCAAACACCTGCGCCATTATTGTCAGCAAATCTGGGTTGAGGTCAAAGCCGTAGATTGCGCCGGGAATGCTTTTTGGTCCAACTCCGAGCATGGCAAAAAGATGTTCGGTTGCCACCTTTGGACGAATCAAAACTGTGACTTCAGATGCCACAATTGTGCCGACGTTTTCGGTTGCCTTGACCGTATACAAGCCAGGCTGCCGGCTAAGACCAATCAACAATCGCTTCTCGGCAACTTCGGCGAGGTCTGCTAGAGCCTCCTCGCTGAGTTCTACATCCTTCGACTCATATTCCAGCAATTCAATGATCACTACTGCTCCGCAGACTCGCCGTTAGTTTCGATTAGCCCTGCCGGACGGTGAAAACGCCCGAGCACTTCTGTCCAATGGAACTCGGCGATGGCAGCATCGTCACCATAAAACAGGTCATCGATAAATGGCTCAACGTTGTAGCGCCAAATCTGCGCCATCTTGTCTTCGTTTAAACCAGGTTTCATAAAGTGACTTGGTCCAAGCAGCAGGTCACTACTTCCAAGGCGACCTCGAAGCTCGCCGTTGACCATGGCCACCAGCCGAGACCATTCGTGCTCAGCGTTGTTTTGTCGAAGGTACCGCTCTAGTAGCCCCGCCAGTGGGCCTTCATCTGGAAGGACCGAAACAAAGTGGAACCTGCGCCGCAAGGCTGCATCAATTGACGCTATTGAGCGATCAGCAGTGTTCATCGTGGCAATGATCCAAAGGTTGGGCGGTAGCTGGAATCCGTCAGGACGGTAGAGGGCTGCCACATCTTGATCTCGATACTCGAGCAGAAAAAGTAACTCGCCAAAGACCTTTGGAATATTTGCCCGGTTGAGTTCATCTATGACCAAAAGATGCTGTTTGTGATCAAGAACAGCATGGTCAGCAAGCTGAGCAAATGGGCCCGAGGTGAGCTTGTACGACAGATTGTCGGCAGCGTCAGTCGACGCTCGGTACCCCTCAAAGAAGTCCTCATAGGAGGTTGAAGGATGGAACTGCACAAATCGTCTTCGTGATTCGTCGGGAGCTAGAGCGGCGGCAAGCTGACGGGCAATAAAGGTCTTGCCTGTTCCTGGGGGACCATACAAAACGATCTGTCGCTTGTCTTCAAGAAGCTCAACAAGCTGGTTTAAAAAGGTGGTGTCGGGCAGGTAACAGGTGGCCGCAACTTCAGTGAGACGGGTCTGCAAATTTGCTAGTACTGGGTCTAACGTGCGGTCACGAACCCAATAGGCAAAGCGCATTTGCCCCCAAGGATCACCGGGCAAAAGCGGCTCCAACCGGAGCCGTAGCTGTCCCGACGGCGCTACGGGGTCGTCTCAGTTCGCAGTGGGTCCACTCGGACCGAATGCCCAGCCGGGTGAAGTTGGCCCCGGTAGTGGGCACCTTTGGCGCTCGTGGACGAGTCTGGGAGTGTCGTGTCCCACCCATTCGCTATAGTTTATTTCAGGGAAGAGGAGGCGGAGGGTGAAGAAGTGCGGAAGCTGCGGCTCGGTCGTATCTGCAGATGAAATGTGCCCTGCGTGCGGAGCGCGCCTCGGTCCACCAACGGGTGGCCTGGCAGTACCGCATCACGCGACGCCGCCCGATGCTCCGAGCCTGCCCCCGCCCTACGTGTCGCCGGCACGCTTGAGCGCAGCGAACGAAGCAACACCTGCCGGGGGTGCAACCTCGTGGACGCAATCGTCCACGGATGGAGGAGACCTCTGTGGTATGCGGCGGTGTCCTTCGGGTCACCAGTTGCCTTCCGGTAGCCGGTTCTGCGCGGAGTGCGGACTGCCGATCGACTCCCCGCCCACAGCTCCGGGCCCGACCGTCTCGGAGCCGACGTCGCCCACGCGGAAGCGGCGCAAGACGCCGTTCGTGATCCTTGGCGCCCTCCTCGTCATCGCGATCACCGGAGCGGGCGGATGGTGGTTCACCCGGCCCAGCACTGAGGCCCGTTACATCGAGGCCCTCGACCAAGCAGACGCTCGTAGCGAGTTCCCGACCGACCGTGCGGCAGTTCTCCATGCCGAGTCGGTCTGCGAGGCCTTCGACGCATCCGGGGACCCGAAAGGTGGCGTGGCCGAGTCGGCTGCTGTCGAGTTCTACTGCCCGCAGTGGGAGAAAGGGTTCCGCGTCCTGGAGACCGTCACAGTGACCGGAACATTCGACGTCTCCGACGTCGACGAGTACTACTCGGCCAGGGACGGCGCGGCGTGTGAGGGAGAGGGTGGCTACGGCGACATCAACGCGAACACACAGGTGATCCTCACCGACGGCGCTGGCGACGTGATTACCCGGACAGAGCTGGGCCCAGGCGAAATCCAGGACTACAGCTGCCACTATGAGTACAGCTTCGAGGTCACTGAAGGGGAGGACCTGTACGTCGTCGCCGTCGGTGATCGCGGCGAGTCGTCGTACTCCTTCGATGACTTGAAGGCCGGCCTAGCGCTGAGTCTCGGATGAGCGCCCTCTCGAACAACGCGGGTGATCGACGGTTTGGATCGGCACTCGGACACTGGAATACGTGCGGGACGCGTCGGCAACTCGGTTCGAGTGGTCGGCGAACGACGCGACACATCTCGTTCGGACTCGCGGTGATTCTGGTGACGGTGTCCGGGTGCGCAGGATCCGACGGCGGCTCGACTGCCGGCGTGGCTTCCGCACGATCGAACAAGCGGTCCGACGCTGCCACATCAACGTCCACGTCGGTAGCGACCACGCCAGCCACGGACATCGTGACCACCACCGCTACTCCACCCACGACGACCACTGCCGTGCCTACGATGTCGATCAACGGATCGATCTCCTTCCTCGACGACATCGGTTTCGATGGCACTATCGAAGGGATCGCTTCGGCCTCACCGCCCGACGGTTCGCCGTGCGCAGGATCGGACGGGTACTCCGACATCAACGCCGGCGCCGCTGTGACCATCGGCGACGGCGCCGGCCTGACACTCGCGACCGTGCCACTCGGCCCCGGTGCCGCGGTGAACGCCGTGCGCGGGACCTCACAGGAACGCCAGCTTCGACAGCGACTCCTGGACTCCGTGTTCGACCTCCGGTACGTCAAGGCCGACACCGCTGGCGACGGTGTCGCTGCCGCTGGAGTGAACGTCACTCGAGCGGAACAGCGTCTCTACGATCTGGATCACCCCGACGACTTGTCATTCGAGGGGCTTGCCTTCCACGCGACCTGGTGCCGATTGCCATTCGCGTCGGCAGGACTTCCGCTCCTGCCGGGCTACACCGTGACCATCGGTACCCGCGGCACGACGGTGTACAGCGCACAGGATCTCGGCGCGCTCGGGTACGAGATTGACCTCGTCCTCGAATGACGACCACTTCGATGATGCCCGCGTCAATTGGAACCGTCTCGAGCCGCAGCGCGCCGAGGCGTCGCCGCCGGTCTGAAGCCGTTCGGCTCAGGTCCGCTCCGGCCAGGGGTCGAGGGGTGTGACCAACCCGAAGGGCAGCGGCGTTGTGGGTTACTCGGAACAAGTGAGGGAGAGCGTCGGATGGGTCGTTACAAGTTTCAGTGGGTGAACACCGGTCCCGATGTGCTCGCAGCGCTCGGCGTCGCGTTGGGTGTCGACGGTGATGTCGTCGAGGCACTGGTCGCGAGGTACGGAGCTCGCCCGAAAGACGCGTTCATCGCCGACATGTGGCCGGGACTTCTCGACATCTGGTTGAGCCGTGACCACGACTCGCTCCACCGGCTCGCCGACACGATCGCTGCAAGGAATGTGGGCGATCAGTCGATCGACCGGTCCACACCCGGCGGCCAGAGCGAGTTCCTGCGCTCGTGTCGTAACACGTCGGGTTTGCGTTCCGATGTGCTCGCTGCGTGGATCGAACGTGGCGAACAAGGTGCGGCCGAGACAGCCAGACAGGTCCAGCCCCGTCAGACGGCTCGTTCGGAGCCTGAGCTGGCCGAGACGTTCGACGCCGGGGCCGTTTCCCTGACCGACTGGCTTCTGTCACAGCTCGAGACCGGCTTCGGGGACGCATTGGAAGTGGACGACGATGGTGACATCCCGATCGTCGCAGGAAGCTCGGTGACCTACCTCCGTCCGATCGACGATGACTTGCCCCGCGTGGAGATCTTCTCGATTCTTGTGACGGGCGTTGAGCCGTCGGAGAGTCTTGCGGAGGTGGTGGCGGCGCTGAACGAGAGCCTGATCGTCGGCAAAGCGGTGCTCGTCGAAGACACGCTGCAGCTGCAACATACGCTGCTGGTGACAGGGTTGGGCGCTGAGCAACTCGTTGCCACGGTCAAGCTGGTTGCTGCATCAGCCGACCGGCTCGACGACCTGCTGGCCGAGAAACTCGGTGGGTCGACGTTCCTGCAGGTCGACAGCGATGAGGACGCAGCAGCGGTTGACGGACCGGACTCAGTGCCTCCGGAGGGGCCGACCACGCTTCGCTCGGGCGATCTCGGTCCGGTGTCCCTCATTCGACAGGGCAGCGATGTCGGCCTAGCTGTCATCGATCAGCTTCGCGAGTTGCTGATGATCGACGATGAGTGGCTGATGACCTTCGACCGGGGGTTCTCGTGGTGGGGCTTCCGGCTGGCCCAACACGTGATCGTCGACCTTCCGCAGTCCGACGGACGGATGGACTTCGCGACCGTGCGCATCTCGACTGAAGTGGTGCGCGAGGTGACCAACGCCGACCAGGCTGTCCAGTGGGTCAACGTCGCCAACGCGCAACAGACTCTCAGCGCGCTGGTCTGGGACGCGGAGCGTCGAACGATCCGTGAGTGCTGTACCGCCGTCATCACCGAGGAGAACGTCGGATGGCTCGTCCCGATCCTCTCGACTGCTGCAGTGATGCAGAACTCTGCAGCTCACTCCCGAGCGCACGGGCTCGCCCCGGCTGTGGGCGGGATCCCCGCTGAATCGACACATCCGCTCAACGGACGACGAAGTGAGCTCGACAACATCCTGCTCGCCCCGGAGCAGGTGATCGCAGTGTCCGGTCGCGAGTCCTCCGCATTCCACGGCGGACTCGTCGAGGTGCTCGAGTCGTTCGTCCAACAGATGGGGCTTCTCGGGTTCTCGGACGACTCGGGCTTCAGCTGTGAGGTGCCGTACACCGGCTCGACGACGGCGATGGAAGCGAGCGCGCTCGGCGGCGCCATGGTCCCCAACACTGCCCTGGTGCGCATCGATGCTGATGTGGCGCACCCTCAGTACGGCAACGGCGCGCTCGTCACCCTTCGGTTACCGACCTCCATGCCGTACAAGCAGACAGCTGAGTGGGCGTGCTGGCTCAACCAGGTCGAAGCAACATCGATGACCGACACGACGCTGCTCGGCGCGTGGTGCCCGGACCCCACAGGCGGCGACAACGGTCCTCTGGCGTTCGTCGCATTCGTTCCGAACGTGCTCGCCCGCCCTGGGCTGCTCCAGAACCTCGTGCTCTACCAAGCGGTACGAGCAAAGTTGGCAGCCACCTACCTGCCACCCCGAAGTTCCGGCCAATGAGTACATCTCCGATGACTCCGCTCGAGGCGGCCACCTAGGGAGGCGTCCGGTCCTGGTGGCTGCGGTGCGACTGCCCGGACTGTCGTCGGCGACCGCTCTGTTCTTGGTCTCGACTCTGATTTGCGACGGGCGTATCCTCCCGTTGGGGGAACGGGCGAATCGGTGCTGCGGCGCTCTCGCGGGAGGATCGGCATGAGCAGCAACACCGGGGCGCGTCGAGAGGGCTGGACCGCTCGGATGTGGTCTTCGTTTCGTGAGCGGATCGATTGGGCGCTCGCCAGAAGTCCTTTGTGGATCATCGTGTGGCTCGCAGTTGCCGCCTTCGGCATCGCTGTGTTCGCGGCGGGAGTGATCAGTCTGTTCGGACTCGGGGCCGAGCCAGGGTTCGGTCCCTCGTTCTGGGACAGCCTCATCCGCACGATCGATCCTGGTCAGATCGCAGAGGACAGAGGAGCGTTCGCCCTCGTCACTCTCGGCATCACACTTCTGGGTCTGCTGCTGTTCTCGACACTGATCTCGCTGGTGAACACCCAGTTCGATCGTAGGGTTGAAAGTGTCCGTCGTGGCCGGGATCGGGTGGCGCACCCCGGCAAGCATTTCGTCATCCTCGGCTGGACCGACCTCACGCTCAAGGTCGCCAAGGAGCTTCACGACTCGGGGGGATCGGAGCAGCCGCCGACGGTAGTGGTGATGGCGCCCGAACCGTGGACCGAACTGCACGAGCTGGCCGACGAGTTCGCGCGCGATTCGAATGTTCAGGGTCGCCGAACCGTTCCGTGGGGTCGTAGTTGGCTGCAGGTACGAACGGGCAATCCGAGCGACCCCCGCGACCTGCGCAACATCGCTCTGGTCGCCGAGGCCAGGGCGGTGATCGTTCTGGCCGCGACGGGCCACGCCGGGCATCCGTCACGCGTCCCCCTGCCCCGGACGCCCGGCCGATTCCCGCTCACCTCGGTGGGTCGCCGCAGATGACCGAGACGGCAGCGGCGACCGTGACGACAATCTTCGCGCTGGCCAACGCGATCCGCTACCCCAATGGCGATGGGAAAAAGTCGGACGCAGCTGGCCCCACAATCGTTGCCGAGATCGCCGACCCGGTCGACGACTCCGGTTCGATCGGCGATCGTCTGGTGGAGCGGATCAAGGTCCTCGGCCTGGAGCTCGTCACTGCCGACGTCCACAAGGTTCAGGCCGGCCTCGCTGCGCAGGTGTGCAGCCGGGCAGGACTCTCGAGCATCTACCAGGAAATCCTGAACTTCGACGGTGTCGAGCTCTACCTGCAGGAGCTTTCACAGCCCGACCACCGGACATTCGGCGAGATCCTTCTCTCCAAACAGCCTGTGACACCGGTCGGTCTTGCGAGCCGCAGCAGGCCGGAACCCGGAGCCGAATATGGCCCGCTCGAGGTCGACATGTGGCCGGACTGGAACACATCAGTTCGGCCGGACTCGGCCGACGGTACCGAGTCTCAGGTGTCTCTCGTCGTGCTGGCCGAGAGTCAGGCCGAATGCAAGCGAAGCATCGACGGGCGGGTGACGAACGAGCCTGCGACAGACCTGCACCTGACCAAGCGTCGAGATCCCCCAGCGCGTTCGGGGAACGACCGCTACCTCGTGCTCGGGTGGAACCGGCGTGCACCGATGTTTCTGCGCGCAATGGGTGATCACGACTCGAACCTCGCTCTCACCGTCGTCACGTCGTCGCTCGACGTCGACCTCGACGGCGGCGACGTGACGGTCATCCCGACGTCGTCAGCCGGCGGGCTCCAAGGTTGGATCCACGACTCCGCCAAAGCGTGGATCGAAGCCCCGACAGCGTCCGCCGCCACTTGTCATGTGATTGTCCTTGCGAATGACGACGTCACTGCGAGCGCCTCGGATGCCGACGTATTGATGTCGGCTCTCGCCCTTTCGGAGTTCCGGACAAGTCGAAAGCTCACGCTTGCAGCGGAGCTGAGAGAGCGACAGAACAAGTACCTCTCAAAGCTCGTCGTCGACGACCAGATCATCGGCGACTCCGTCCTGGCGCACCTCCTCGCCCAATACGCGGTTCAGCCCCAGATGAAGGAAGTGTTCACTCACCTACTCGGCTCCCAACCCGTTGAGATCGACCTGCTCGATTCGGCAGATGTGTGGGCTGAGCCCGGGAGCCGCATGTGGTCAGAGGTCGTCGAGCGCGTCGCCAGAGATCGCGGAGAGATCGCCATCGGGATCCGGCGCGACAACAACTCGCGGTCGGTCGAACTGAACCCCTCGATGAACGACACAGTTGAACTCGGCAATGGGGTCCGGCTGGTCGTAGTGACGCGTCGACCAGCGGTTGCCAGTGCTGTGATCAGCCCGGCCGACCGCACCCACCGCCGCTCCGCCACGAGAAGCGACGTCGTGTGACTGTCGCCCCTGGCCGGAGTCGGGCTGCTCGAGTCTCGTGTGACGGTGAGCCGGTCGGCTCGTCTCCACGCGGCCGTCGTCGGCGCGACGCGGCAGCAGGATCGAGGAACTGTCAGAACCGGCGGATCGCCGCGTCGTCCACGCACACCGTTTCGTGCCTCCCGGCGTCGAGCCTTGTCGGATTGCCGCGGCGCTGCAGGACGCGGTCGAGGACATCCAGTGGGCGTGGTGCGAGGTGACCGTCGAGCGGCCGGACGAACTGCAGCGCCGACTCGCCGAGGCGTTGGCTGCGGGCACTTCCGACGCCGAGATCTCCGATCTGCGAACTGATCTGGGGGCGGCGCTGCTCGCTGCCGGTCTCGCCGACGCAGCGGTCGAACAACTCGAGTTGGCAGTGCGGCCGATGATGGTGCGACCTGGGATCGACGACAAGAGCACCCTCGACACGCTCGGGGTCCTCGGCCGGGCGCTCACCGAAGCTCGTCGCTACGGCGAGGCCGAAGCCGTGCTGACCGACGTGGTCAGAGGCCGCTCCCGGGTGCTCGGCGCCGACGACCCGCAGACGCTTGTCGCCCGAGGCAACCTGCTGCGTGCCGTCGGCCGCGGCGGTCGGCCCGTCGAGGCGCTCGACATGGTCGATGATCTGCTCGCCGACCGTCGCCGGGTCCTGGGGGAGGACCACCCGTCGACGCTCGACACCCGGGGGCACAGGGCGCAGCTGTTGGACGAAGCAGGCCGGGCGGCCGAGGCGGTCGAGGAGATGCGGGGATTGTTGGACGATCGTGTCCGGGTGCTGGGCCCGTCGCACCCCGATGTGGTGTCCAGTCGACACAACCTCGCGGCGATCCGCAGCCGGTCGACCGTGGTCGACCCGGTCTCTGCCATGTGGGAGCTGAAGCAGAACTCGCTGGTCCTCGCGGCGGACCTCGGACCTGAGCACCCCGACACCCTGCTCGCGTTGGGCATGGTGGCGGAGCAGGCCCAACGCCTCGGCGACGATGACACGGCGCTCCAGTTGCTCGATCGGATCATCGATGCCCGGGGTCGCGTCCTCGGACGGGACGCGGGCCCGACGATCACGAGTCGTCGCATGCGTTGCGAGTCGCTGCGCCAGCTCGGTCGTGTCGCTGAGGCTGCAGAATCTGCTGGCACGCTCGTCGCGGACACCACGGCGGCCTTCGGCCCCGGGGCCTTCGAGACGACAAGGTCTCGGCTCGAGCTCGTCGAGTCGCTGCTGGCGCTGAGTGATGCATCGGACCCGTCCGACCCGGACGTCGAGCACCGCCTCGACGCAGCCGTCGCGCTGGCGATCTCGTCCGACGTCACACACCTCGAACCTGGCCACCTCGTCCGAGTCGAGGTGGAGGCGCTCCGGGCGACGCACGGTCAGGCCGACTGAGGCCGCGGGCGCCGACCCGGCCCGTGTCGGCGCACCGGTCGTTCAGGTCCGCAGGGCGAAGGTCTGCCATGCAGGTTGGTCGTCGCTGCTGCTCAACAGCTCGACGACCCCGCCGTCGTCGCCCAGTCGACTGACGATGAGCACGGCGAGTTTCGATGGGGGAGTCGCTGGCCCGGTCGCCACAGCGAGAACCCTGTGCTGCTGGTTCACCATCACCAACGGCAGGCCGCGCAGCCGGCACAGATCGTCGCGACCGAGCACGTGAGCGAGTCGCACGGCGTCGTGGACGCGGACCGACGTGGTGGTGCCGTCGAGCTGGTGCAGCTCCACCAGATCGCCGTCGACCGAGGTGAGCCTCGCGGGTCGGGCCTGACCGTTGTCGGTCAGGAAGGCGAGCTTGACCTGGATCGGGTGTACCTGGTCGCTGCGCGTGGTCAGGAACTCGGGACGTGATGACATGGCTACTCCTCATTGGACCCGGCGGAGGCACCATCCCGACAGGTCGGGGGTTGCCAGGCCGTCGTCGAGCCGGGACTCTCGGGCCTTCTGGATGAAGTACCCCCGACACTACGCATGGGGTCCGACAGTGAGTCCACCGAATTCCACCCAGAGCGCAGGATCTCGTCTCGACTCCAGCCCGGTTCGCAGCGATCACCCGGCGGGTACCGTGTGGCCCGGAAAGGGAGGCCCAAGTGTCGGACTTGATGGAAGCGGTCGCGTACCGGTGCAGGAAGCTCGACGGATGGCCTGATCTGGTCGCACCTCCGGGGTACCCGGACAGCAACGGCGAGGCGTTCGTCGTCCTCCTCAAGGACAGAACCCGCACGGGGGCGCCCTGGAGTCGACCCGTCTTCTTCGACACGGTGATCAAGAACACGGGTCAACTCCACGTTCCAAGAACGGGGATCACACCAGATCCCCGAATGCATACGGCCAGATGAACTGCGGATGTGCCGTCCGCGCGGGAAGGCGTCACATCGAGCGGAGTCGACCTCGGTTGCGTTCGTCCGCGTCGGCGCCGGAGCGCACGTACACGGCGTAGGTGAACGCGACGCTGTGGTGCCCGAGCGAACGGCTGACGTCCGTCCAGTCGAAGCCGGCTACCTCGTGCATCCACACCGCGGAGTGGTGGCGCAGCGAGTAGTTCGTGTGCCGAGGTCGCAGATCGGGCCCGAGATGTCGGCGGGAGCCCTCTTGCCGCCGCACCTCGACGGTGTCCCAGCCGGCCGCGAGCGCAGCAGTGGTATGCAGCCAGCGGGTCGCGGACTCAGCGATCGGCAGACCGGGACGTTCGGGGTCCTCGAAGAGCAGCGCATCGCCGGACGCTCCTTGGGAGTAACGACGATCGGCGATCGACAGGAGCCGATCCATCGTCGAGCGAGGCAGGAGTACCCGCCGGCGCTTGTTGTTCTTCGGCAGCTTGCGCTGCGGCCCGTCCTCACCCCGGGGCCAAGTGAACGCTCCCTCGACTGCGACGGCCAGCTCGTCGGCCCGCAGGTCGCACAGCCGCAGCGCGTCACGTTCGCCGGGGCGGAGACCGCCCTGGGAACCGACCAGTGCCCGCTCCGGGAGCCACAGGATTCCTGTCTTCTCGGCGAGCTCGTCGTACGCAAGGATGAGCTTCTCGACCGCCGCGAACTCGGGGCGGTCGTCCTCACGCACGAACTCGGCGCTCTGGCCCTGCTCGGTGGCGCCCGCGGTGTACTTCACCCCCTGCATCGGGTTGTGACCCGGTGCGATCCAGCGCATTTCCCAGCCGAGGGTCACGAGGCTGCGCATCAGCGCACCGAGGTCCTGCACGCTCGAGGCTGAAAGACCCTGCACCCTCGCTGCCCGAAGGACCTCACGGCAGCCGTCGCTCGACGCCGCCCAGTCGCGAACCGTCCAGTCACCGAACACCGGTCGCAGCCGGTAGTCGTAGCGACCTCGACGGGTGTTGATGTACCCCTTGGTGCACTCGTCGTCGATCCAGCGTTCCATACGTGCGTCGAACAGGTCATCGCACGTTGGCGCTCCACGCCTACCTGCTCCCGGAGCCAACGGCACGGCGAGTCGCGCCGAGCGCAGGTACGCGAGCGTCTCGTCCCAGAGGGCGTAGGCGTCGGTCTCGACGGTACGACGGGGCTGCTTGCGCTCCTTCGTGAACGTGTCGATGTAGTCGAGTCGGTACCTCGGATTCGTCGGCGTCGGGCCGTACAGCGTGAGTCCGAGCTCGGCGTCGAACTTCACGGGAGCGCCCGTGCGAGGCCGCCCCATCACGCTGCCCTCTGGTTCGAGGCCGATTTGCGACCGGGCCGGGCGGCAGCGGGCGCGGCGACGACCACGGGGGTCGGCGCTACGGCCGGTTTCGGCTCGGCCACCGTGCCAACGAGCGAGTGGGCGAGCTCCCACGCCTGCAGCGCTGCGAGCGGGTAGCGGTGCATGCCTGGCACCAGGGTGTTCGGGAACTCGTCCGACAGAGCGAGCTCGGTGGCCTTGGTCCTGCCGATGTCGTACCGGGCCTGGAGGTCCTCGAGGTCGAGGATCGGTGCGGATGTTGTGGGATCCAGCGGATCCGGGGTCGTTTCGGTCATGACGGCGACCGTTCGGAGCCGTCCCAGGGCGGCAATCGCCACCCCGCCGGCACCGCCGGGGTTTGTGCCCTCGGTTTGTGCCCATTGCCGTTTGCGACGCCCGGAAGCGTCGGATCTGTTGCTGTGGCAGGGTTCTCGCATGCAGGTCCACCTGGTCGACGGCACCTACGAACTCTTCGCCCGCGGCGCTCGGTTGATACGGATCCCCTAGATTGCAGTCGTCTGCGACCGGAGCTGATCGCTCAGCACAGCCTCAGACCGCCGAAATCGGGGGGTTTGTGCCCCGAGTTTGTGCCCTCGTCGGGCTCTCCAGGCTCACGCTCACGATCATGACATGGACCGGTGACATGGACCGGTGACATCCACCGGTGGCCGCCGGCCAGCGAGGGGGACTCGGCGCGCCCGAACGGGCGATCTGCCCGGCGGCCGGCGTCAAGCGCCCCGAGCCGCCCGAGCGGTTACGACGCCGGGGGCAATCCGTTGCGCTAGCTGACACCCATCTGCCCGGCCGCCTGGTGATGGAAGACGTGAACCGGGCTGTCTGACTCGGGGAAATGAGCCTCGGAGTCACCCGAGAACTCCGACTCGCCGGAGTCCTCGTCAGGCACCGCGATCGACCGGCCTCCGGCTGAATGTCAGACCGTCCCGGTATGATCGTTGCCCGACGGTGTGGAGAGCAGGTTTCGATGGATTTCAAGTACGACCGACGGGTTCCGGATGACTTCTTGGAAGCTTTCACGACCGGCTGTCTCGCACCCCTGACGCTGCGAGTTCATTCGGACCGGTCGATCTGGGACATGTGCGCCCGGCGAGAGGCCGGGTCGTCGTTCGACCGAGGCCGATGCTGGATGACGATCTACGCCGGGTTATCTGGGGTGCTCAACATTCATCGCAAGCAGAACGGGTGGTCACTGTCGATCCACAAGTCGTACCAGGCGTTGCCGGAGTGGAACCCTGCCTGGTCGATTCCCCAGTCGATCGAACAGCTCTGTGCCGACATCGAGGGCCTGCTCGCCTTCCTCGATGCTGCCGCCGCACGAGTTCGACAGAATCGGTCGTTCTTCGAGGGTGAGGGTCGGGTCCATGCGTCGTTCGCTGCGGGAGACCGCTCAGGCAACGAGTCGTGGTGCCCGGACCTGCGACTCGTGGACCGCGAAGCGAACGTCGGGTTCGCGTCCGAAGCCCACCGGACAGGGTGGATCGCCGCGAGGAACTCGCGCTTCGCTGCGGCGCTTCAGCAGGTCAATATCTCTGCATCGTGGTGGCCACCGCCCCTGCCGAAAGGCGCGGGCTGTGACTTTCTGTGCACCGACGGCCAGGTCCTGTATGCGGTCGAAGCAAAGCCGGCTTCCGCGTCGAAGGGGATCACCGCGGGGCCGCTGCAGGTGCAGATGTACGCAGAACTCTTCGCTGCCTGGGTGGGCTGCGACGCAAACCATCAGGCGATTGTCGACCGGATGGTCGAACAGCGACAACGCCTCGGGCTCGGTCGGGCCGGCACGCCGCTAGTCGCGAACCCGCAGGTGGTGCCGGTGCTGCTCATCGGGGCCGGAACCCCATCGCCCAACGCGCTCGCCCGGGCTCGGCTCGTGGCCAACACGATCGCCTCGTACCGTTCCGCGGGTGTTGATGCGATGCAGTGGTGGCGTGTCGACAGCGACGGCTACCTGTCATGCGCATGAGCTTTCGCGACGAGGCCGCCGCTGCGGCGGTCCACTGGAAGCACAACACGATGCTGCTGCCCGCAGCCGCCCGTGGCCCCGGGCCGGTGAAGCACCGCGGTTCCTACGACTGGTGTCTGCCCGAGCGGTACGCACATCTCAACGTGTTGCCCGACGCGTTGTGGTCATTCGGGTGGTTCCGCACCGCGGCCATCGCGTGGCACGACTCGATCGATGGCGGGCCGAACAACCATCTGTTGTCGTCTCAGGTGCAGTGCGTCAACGCGCTGACACCGATGGCGTTCAACCCAGATGCAATCCGTCGGACCTTCAGCGGGGTGCTCGACATGGCCGAGCCGCTTGCCGTGGGAACCCCAGAAGCTCCGGACGCGCTCGTCGCGTTCGAGTGGATCGGCCACGACGACCCCCTCGGTGAGTGGAGAGGCGGCCCGGGCCACCGGGGAACGAATAACACCAGTGTTGATGCCGTCATCCGCTACCGCACCTCGACCGGAGACGAAGAACTCGCGCTGATCGAATGGAAGTACACCGAGGACTACCGCGACGAGACCTACAACGCCGCCAAGCTGCCGCTGCGGCTCCGGAACTACCGGCGTTTCCTCGATGACCCGGATTCTCCTATCCGACACGACGTCCACCACGCCGACCTGATCCGAGACCCCGTCTACCAGCTGATGCGGCTGCAGTTGCTGGCCTGGCAAACCGAACGGCGTGACTCAACGCTGAGCGCGGTGCGGGTCGTGCTGTGCGCACCCGGGCGAAACAACGGTGTGCACGAGGCGCTACCGGACCGTCTCCTCGCGTCAGCGCCCTACCCCGTGTGCGACGCGACGAACCTGGTTGAACTCTGGACCGGACTGCTCACCCGACCGGACCGCTTCGTCTACCTCGACACTGCCGTGTTCGCTGAGTCCGATGCTGCGACCTCGGAGGAGTTCCGGTTCCGGTACGGGCACCTGGCCGACAATGGTGACGACCCGGTGCGAGCCATCGCTGTGTGCCGGCACGGCTACAGCTGGCGGGCCGCGACCTTGCTCTACCGCGAAAACGGCGGACCGGTGCAGGTCTTGGACCCGTGGGTCGAACCACTCGGCTTCAGCGCTGGCGGAACCCTCGAATCAGAGTGGGACTACCTCGACGAACGCGTTTGCGATGGATCGGGTGGAAACGGCTACTCCTACGAGATCGACGCCGGCGGCTTCACCACGCTTGACGAGCTTCAGCGGTGGGCAGCGGGCATCGACGCCGATGCCGAAGCTTCCGCCCCACCGCTCAACCCGCCATGGCAGCCCCAGCCGATCGAGAACGCGTCGTGGGAAGCCGCTGCGCGGCTCACTCGGCGCCACCCGCAGCTGCTGCTCTTCGAGAGCCACCAAGGCGGCGGCACCGCTGATGCCCTCACGTTCGTCGATCGAGACCGGCCGGACTGGTCCCGCTGCATCAGCCTCAACCGTGAAGGAAGCGCCCACATCAGCCCGTTCACCACCACAGGTTCGAACACCAAGAGGTGGCCGACACTGTGGGCAGCGTGGATAGCCGACCCCGACCGAGCACTGCTCGAGCTCGAGTCCCGAGCGGTTCTGAGGACACCGACCTCCCCCGCTCCGACCATCGCCGCCGCTTGCTACCGGCTGATGGCCAACACCATCACAGCGGCCGGAGAGCAATCTAGGTGGGAATGGCGAAACGGCATGGAGGATACCTGAGGCTACGGCGGAGGAGTCCGTGAACACCACTTCCGCTCGTTCGAAGACGCCAAGGCCCGCCTCGGTGAGAGCGAGCCCGACGACCTGTACGACAACCCGGCCTACCGGTTCTGGTTCCTCCTCAAAGACGGTGACCCGATCGCCTGCATCGAGACCGTCGGCACCCTGTGGACCTCCCCGGACGAGACCCACCACATCAGCGCTCCAGTCGCAGACGACTCAGGGGCGATCGCCGCGCTCGTTCAGGAGATCCTGGGGTAGAGCGAGCAGCCAAGTCATGGAGCAGCGCCGGTTCGGTGGACACGCGTTGCGGCTGTCGCCGCTGTCCGGCACACCGTTGGTGGGGAGGGTCCGCGACGAAGCGCTGCCGCGGGATCGTCACTCACGGACGGGGGTCCGTCCGACAGCGACTGGACCACCTCGTGCGACCTCGGCAGGTTCGAATCGGCTACGGGTAGAGCAGCGTGCATGTCTGCACCACTGGCGTCGTGCGGCCCGTGACAGATGTGACCGTCGTTGCATCACAGTTCATGTATGGCTCCGCACCCGGAACCGAGACGACCAGCTCGCCCGTAGGGACAGCCAGCACGAGCATGCCGCCGGGACCGGTCGTCCCCGCCGCCACCAAGTCGCTACCCATCCTGACCTGGACCGGACGGGAAGCCGGGGCCGTGCGGCACGGCGGAAGGTCCGGGTTGTACACACCGCCACACACCATCTCGTTGGTGGTGATCTCGAGGAGCGTCGCCCCCGGTGTCGGGACACACGACACCAGCAGCACCAACAGCCCGCACCCGAGTACGACGCGAAGTCTCATCACCTACCCCCGCTACTCCCCGGCGGACGATTCGCCCTGCCCACCCGCCAGTCCACCACAACGAGATGCGACATGCTCTACGCCGGCAAGCCCGACTGGGACCTACGCACCGCAATCACTCCCCACTGAAATCCGAAGAGCCGGATTCGCAGGACCCCTGCTACGCGCCCGGGACCCCTGCACCCCGCTCAGAGTCGACTTCGAGACCGACGCGACGGGTGCGCGGTTCATCACCAGGAAATCCCTCCAACAGTTCGCTGGAGGCCGTTGACCGGATCTGGTCAGCGCGCAAGCTGACTCAGTCGTCCTCGCAGAGTTCCTCCACGGTTGGCACGTGAAGGTCGCGCACCGCCGCCGCGACGACAGCGTCGCCGCGTTTGTCGTAGCGCTGCGTGGTGCCCGGGAGAGCGTGGCCGACTGCTCGCATGACGGTGAACAGATCGACACCCGCTTCGAGAAGCGTCGTGACGAACCACCGTCTGAACGAGTGGGGCGTAACGCCTGGGTCCACGCCTGCTTCGTCGCGCCGCTTGGTGACGATTCGGTAGATCGCCTTGTCGCCAATACCTGGACCAACTTCGATCAGACCGTTCTTGGCGACACGCGGGAACAGGGCGCCCGCGCTGGCAGTGTGAAATCGCCGCCACTCAGCGATGTGCCCGGCGACGGCCGGATGGAGTGTCGCCCTTCGTGGCTCTCCACCCTTGGTGTACCTGAAGTAGATGTTGCCCGAGTGCCAGTCGATGTCGGCCAGGTTGACTCCAGCCGCTTCGCCACGTCTGGGTCCGGCACCCCCGAGCAGTGCGAGGACTGCCGCGTCGCGGCGACCCTTCGGGACGTTCGGATCGCGCCGACATGCATGAAGCATGGACATGAACTCTTCAGTGGTGACTCCTTGCGTCTCGCCCCCCTTCGAGGCCCGAGCGGTCCGGAACCCATCGATGGTGGTCGACAGGCTCGCTCGATCGGCAAGCCCGTTTCGGGCGAGATGGCGGAGCACGCCGCGCAACGCCCACATGTACTTCTTCGCGGTCTGCGGTCCGACGTTCGCTTGGATTCGCTCTGCGAACTGGTCGAACAGAGTGGGGTCTGCGGCGGCTTCCCATGGAAGTGTCCAGAAGTCGCCTGAGGATTCTGGGAAGAGCTCGGCGATGCTGCGCAGAGCAGATTCGAGGGTTCGACGGGTCTCCGTGGATGGGTAACTGTTGATGAACGACGTGATGGCGGCCGCACGGCTGCGGTCGGCGTCAACGAGGAGTCGCAGCTCGGCCGTCACGATTGCTGCCCCTTGCGATGATTTGGCTTGCCGGCGGTGATCGGGACGTGGAGCCCGAGGACGGCGTGCCGTGTCTCGTCCTCAGTTCGTAGGTCGTACATGAGCGTGGTGGACACCCGCATGTGCCCGACGGCGCGGGCCACGGTGAATGGGTCGATCTTGTTTCGAAGGAGGGTGGTGACGTAGGTCCGTCGGAAGTCGTGGGGTGTCAGCACTTGACTACCCGAGCGCTGCTCGAGGTCGTGGATGAGCTTGCGGTAGGCGCTGGTGCCCATCCGGCGTCCTTCCGCCGATGGGAAAAGCGGTCCGGCTTCGAAGCCGCGGCACTCGATCCAGCGCCGAAGGTGGAGCATTGTGCCGGGAGGGAGCCAGGCCTTTCGTGGTTCTCCACCCTTGGTCAGCCAGATGTGCAGGCAGCCGGCGTCGAGATTCACGTCGCACAGATCCAAGTCGGCCAGTTCGGAGACGCGCAGCCCGGTTCCGGCCAGGACAGCCAGGATCGCGGTGTTGCGCCTCGCTCGCCACCGGGACCAGGTCGTCGTGGCGACCCGCATCAACTTTTCGAGTTCGTCCGTGTCGAGAACTCGGCCGACGTTCGTTCGGCTGATCGCTTTCAGCGGAAGCTCGTAGTGAACGTCGTCGCGTTGGTCAGCCGACATCAGCCCTACCCGAGCGCATTGCCGGACCATCTCTCGGCAGATACAAACGATGTTGTCGGCCGACTTTGGGCTGTTGAAGTGGTCCCGAACCGCACGGCGGAACGAGGCCGCATCGTCGGCCGTGATGCGGTGCCAGGGGAAGTCCTCGGGCGCCATGCCTGGCGTGGCGTGCGCGAAACCTGACTGAAGGAGCAGCTCTTGGGCCCGCTTGAGCCGATGGCGGTATTTCGACATCGACTCGGGCCGGCACTCCCGGCCGGCGAGGTAGCGCGTCACCGGGTTGGCGGCGGGGCGAAGACGGCTGATCGCGTCCGCCGGGAGCGGAGCCGGCGCATCAGGGGGCATTGCGCTCCGCGCCGTGGCCAGTCGCAACGCAGCCGCTGCGAACAGGTAATGCTCAGGTTGATGCGATCTCCGTCGTCCATCGCCGGACGGCTCCGCGAACGTGAATGTGGCCTCGGTCATCGAACTGCTCCTCGCGAGTCACGGATCGGGTCCGAGAACGAACTTTCTCGGACCCGATCCCCCCACCTCCATAGGTGGGGTGACCACGACGGTCCGGAACCCACACGCCTTGCGCATGGGTCTGAGCGACTCCCCTCGACTTGGCTCGGTCCGCTGGTGGCTTCACGGTGGACGAGTTGCCCACCGATGGCGACGGTGTCCCCGAGCGCTGCTGCTTCGCGCAGAACACAAAACGGTCGGAGCCGGTGGAACGGGAGTCAGGTCGCGTCAGCGATGAAGGGACTCGGATCGCCGGCGAAGCCGACCCAGAGGTCCTCACGCGCACGCGTGCACGCCACGTAGAGCAGGCAACGCTCCCGACGGGTCTCGAGCTCGACTTCCGCAGCGTCGCCAGCGACCGCGGCCAACGCAGGCGGCGACGGCACCTGGTCGGCCCCGACACCGACGACGGCCATGCACCGGTACTCGAGCCCCTTCATACGGTGCATGGTGCCGAGTGCGACACCGTCGCCGAACTTGAGGTCCCGGCCGAGCCGGAAGCAGCGCACCCCGGAATCACGAAGGGCTCGTTCGACAACGCTGAACGTTCCCTGGGCGCGTGCAGCGACGCCGATCTCCGACGGCTCCACGCCGTCGGAGATCCACCGGGTGATCTGCTCGGCGAGACCGGTGGCCATGTCGCCAGCGGTGTCGAAGCCCGCGACCGTCGGCGGGGAGCCGTGCAGGAAGCTGTGGTACCCGGCGCGGTCCTGGGTGTCGGTGCCGGTGTCCAGGTCGTCGAACTCGCCCTCGCCGAGCACGGCGAGGGACCAGCGCAGGATCTCGTGCGTCGTGCGGTAGTTGATGCGCAGGCGTCGGGAACGGCCACGCACCTCGATGCCGACCTTCGACAGCGAACTGCGCCGGTCGTAGATGCGCTGGTGGGAGTCGCCGACGATGAACAGGTCGTTGGCCCCCGGCGGGACTGCGGCGCGTAACAGTCGCCACTGCGCTTCGTGCAGGTCCTGGGCCTCGTCGACCACCACGTGGCGGTACCGCTTCACCACACTGCTGTCGAGGTAGCCGGCGGCGTCGCTGGCGATCTGCAGGAACGTGCGCTGCCGGCGTCGGGCCATCTCGCCGGTGGCCGCTTCGATGATCTTCCAGACGCGGGCCCGGGCCTTGCGATCCAGCGGGGTGCCGCGACCAGCGCGTGATGCGGTGAGGTACTCGTCGCGAGACTCGAGCCCTTGCGCGAGCACAACCTGCTCCCACTCCTGGAGCAGGAACGACACGGTGAAGTCGAAGCCGATCTCGTCGACGGCGGTCTGCCACAGGTCCTTCAAGCGGTCCTGGTCGATGATGCCCGGTGCCGCGCCCTCCGCGTCGGTCACGACCTGGTGCGCGACGCGGTCCACGTTGAGCACCTCGACGCTCTCGAGCAGGTCGGAGCCGCCGAGGGCGACGAGGTCCTGCTCGATCGACTGAGCGAGGTTGCGGGTGAAGGTGGTGAAGAGGATCGACGTACCTCGAGCGGTCACGTCGAGCGCATCAGCGAGCGCCTTCGCCCTGTGGATGGCGACCACGGTCTTGCCGGTGCCTGCGCCGCCGGTGATGCGGGCCGGCCCGTTGTAGGTCGGCTTGTAGGCGGCGTCGTGCTGTGTGGGATGCAGGTAGGTGCGCCACACGGCCAGCGGCTTCGCCAGCATCTCGGCGAGCTCGGCCTGGTCCTCGATGACGTGGAACTGGCTGCGCGATGCAGGAGCGGTCACGGCCGCTGCGAGGTCGTCGGTGTCGACAGTCGCTGGTTCCTCCTGGCCGACGAGTGCGGCGTACAACAGGTCGGTCGACTCGGTGCCAATCAGCATGATCAGCGCATCTGCTTGGCCCTGGGGGACCACTGCGAGGAGCGGCTCCAGCTGGTCCTCGGTCTGCACGACACGGAGGAGCGGCAGCAGGGATTCGTCGATACCGAGTTGGGCGAACTCCTTGTCGGTGCGGTGGGCGTACATCTGAGCGAGGTCATCAGGCCGTGTTGGCGTCGGTGCGTCGGCGATCAGACTGCCGAGACTGCTGACGTCGACGATCTCGAGCGCGCCCGTTGCGTCGTTGACACGGAACTCGTTGCGGACCATCCACCGGTCGGCGTCCGCATGGGTGAGGATGTCGACCAGCACGATCATCTCTGCCCGATCCGGGAGCATGACGATGCCGCGGTGGTTGTCGCCCAGGCGGATCGTTCGGGCCCGCTCGTCCCGTTGGTTCGCGTACAGCTCGAGGTGCAAGCCCTTCGATTCACGAAGTTCCTGCATGCTGAGTTGCTGGCACTTGACCGCCAGTTCCTCGACGCGAGTCCGCGCTGCGGAATCGAGTCGGCCGTAGCGGGCGAACAGGTCCTTGGAGACCGCGAGAGTTGTCATCGTCCAACCTCCAGAGCATCGAGCAGCTCGTCCAGCGTCCATTCGGCCGCAGGGCGGGCGTCCCAGCCGGGCACAGCCGCTGCATCCGAACTCAAGATCGCGACCTTTCGATCCGGCCACGCCGCCTCCAAGGGCAGACCGTTGACCTCGTAGCCTCCGACGAACATCGGCGCTCCGCTCTCGAGAGCATGGCGAGCCAGCTCGGCGGCGGCGCCGTCGACGAAGAGGCTCAGTTCCTCCATCTGGTCCTCGGTGAGCTCGACGGCCGAACTCACTGAGACGTCAGATGGCTCGCCTACCGGGGAACTCACCGAAGCCGTGTTCGCCGCTCGGTGCCGGAGCCACGTGTCGTCCCAATCGAGGGCGTTGCGCTGGGACGCGCCAGCGACGATCCCCGCTCGCTCGGACTCGGGGGGTCCGAGGAACTGGACCAGGTTGGCCCACGGCAGCCAGTCGGACCAACGGCCGCGGTGCTCGGAGGTGGACACGACCTCGGGTGCGTCGTCGAGCACCACGAGTGCGGTCCACCGCTCGGCGTTGGGGTCTGCCCCGTCGAGGAACAACCCGATCGGCAGCTGCTCGGGCGTCAACGCCCGAGCCGAGTAGGCCACGACCGGCCCGACGGGTGCAGGAGGGTCGACCCAGCCGGCGCCCTGCGCCGCGTCGAGCTGGGCAGCGAGGCCCTCGGCATCCAGCGGCGCCATTCCGGCCGACGCCGCCATCCCACCGATGGCGGACATCACCACCCGCTGCCACTCGCTCAGGTCCGGACGGACCAGGAAGTCCAACAGCAACGCCATCGGGTTCAGCTCCAGCACATCGACGTCGATGGCGCCGCCGCGATCGTGGTGGATCTGCTTCGCTGCGATGCGCGCCGCAGGAGTCATCAGCACTCGATCGGGTGGCACCGTCGGTGTCTCGGCGGTCACGGCACGATGGAACTGTTCCACGTCGTTCCAGGTGAGGTTCCACACGAGCCGACCCTCGGCACGCACGACGGCCCGCTTCGCAGCGTCGGTCGCGATGATGTTCTTCTCGGCCGACGCGTGGAACTGGAAGCCGTCGAGGTAGATGGCGATCTCCGGTCCGCTGGCATCCATCCGCTTGATGAGGAAGTCGGGCAGCGTGCTCCCGACGTTGCACAGGCCTTCCTGTTCGGCGATGCGGTACCGGACGGTGTTGCCGCCGAACCCGATCGTCAGTTCGAACGCTTCGTAGCGGCCCCGGCCGGGGACCTTGGTGAAGGTGACGTCAGCGCCTTGGGCCCGTTCGGTCCACTGGCGCAGGGCCACCTTGAAGCGACGTTCCAGCTCAGATTCCTCGACGCCGGCGATGTTGGCGTCGCCGATGGTGGGGACGCGCGTCGGTTCGAACGGATCGTCGAGCATGGCGTCGAGCAGTTCGCGGGCCAGGTCGCGGCGGACCAGGTCGTATTCGTTGCGGCCGACGACGCCGAGCAGGCACCGGTGACACGCCGGGCGACCCTCGTTGCGGCAGGGGCATCGGGCGATCACGTCGCGGGCCGCTTCCAGGATGCCCTTGATGGACGCAGGGTCCGCCAGCGGCCCGAGGTAGCCAGTGCCACCCGGAACCTGGTCGTAGAGCACGAGGAACCGTCGCCGGCCCTGCCCGTCGCGATTCGGGGCGTCGGCGGTGGTCACGGTGAGGTGATCGGGGTTCCCGCCGAGCGTCGCCCGGATGCCCAGAAGTAGTGCACCCTTGAAGCTCGCGAGTCGTTCGTCGACCTCGTACATCGACACCGGTACGAGTAGCCGGATCGCCTCGGTCGTCAGTTCGTGCACCAGGATCAGCGGGTCCCACTGCTCCTGCTGGGAACCGGAGCGGACCTTGCACCAGCCGTGGTGGAGGCGCTGTGACTGGGTGCCCTTCCTGTCGTCGCGGACGTCGCGCACCGCGCCGCAGTGCCGGCACACCGTGAATCGGGGCACGTGGTGCTCCTGCCCGGCCATGTGCACCTGCTCGCCGGGGCGGCCGGCGATGCCCAGGTTGAAGGTGCGCAGGCGGACCCTGCCGACGAACTCGGCGCCGAACGTGCGGTCCTCGAGCAGCCACGCGTCACGGATCTCGGCGGGGTCGGGGTCCACCAGTGTGGCGAGTTCGTAGCGCTCCCTGGTGCGGTTGTCCGACTCGTCGTAGACGCGGGCCGCCTCTT
>Ga0105055_10001452_pt1 | contig 38280 bp, 36 predicted proteins | sample BON03_FD_78090 | JGI IMG/M metagenome (GOLD analysis project Ga0105055, IMG submission 78090) | Freshwater microbial communities from Lake Bonney liftoff mats and glacier meltwater in Antarctica - BON-03 | ecosystem: Environmental > Aquatic > Freshwater > Ice > Glacier meltwater | place: Lake... | reverse complement strand
TTGCTTGGGCCAGGCAGCATCGGCCGCGGCAGTAATTCTTGCTGGTGGGGCAAAGGGAAAGCGTTACGCCCTAGAACATTCACGTATTTTGATTCACCAACCATCATCTGAAGGTGGCGGTCAGGCATCAGATATTGAAATTCAGGCAAAAGAGATCGATCGTATTACTCGTTTGCAAGAAGATCTTTTAGCTCGTCACGTTGTGAAATCCGCTGAAGAGATTCGCAAAGATATCGAGCGCGACAAGATTCTTACTTCTGCAGAAGCAGTTGAATATGGAATCATCGATCAAGTTCTTGCATCACGTAAGGCAAAGAAGTAACCGCTTCTAGACTTTAGTGAAACTATTTGAGTCGGGCTCCCTTTGGTCATACAAGGGGTACCGGCTCTTTTGGATTTCTAACGCTATTTTTGTATTGGGCTCAACTGCATTTCCAATTGCTTTGGCAGTTACGGTTTTAGATACCTTCGTGGTCTTGGCATATCTTTTTGCTGGATTTTCAATTGGGCCCTGGGAGGCCTTATTTGGCGAAAAAGAGTTATTGATCGGTTCTTCAATATTTCACGTTATCTTCTGTCTCTTCTTTCTGCGAGTTCCGGGTGTGAAAGATTTCAAGATACCGGCTAATTATTCTCACGGCGAACACAAGCAAGCCTAAAAATAACCACCTCAATTGAATCTAGAAAGTAAACTTAAGCCATGACAAGAATCGGTGAAACTAGCGATCTGCTCAAATGTTCTTTCTGCGGAAAGACTCAAAAGCAGGTTAAAAAACTTATTGCCGGTCCTGGCGTTTACATCTGCGATGAATGTATTGAACTCTGTAACGAGATCATTGTTGAAGAACTTAGTGAGGCGAACTCACTTGGATTATCCGAGCTACCAAAGCCACAGGTGATCTTTGAATTTCTAGATCAGTATGTAATTGGTCAAGACCGAGCAAAGAAGTCTTTATCTGTTGCCGTGTACAACCATTACAAGCGTGTGCAAAGTGGTGCAGCCGTTCGCGAAGATGGAATCGAACTAGCGAAGTCAAATATTTTGATGCTAGGGCCTACTGGTTGCGGTAAGACTTTAATGGCGCAGACTTTGGCTCGCATGCTCAATGTTCCATTTGCAATTGCTGATGCCACAGCCCTTACCGAAGCAGGTTACGTCGGCGAAGATGTAGAAAACATTTTGCTCAAACTTTTACAGGCAGCAGATTACGATGTTAAAAAAGCTGAAACTGGAATTATCTATATCGATGAAATCGATAAGGTGGCACGTAAATCTGAAAACCCATCCATTACACGCGATGTATCAGGTGAAGGTGTTCAACAAGCGTTGCTCAAAATTCTAGAAGGCACGGTTGCATCTGTTCCACCACAAGGTGGCCGCAAGCACCCACATCAAGAATTTATTCAAATCGATACAACAAATGTTTTATTCATTGTTGGTGGTGCTTTCTCCGGGCTGGAAAAGATTATTGAAAGTCGAGTTGGAAAATCTGGTGTTGGTTTTAATGCAACATTACAAAACTCTGCTGATAAAAATCGCAAGGATATTTTTGCCGATGTCATGCCGGAAGATCTTCTCAAGTTTGGAATGATCCCTGAATTTATTGGCCGTCTGCCAGTACTTACAAGTGTGGAAAATCTAGATAAGCCAGCGCTGATGCAGATCCTGACTGAACCTAAAAATGCTTTGGTCAAGCAGTATCAACGCCTGTTTGATCTCGACAATGTTGAACTTGAATTTGATGCCGAAGCTCTCGATTCCATCGCCGACTTGGCGTTAGATCGAGGAACTGGTGCACGAGGACTTCGAGCCATCATGGAATCAGTTCTGCTTACTGTGATGTACGACGTACCTAGTCGTAACGATGTCGAAAAGGTAACAATTACTAAAGCCTGCATCATCGATGGGGGAGCACCAACGTTAGTTTTGCGTACTGGTGACTTGCCAAAGCGCGCACGCGGACAAAAAGGTCAGGAAGAGAAGAGCGCGTAATCTAGACTGAGCGCTATGTCCGCCGAGCTAGCTTCCACTTTTTCTCCTGCAGAAATCGAAGCCCCACTGTATGAAAAGTGGATTGCCGCTGGCTATTTCACCGCCGATGCACAATCAAGTAAGCCAGCATTTTCATTAGTTCTTCCACCACCAAATGTCACTGGTGTTTTACACATTGGTCACGCGCTAGATCAAACATTGCAAGATTGTTTATCGCGCATGAAACGGATGCAAGGTTTTGAAGTTTTATGGTTACCCGGAATGGATCACGCTGGAATTGCTACTCAAAACGTAGTTGAAAAGCAGTTGGCTGCTGGTGGAAAATCTCGCCACGATTTAGGCCGGGAAGAGTTTGTCAAAAAAGTTTGGCAGTGGAAAAAAGAGTCCGGCGGAGCAATTCTGGGCCAGATGAAACGCCTTGGCGCATCGGTCGATTGGTCCCGTGAGCGATTCACGATGGATGAAGGAATGTCTAAAGCCGTTGTCACAATCTTTAAGCGTATGTATGACGCAGATTTAATTTACCGAGCCGAACGAATTATTAACTGGTGTCCACGTTGTTTAACTGCACTTTCAGATATTGAAGTAGAACACAGTAATGATGCCGGCGAATTAGTTTCAATTCGTTATGGTGATGGCGATAATTCAATTGTTGTAGCAACTACGCGAGCTGAAACTATGTTGGGTGATACTGCAGTTGCTGTACATCCAGAAGATAAGCGCTACTTACATATGATTGGCACAACAGTAAAAGTTCCACTCATTGATCGGGAAATTCCAATTGTTGCCGACGAACACGTTGATCCAGCGTTCGGAACTGGCGCGGTTAAAGTTACCCCAGCTCATGATCCCAACGACTTTGAAATTGGATTACGCCACAAACTAGCCAGCATTGTTATTTTAGATGCCGATGCAATCGTCGTTAATACCAATAGCGTATTTGATGGCATGGATAGATTTGACGCACGCAAAGCAGTAGTAGATGCACTTCGCGCCGAAGGCCGCATCGTTGCCGAGAAACGTCCGTACATGCACGCCGTTGGACATTGTTCTCGTTGCGATACAACTGTTGAACCTCGTTTATCAAAGCAATGGTTTGTAAAAGTTGCTCCCATGGCAAAAGCTGCAGCAGATGCAGTGCGCAGTGGTGAAGTAAAGATCGAACCTGAAGAATTAGCACCACGATATTTTGAGTGGGTCGATAACATGCACGACTGGTGTATTTCACGTCAGCTGTGGTGGGGTCACCGAATTCCAGTTTGGTATGGACCACAAGGTGAAGTTCAAGTTGTTGGCCCCGATGAAATTGCGCCAGCTGGTTGGACTCAAGACCCTGATGTTTTAGATACCTGGTTCTCATCTGGCCAGTGGGCTTTTTCAACTTTTGGCTGGCCTGAAAACACAGCAGACCTCAATAAGTTTTATCCAACATCAGTTTTAGTAACTGGCTATGACATTTTGTTCTTCTGGGTTGTTCGCATGATGATGATGTCTACCTTTGCCATGGATGGCGTGGCACCATTTAAAACAATTATGTTGCATGGTTTAGTTCGTGATCAATTTGGTAAGAAAATGTCTAAGAGCCGTGGCAATGTTATCGATCCCATTGAATTTATGGATAAGTATGGCGCCGATGCACTTCGCTTCACATTAGCCCGTGGTGCAAACCCCGGAACAGATCAAGCACTAGCTGAAGACTGGATTGGTGGTTCACGTAACTTTGCTACCAAGTTATGGAATGCAACGCGATTTGCAATGATGAACGGTGCAACAGTTCAGGGTGAACTACCCGCTACTGATTCGCTCAATGCCATAGACAAGTGGATCCTCAGTCGACTCTCCGAAACTGTCTCTGAAGTTACCCAGTTACTTGAACAATTCGAATTTTCGCGCGCCTGCGAGACGATGTATCACTTCGCCTGGGACGATTTGTGCGACTGGTACTTAGAACTTTCAAAGGAAGCATTTTCAAAGGGCGATGCAGCGGCCACAAGGCGAGTGCTGGGCTATGTATTAGATCAACTCTTTCGTCTAATGCACCCAGTTATGCCTTTTATTACCGAAGCAATGTGGACCACATTAACTGGCGGTCAAACACTTGTTACCGCCCAATGGCCAGTTGCTAACCCAGCACACGTTGATAAAAAAGCAGAGAGCTTGGTTGCCGAGTTACAAGAAATTGTTACTGAAGTGCGCCGTTTTAGAAACGACCAAGGAATTAAAACTTCGCTGAAAATTCCTGGCCGTTTTGTCGCTCCACCGCATATCGCTCAATACACATCGGCAATTGCCTTTGTGGTTCGCATGGAACTTGGCGATATTACGCCAACGGCAAAGTGTGAAGCTGCTGGAGTAAGCGTTGAATTTGATTTGTCGCAATCAATTGATGTTGTAGCAGAACGTGCTCGCCTAGAAAAAGATCTAGCAACTGCCATTAAAGATCAGCAAACAGCTGAGATAAAGCTAGCCAATGAAGGCTTTATGGCTAAGGCACCGGAAAACGTTGTTATTGAAATTCGCGAACGTCTCGAAAAAACAACTACAGATATTGAGCGAATTACCGCATCATTGACAGCGCTGCCACAAGCATGATCATTTCACCCGATGATCAAGAACGCGTAGATGCTATCGAGCAAGCGTTATTAGCGCGCTGGCCGGAAACTCGAATTGCTCCAAGTACCGAAAGAATAGCCGCATTAGTAGATATTTTAGGTTCACCGCAACTGACGTATCCAACGATTCACGTTGGCGGAACCAATGGAAAGACCACCACTAGCCGAATGATTGATGCGCTTTTATTCGCGCACGGTTTACGCACTGGTCGATTTACTAGCCCTCATCTAGAGAGCTATCGCGAACGTATCGCTATTAATGGTCAGCCAATTGATCCCAAGGAATTGATATTTTCTTATAACGACATCGCCGCTTACTTTGATTTAATGGATGCACAGTTCGAGCACCCGATCTCATTTTTTGAAGCTATTACTGCGCTTGGTTTCGTCGCCTTTGCCGAACACCCAGTTGATGTTGCGGTAATCGAAGTCGGTATGGGCGGGGAATGGGATGCAACAAATGTTGTGAAAGCCGATGTTTCACTGATTATGCCAATTGGCTTTGATCACATGGAATATCTCGGAAACACATTGCACGAGATTGCAGCGACAAAAGCTGGAATCATTAAAGAAGGTGGCTTTATTGTTCTTGCTCAGCAAGAGCCAGAAGCTGCCAAAGAGTTGATTCGCAAAGCTGCCGAAGTTGGTGCAGATGTAGTGCGCGAAGGTATCGAATTTTCAGTGGCCGCTCGCGCTGTTGCCGTAGGCGGGCAGTTAATAAGTGTGCAGGGAATTAACGAGCTGTATGACGATATTTTCTTGCCGCTGCATGGTCGCCATCAAGCGGCAAATGCAGCGGCGGCACTTGTCGCAGTTGAAGCATTCTTTGGTGATCAACCATTAGATATCGAAGCCGTTCGTGCCGGCTTTGCCGCCGTTACATCGCCCGGTCGTTGCGAAGTTGTACACCGGGATCCAACGGTAATTTTAGATGCAGCGCACAATCCACACGGTGCCAAGGCCTTAGCGCAAACATTGACTAGCGAATTCAATTTCGACGAGATCATCGCAGTCATTGGTGCATTTGCTGATAAAGATGTTGCTGGAATTTTGCAAGAACTTGAACCGATTGTCGATCATGTCATTGTTACCCAAAGCTCTTCATCGCGTGCCATGTCTTCGGCTCAATTAGAAAAGATCGCATCGTCAATTTTTGGAGTCGATCGTGTCTTTGAAGTAAAAAATCTGAACACGGCACTTGATAAAGCAGTTGCCAATTCAATCCGACCACTAAGTGAAGAGACAGTTGGCATAGTTGTCACAGGATCGGTTGTTACAGTGGGTGAAGCAAAAACTTATTTGAGAAAGAAGTTTGCCTTATGAAAATTTTAGGAGCTTCCGTATTGATCGCGGAAAGTTTAACCATGAGTTTTGCAATTTTATTAGCGATGAAGGATCACTCCGCTGCCGCAATTATTTATGGCTGCGTCATTTCCATTCTGCTCTTTGTCGCCGCCGGACTAGTCAGACGCCCAGGTGGATTTATTTTCGGCTCCATCATGCAACTTGTCATGATCAGTTTTGGTTTCGTTGAGCCATCTTTCTTCATTATTGGGGTGGTTTTGATTGGGTTATGGGTGGCAGCCATTGTGGTGGGCCGCAAAGGTGAGGCAGCTCGCGCAGCCTTGCTGGCTGCAGCCGATAAAAAACCCCAATAGACTAAGCCAGTGATTTCTGAGAAAACTCTTATCCTCGTCAAACCCGATGGCGTACGCCGCGGTTTAGTTGGCGAAATTATTTCGCGCGTTGAACGAAAAGGTTATGCAATCGATGCCGTGCGAATGTTGCAAGCAGATCGTGCAATTTTAGAACTTCATTACGCCGAACATGTTGGCAAACCATTTTATGAACCACTTGTTGAATTTATGATGTCTGGTCCAATTGTCGCAATTGTTGCTTCAGGAAATCGAGTTATCGAGGGTTTCCGATCCATTGCCGGAGTAACAGATCCAACGATTGCAGATCCCGGAACAATTCGCGGTGACTTAGCTCGCGATCAAGGAACCAAAGTTGTGCAAAATCTCGTACATGGTTCAGATTCACCAGAATCTGCCGCCCGTGAAATTCAGATCTTTTTTCCAAGTAAGTAAATTCTCCGTTCAATAAAGCACAACAAGGCACAAGGAGTAAAAATGTCAAAAGCAAGCAAGATGTCCTTCATAGGTCGCGATATGGCCGTTGATTTAGGTACCGCTAACACCCTTGTGTACGTGCGTGGACGTGGCATTGTTTTAAATGAGCCTTCAGTTGTAGCAGTTAACCAAGACACTGGTGGAATTTTAGCCGTTGGCATTGAAGCGAAAAAGATGATTGGCCGTACTCCCGGGAACATCGTTGCAATCCGTCCGCTACGCGATGGCGTTATTGCAGATTTTGAAACTACCGAGCGTATGTTGCGCTACTTCATCCAAAAAGTGCACCGTCGTCGCTACCTTGCAAAGCCGCGCATTGTTATTTGTGTTCCATCAGGCATTACTGGCGTAGAACAGCGCGCCGTTAAGGATGCTGGTTACGCCGCTGGTGCACGTAAGGTTTACATTATTGAAGAGCCAATGGCCGCGGCAATTGGTGCCGGACTACCAATTCACGAACCAACTGGAAATATGGTTGTAGATATTGGTGGCGGAACTACTGAAGTTGCCGTTATTTCACTAGGTGGAATCGTTATTTCACGATCTATACGTGTCGGCGGAGATGAGCTTGATCAATCGATTATTAATTGGGTTAAACGCGAATTCTCACTTCTTTTAGGAGAGCGAACTGCAGAAGAGATCAAGATGGCGATCGGCTCTGCTTACCCACTAGCTGGTGAAAATGATGCTGAAATTCGCGGTCGCGACTTAGCAACAGGTTTGCCAAAGACAATCGTTGTATCAGCTGCCGAAATTCGCAAAGCGTTAGAAGAGCCAGTTAATGCAATCGTAAATGCGGTAAAAAGTACGCTTGATAAGACACCACCTGAGCTTGCCTCTGACCTAATGGATCGCGGAATTGTTCTAACTGGTGGCGGTGCACTTCTTAAGGGACTAGACGAACGTCTTCGTAAAGAGACTGGAATGCCAATTCATATTGCAGAGCGTCCATTGGATGCAGTTGTAGAAGGCTCCGGAAAATGTATCGAAGAGTTTGAAGCCCTCGAGAAGGTACTCATCTCCGAACCGCGTCGCTAGGACCGAACTCGTATGCGTAACGGCGGTGATGGCCGCGCACGTTTGTTGCTAGTCATCTTGATCGTTACTTCGCTTTTCTTGATTACGTTAGATCTACGTGGCGTAAAGGTGCTGGGTGGACTCACCCAAGGTACGCAAACGGTGCTATCCCCCTTTCAACGAGCGGGCAATACGGTCTTAACGCCTGTAAAAAACTTTTTTTCAGATGTCACAAGCCTAGGCAGAACCCGTAGCCAAATCCAAAACCTAAAAAACGAAAATGCTCAATTAAAACTAGATCTGCTGAGCCGTAAGAATGCTGATGGCGAGCTAGAACAGTTGAAGAAGATTTTAGATTTAGCAGGAACTGCGGGATACAAAGTAGTAAATGCTCGAGTAATTAGCCAAGGTTCTAGTCAGTCTTTTTCACAAACAATCACAATTGATTTGGGAACAAACGCTGGAATCAAAAGAAACATGACTGTGCTGTCAGAGTTTGGAATTGCTGGTGTTGTGAAAGATGTTTATCCAACCTCGGCCTTAATTCAGCTGGCAAGTGATCCAGGATTTCGAATCGGTGGTCGAATCGCAGGTACTCAACAAATCGGCATTTTGTCCGGCCGAGGTACTCAAAATGCATCTCTGCAACTACTTGATAACTCAACATCAATTGTTGAAGGCGATGTCTTGTTAGCGCGCGGCAGTATTTTTAACCGACCATTTGTTCCTGGGGTTCCTATTGGTTATGTGACAGGAGCCGATAATTCAGCTGGCGCGGTGGCCCAAACTGCAACGGTTCGCTACTACACAAATTTTTCTACCCTAGCTGTTGTTGCAGTAGTCGTTAGTGGTCCCACATCAAATCCAGGGGATGCACTTGTTCCACAAAAACCGCGGCCGACGCCGGTACCTACCGTTACCATTTTTGTCACGCCTTCACCTACACCAAGTAATTAACTGAACATGCTTACTCGACAGATTTCAATTTCAGCGCCAATCTTTTTACTAATTTTTATTATTCAAGAATCTGTTATTACGCAGTTCCGACTACCTGGCGGCGGGTTCTCATTGCTAACTATCTTTGCACTGACCTGGGCGGTCCTGAGCCAAACTGAGGCAGCGGCAGTAATTGGCTTTTCGGCTGGCTTCTTAATGGATTTATCGCAAAGTTCGTCTGGCCCATTTGGTCAGTGGACTTTAATTATGTTGCTCGCGGGTTATGCCATTTCATATGTTGGTTATGGCGATGACAATGTTCATGGCAATGCAATTGGTACCGTCTTCTTTGTGGTGATTGCTAGCTTTTTTGTTGAGCTGGCTTACTTAATTTCTGGTGTTCTATTAGGAGTACCGATGCCGACCTTTGGTCGAATCGTGATTACTTTGATTGGAATGACTTTGTGGGCGCTATTAATATCGCCAATACTTTTGCCGCTGTTTACTTATTTACACAAGTTAATCATTAACTCCAGGTCGATCCTATGAACAATCGCTCCAGACTTTCACTGCTAGTCGTTCAAATTTTAATTGTTTCACTACTGGTGGCACTTTTTGGTCGGCTTTTTTATCTACAGGTTGCCGCTGGGCCAAAGTATCGTGATGCAGCACTGAGTATTCAAAGTCGTGATGTAGTAGCTCCAGCAACACGTGGATTAATTGTTGATGGATATGGTGTGCCATTAGCCATGAATAAAGCCGGTCTGGCAATTTCCATCGATCGAATCGCAATTGATAAGTTAGAAGATAAAGGCGTTGATATGATGAAACGCCTAGCCAAGCTTTTGAAACTTAATTATGCTGATATTTATCAAAACACCCGCCTATGTGGGGAGCTACCCAAGGGACAAAAAGCTGGATGTTGGCAAGGCTCTAGATATCAACCAATTCCAATTACCAAGTCGGCAGATCCAGATATTGCATTACAAATTGTGGAACTATCCAGCGCCTTCCCAGGTGTAGATGCACAGCCGATTGCTATTCGAAATTACCCGTCATATGTCGATGTGAACGCAGCTCATGTGCTGGGCTACGTTGGTCCATTAACCGAAAATGATTTATTAAAAGGCAATGGCAATCAATATTTCCGCAGCGAAAGTATTGGCAAAAATGGCTTAGAGATTCAATACGATTCATTTTTGCGTGGCGAGCCTGGTATTCGTACTTTGATTGTGGATCGGAAAGAAGCGATTACTAGAGAAAGCCAAAATACAAAGCCAATTCCAGGAGATCACTTAGTTACAAGTTTAGATGTTCGACTTCAAGCATCTGCCGAAAAAGCTTTGAAGGATGCGGTGCTGAGTGGTCGCGCAAACGGATATACATCTGATTCCGGTGCAGCGATTGTGATGGATATAAAAACTGGCCGAATTTTAGCGATGGCTTCATATCCAACGTACGATCCCAACTCTTTTGAAGCTGGCTTAACTGTGGCTCAAGCTACCGATCTATTTAGTGAAGTAAAATCAGTCCCGGCACTTAATCGAGCAACCCAGGGTTTATTTGCACCGGCTTCAACTTTCAAAGTCGTCTCACTTGTTGCCGCAAAGGCCGCTGGTTATGACCTGAACGCCACCTATCAATGCCCATCTGAGGTTGAAGTTGGAACTCGAGTGTTTCGAAACTTTGATAGTAAAAATCAGGGCCTCATGGATATGAAAAAAGCTTTAGCCGTTTCTTGTGACACCATCTGGTATCGAATCGCCTTCGATGAGTGGCTACGAGACGGTGGTTTAAGGCCGAAATCAAATCTCAACGACTATTTCTTTAAAGCAGCCCAAGCCTTCAAGATTACTCAAAAGACTGGCATCGACCTGCCATCTGAATCAACCTCACGACTAGCTGATCGTGATTATAAAAAGAGTTGGTATGAACAAAATAAAGATTTCTATTGCAACTATAAAGAAAATTCTACAAAGGTGCAGCAGACACCGTTTTTACTTCAGTTAGCATCTGAAAACTGTGTTGACGGCGACAAAGTTCGCGCTGGCGATGCGGTTAACTTCAGCATCGGACAAGGTGACACAGTTGTTACGCCACTTAAATTAACTCAGATGTATGCCGCTATTGGCAACGGTGGAACAATTTGGCAGACATCCCTGGCTAAGGCGATCGTGAAAACTGACGGAACGGTAGTTGCGAGTTTTGAACCTAAAAAACTAGGAACTTTAAATGTTGCACCAGCAACGATAAAGTTTTTACAAGCTGGACTTCGCGAAGTAGTAGTTAGTGGTACTGGCGCCGGTGTATTTGCCGGATTCCCAGTAGAGATCAGCGGTAAGACCGGAACTGGCCAAGTCTTTGGTCGAAATCCAAATGGCTCTTTGAAAGATGACACATCGTGGTTTGCATCATTTGCACCAAGTAATAATCCCCGCTTTGCCGTTGTCATGATGGTCGGCCAAGGTGGTTTCGGTGCATCTACTTCGGGTGTTGGCGTGAAAGCGATTTACTCCACACTCTTTGGCGTCGTTGGAAATAAATTAGTTCCAGGCGCGGCGATTTACCTTGATGGCAAACCGCCGACAGTACTGCCTAAGATTTCCCCTGCAACTAAGCCAAGGGAGTTCGGCAAGTGAGTCAGATACATGCACGCCAACGTCTCTATCGTCGCAACCGCAAATCACTTGTTCATGGCTTTGATCCGGTATTAACCGCTGTTGTTGCGGCGCTTTTGGTGATTGGTACTTTGCTGGTCTGGTCGGCCACGCGCGATTGGTATGCGCGAAATGGATTAGATCCGCAATACTATTTAAAGCGCCACATCATTAATATTTTAATCGGATCTGTTTTAGCCTATGGCGTGACTGTCATTGACTATCGATTACTGCGTGCATATACGCCGTTTCTATGGGGCGCCGGAGTTTTAGGTTTAGTCGTAGTTTTGGTTCCAGGTTTGGGTAGCGAAGTAAATGGTGCAAAAGCATGGATCGCACTTCCTGGTGGTTTTCAAATTCAGCCTGCAGAACTTGCCAAGATCGCAATTATTATCGGTATGGCCATGATTTTGGCAGAGCGCTCACACGATAGTGATGAGCCATCGAACCGGGATGTGTTGCAAGCACTCGCAATTGCGGCAATACCAGTTCTACTTATTATCGTTCAGCCCGATATGGGAACAGTCTTAATTATTTCAGCGATTGTCGTAACAATCATTGCCGTTTCTGGTGCTTCCAGTAAATGGGTAGTCGGTCTTTTTCTTGTTGCAATTGTTGGTGGTTTTGTAGCCGTGCAAGCGGGCATTATTAATGAGTATCAAGTAAATCGACTTCAAACATTTGTTGATCCAAATGCCGATACGCAGGGTGCTGGCTATCAATTGCGTCAAGCTCGAATCACAGTTGGTTCGGGTGGATTAGTTGGAACTGGATTATTCAACGGACCACAAACAAGTGGTCGATTTGTGCCAGAACAACAGACCGACTTTATTTTTACAGTTGCCGGTGAAGAACTTGGATTTTTAGGAAGTGGCTTCATTCTGATTTTGTATCTCATTTTATTAATGCGAGCTTTTTCTATAGCCAGACGAACCAACGATCCATTTGGACGTTTAGTTTGCGTTGGCGTTATTGCCTGGTTTGCTTTTCAGCTCTTTGAAAATATCGGTATGACGTTGGGGTTGATGCCTATGACCGGCGTACCGTTGCCATTTATTTCCTACGGTGGATCATCAATGTTTGCCACTTTGATTGGCTTTGGCCTGCTGCAGAACGTTCACGCTCGTTTACGCGGGTAAATAGGCAATTGCGGGTGGCTCTGCCATACTTGAGTCACTAGTTCAGCGCGGCTCGCGATCACTCGCGGTACACGCCAAGCGCGAACGGTACGGAAAACCCACAAGGATTTTTTAAGAAGACAAACAGCGCTTAACAAGCGCACAAAGGATTTGGTGCCATGGCGATTGAGCCTAAAACACCGCGCAAGCGTGCGGTAAAGAAAGCTTCTGCAAAAACAGAGGCTCCAGTTGTAGACAGTGATGCAACGGAAGTAAAAAAGAGAACGCGCAAAAAAGCAGCGCCAGTTCCGCTGGCAATCTTTCAAGCCGCTCCAGAAAAGCCAGTTGCGGCAAGTAAGCCACGTAAAAAAGCGGCCGAAGAGCCAGTTGTTAAAAAAGAGGTTTCTGAAAGTAAGCCAGTTGCAGATAGTGCAGCCGATGACGGCGGAAATCGAAATAAGCGTCGCCGTCGTGGTGGCCGTGGCCGTCGCAAGCCTGGTGCAACTGATTCAGCAGATATTGAAAATGGCGCAGAGGATTCAACCGAAGATTCAGCAGAGGGTTCAGTGCAAGAAGAAGGCGCAGATGGTGCAACACATCGCCGTCGCCGTCGTCGCCGGGCAACTGGTGATGATGTAACTCCAGGTGAAACCGTAGAAGAAGATGGCGTTTTAACTGTCGTAAAGGTTCGCGAAAAGCGAGAACGCCTAGAGCGTCCAGCACGTACTGAACGCAATGACCGACCTGATCGCAACCGTAACCGTCGTGATCGCAATGATCGCAACGACCGTAATGATCGTAACGATCGTGGTAGCCGCAGTGAATACCGCGAGCCATATCGCAAACGTCCAACAATTATTACTGATGGCGATTTCCTAGCGCGACGTGAAAACGTTGATCGTGAAATGGTTGTTCGCCAAATCGCTGATCGTACTCAAATCGCGGTTATCGAAGATGGCGTCATGGTTGAGCATTATGTAAATAGAAATAGCAATGTTTCATACGTGGGTAACGTTTACTTAGGTCGTGTGCAAAACGTACTTCCATCAATGGAGGCCGCCTTCGTTGATATTGGTAAGGGCCGTAACGCAGTTCTCTACGCCGGTGAAGTGAACTGGGATGCCGCTGGTATCTCTGAATCAGCACCACGCAAAATTGAAACGGTTTTAAAAACTGGTCAGCCAGTCTTAGTGCAGGTAACAAAGGACCCAATTGGTCAAAAAGGTGCCCGTCTAACTAGCCAAATTTCACTACCTGGCCGCTACATTGTTTATATTCCAGGTGGCGGCATGTCTGGTATTTCAAAGCGTTTACAAGAAGAAGAGCGCACTCGTTTAAAGGCGATCTTAAAGAATTTAATTCCAGAAGAAGCTGGTGTGATTGTTCGTACCGCTGCCGAAGGTGTGAGCGAAGAAGATTTAACAAATGATGTCGCTCGCTTAAAAGCGCAATGGGAAGATATCAACGCAAAGAGTCAAAATCCAAACTTTCATCCACCTGCCGCGCTCTACGAAGAGCCAGATCTAGCGGTACGTGTTATTCGAGATATCTTCAATGAAGATTTCCGTAAACTAACTGTGCAAGGATCATCGGCTTGGGATGAAGTAACTAACTACCTTGGCTTTATTGCGCCAGAGTTAACTCAGAAGATTGAAAAGTACACCGGTACCGGAGATATTTTCACCGACTACCGTGTGGAAGAACAGTTAGCGAAAGCATTTGATCGCAAGGTCTACCTACCTTCTGGTGGTTCATTAGTCATCGATCGCACAGAAGCAATGATCGTGATCGATGTAAACACCGGTAAATTTATTGGTAAGGGTGGAAATCTAGAAGAGACGGTAACTAAGAACAACTTAGAAGCTGCCGAAGAGATCGCTCGTCAACTTCGTCTTCGTGACTTAGGTGGAATTGTCGTTATCGACTTCATCGATATGATTTTGGAAGCTAACCGTGAAGCAGTACTTCGTCGTTTAGTTGAATGTCTTGGTCGAGATCGCACCAAGCACCAAGTCGCCGAAGTAACATCACTTGGTTTAGTTCAGATGACTCGCAAACGTGTTGGGCAAGGTCTCATTGAAGCCTTCTCAACAACATGTGATTCATGTAGCGGTCGCGGAATTCATATTCACGTTGAACCAGTCAAGATGAAGGCGCCGATGCCACAACTTGATACACCTTCTTCAAAGCATGAAGATGCCGAAGAAAGCGATGCGACCGGGCACGAGTTCCACGAAAGCCTCAATGCCGAGGTAGAAGTAGAAGCTCCTAAGGCAGGTGGGCGAAAGCGCCGCCGCGCATCATCATCGGGGATCATTACCGCTTAAATTTGAGCCCCGATTTGAGCCCCGATTTGAGCCCCGATTTGAGCCTAAGCACCTAAATCGGTACCCTTAACCTTCATTCACAGCACCTCTAACGTTCGGAGAAGTACCCAGTGGCAAATATCAAGTCTCAGATCAAGCGCATCAAGACCAACGAGAAGGCACGCCTTCGCAACAAGTCTGTGAGCTCATCTATCAAGACCGCTGTCCGAAAGTTTCGCGAAGCTGTAACTGCTGGCGATGCCGCAGTAATCACAACTGAACTACGCGCTGCATCAAAGTCACTTGATATCGCTGTGCAAAAGGGTGTTCTACATAAGAACTCTGCTGCCAACACAAAGTCATCAATGGCTAAGGCTGCTGCCAAAGCCGGCGCACGTTAATCCACTTCACTTTTTAAAGCGAGCCTAGGTTTATGCCTGCAATCTCACTTGCCAAGGCGCCGCAACCAGCATCAACTAATCCGGCGCAGATACGCAATTTCTGCATCATTGCCCATATCGATCACGGTAAATCAACTCTTGCCGACCGCATGTTGGGAATTACCGAAGTAGTAGACGCTCGCAATATGCGCGCGCAATATCTAGATCGCATGGATATCGAACGCGAACGCGGAATCACGATTAAATCCCAAGCAGTTCGTCTGCCATGGCGATCAGGTATCGATGGCCAGGAATACATTCTTAACATGATCGATACACCGGGTCACGTTGACTTTACTTACGAAGTTTCGCGCTCGCTAGCAGCGTGCGAAGGCGCCGTCCTTCTTGTTGATTGCGCGCAGGGAATTGAAGCGCAGACCCTGGCAAATCTGTACTTAGCGATGGAAAATAATTTAACAATTATTCCAGTGCTCAATAAAATTGATTTACCTAACGCCCAACCAGAAAAGTTTGCCGCCGAACTTGCTCGTTTAATTGGTTGCCAACCCGAAGATTGTTTACGTGTTTCTGGAAAAACTGGCGATGGCGTTGCCGAACTTCTAGATCAGATCGTCACCCAAATTCCAGCACCAGTTGGCGATCCCAATGCACCTGCTCGCGCACTTATCTTTGACTCGGTTTACGATTCATATCGCGGCGTTATTACATATGTACGTGTAGTCGATGGCCATCTTTCACCGCGCGAACAAATTCAAATGTTTTCAACTGGCGTTCGACATGAAGCACTCGAAGTAGGCGTTATCTCGCCCGAACCAGTAGCCGGTAAAGGCCTTGGCGTTGGCGAAGTAGGGTATTTAATTACCGGCGTAAAAGATGTTCGCCAATCTCGTGTGGGCGACACCATTACTACCTACAACAACCCAACGAAATCGCCATTATCTGGATACAAAGATCCTAAGCCAATGGTTTTCTCTGGCTTATTCCCACTCGATGGCGCCGACTTTCCAATCTTGCGTGATGCGCTGGATAAGTTACAGCTCAACGATGCCGCACTGGTGTACGAGCCAGAGAGCTCGGCCGCACTTGGTTTTGGTTTCCGATGTGGCTTCCTAGGCCTATTACACATGGAAATTGTGCGTGAGCGGTTAGAGCGCGAACATAAACTCAATCTTATTTCGACTGCGCCAAACGTTGTTTACAACGTTGTTATGGAAGATGGAAAGGAAATTCGAGTTACTAATCCATCTGAATTTCCAGATGGCAAAGTAACCACAGTCATGGAGCCAATCGTTAAGTCAACGATCCTTGCGCCATCTGAATACATTGGCACAATCATGGAGCTGTGCCAGGATCGTCGTGGCATCTTGCTAGGGATGGATTACATCTCGGAAGATCGAGTTGAAATTCGTTACGAACTGCCACTTGCCGAAATTGTTTTTGATTTCTTCGATCAATTAAAGAGCCGCACCAAGGGTTATGCATCACTTGATTATGAAGAAAAAGGCGATGCCGAAGGCCTACTGGTAAAGGTAGATATTTTGTTGCAAGGTGAAGCCGTAGATGCATTCAGTGCAATTGTTCACCGCGATAAGGCTTATTCATACGGTGTCATGATGACTGGCAAACTACGTGAATTAATCCCGCGCCAGCAGTTTGAAGTTCCAATTCAGGCAGCTATCGGTACCCGCATTATTGCGCGCGAAAGTATTCGTGCGGTCCGAAAAGATGTTTTGGCTAAATGTTATGGTGGCGATATCACTCGCAAACGTAAACTTTTGGAAAAGCAAAAAGAAGGTAAGAAGCGAATGAAGATGGTGGGCCGAGTTGAGGTTCCACAAGAGGCGTTCGTTGCCGCACTTGCCACAGATGCCGATATCGAAAAGATTAAGGCCGCCCGTAGAGCTAGCCAATGACGCTCTCTTTCTACGTCCATATTCCTTATTGCATTAAACGCTGTGGTTACTGCGACTTCAACACATATACGCCAAGTGAGTTACAAGATGGTGCAACACTTGAAATCGTTAGTAACGATTACATCGATGCCGTTTTAAAAGAACTTGAAACCACGCCAACAGATGAGGTGCCGACAATATTTTTTGGTGGTGGAACCCCTTCATTATTGCCAGCACATGATTTAGGTCGAGTAATTTCAACGATTAAAGCGCGCAATGGTTTAGCACCCGATTGCGAAATCACTTTAGAAGCTAACCCAGATTCAATCACGGCTGAAAAATTGGCCCAGTATTTAGAAGTAGGTTTCAATCGAATCTCATTTGGGATGCAGTCGGCCAAGCCACATGTATTAGCGGTCTTAGATCGCACGCATAATCCAGCTAATGTGGAAAAGTCGGTCTCATTGGCTAGAGCAGCCGGTTTTAAATCAATCAGCGTTGATTTAATTTACGGAACTCCGGGGGAGTCGTTAGCTGATTGGCAAGAGACGGTGCAGGCAGCTCTAGCGCTAGATATCGATCACATCAGCGCCTATGCATTAATTATTGAAACCGGAACTAAATTAGCTGCGCAGATTAAACGTGGCGATTTAGCGATGCCAGATGATGACTTAATGGCCGATATGTATTTGCTCGTTGATCAATTATGCGAAGCCAACGGGATGACTTGGTATGAGATATCCAATTGGTCCAAGCCGGGCCATGAATGCAGCCATAACATCGCGTACATGCGCCATATCAATTGGTGGGGCCTTGGCCCGGGTGCTCACTCCCACATAGATGGAAAACGTTTTTGGAATGTGAAGCATCCAACGGCTTATAAAAACAAAGTATTTGCTGGTGAATCACCAATAGCCGAGAGTGAAAATCTGACGGCAGAACAAAAAATTGATGAATCAATCTTGCTTGGGATCAGAAGGCGCCAGGGTTTATTGATCGAATTATTGCTGCCGCATCAGCTAGAACTTCTTGCCAGTTATCGAGAAAATGGCTTTGTGGAACTAGTTGCAGGTCGCGTTGTCTTGACCCCCACTGGCCGATTAATCGCCGATCAAATCGTGCGAGAAATAACAATCTAGTACGCTTGGATCAAATGTCATCACGCCGTCTTGAAATCCTTCGCGCAATTGTCGATGAGTACGTTGCGACCCAAGAACCGGTCGGCTCAAAATCTATTGCCGATCGCCATGGACTTGGGATTTCACCTGCCACTATCCGCAATGAGATGGCCGTACTAGAAGATGAAGGCTTGATCACCCAACCCCATACAAGTGCTGGCCGAATTCCAACGGATCTAGGTTACCGAGTATTCGTTGATAAATTAGCAACGGTAAAACCATTATCAACGGCCGAGCGCCGCGCAATTGAAACTTTCTTAGAAGGTTCAAATAATTTAGATGAGTTATTAAAAAAATCGGCAAAGTTACTGGCCGATATTACAAAGCAAGTTGCCGTGGTTACATATCCAGTTCTTGGAGATGCACCGAACCGCGAAAAAATGGCGATCTCTGGAACGGCTCACTTAGCTCGCTCCGGTGAGAATCTAGGTTTTACACTTTCCCCGATTCTGGAAGCATTAGAAGAGCAAGTTGTTTTATTGTCCTTACTCAACGAGGCAAATCAAACGGTTCAAGTTCGAATTGGCCAAGAACAAAATGAGCAGAATTTTTGGGCAACGTCGTTAGTCACAGTCGGTTACGGAACATCAGAATCTTCACACGGCGGCTTAGGAGTTCTTGGGCCAACCCGAATGGATTACGCTGGCTCGATTGCAGCCGTTGATGCCGTTGCACGTTATGTCGGACGATTTATCAATGAGGGTGCATAAGTGGCAGATCATTACGCAACGCTGGGTGTCACAAAAGGTGCCACGGCTGATGAGATTAAAAAGTCGTACCGCAAACTTGCCCGCGAACTTCATCCCGATGTAAACCCAGATCCAAAGACGCAAGATAAATTTAAAGAAGTAACCAAGGCCTACGATGTTTTAAGCGATCCGCAAAAACGCCAGCAGTACGACATGGGTGGCAGTAATTTTGGTGGCGGCGGCGCAAACTTTGGTGGCGGCTTCAGCGACATCATGGATGCATTTTTTGGTGGCGGCGGATCTCGCGGACCTCGTCCACGTATGCGGGCCGGCCAAGATTCACTGATTCGAATTCAAGTTGATCTCAATGAAGCCTGCTTTGGTACCGAACGAGAAATAACTGTTGAGTCAGCTGTTGTCTGCACCAAGTGCACTGGCAGCGGATGCGTTGACGGTGATCATCCAGAGATGTGTTTAACCTGTAAGGGTCGCGGAGAAACACAGCAAGTTGTTCGCTCTGTGATTGGGCAAGTAATGACTTCGCGCCCATGTAATGCCTGTCAGGGATATGGCAGCATTATTAAAAATCCTTGCCGGGAATGCGCTGGCGAAGGTCGAGTTCGAAGTCGCCAAACTATTGATGTAAAGATTCCAGCTGGTGTTGAAACTGGAAATAGAATTCAAATGTCTGGCCGCGGTGAAGTTGGTGCCGGCGGGGGACCAGCTGGTGATTTGTACGTAGAGATCGTTGAAGAACAGCATGAGTACTTTGTGCGCGACGGCGATACCTTACATATGTCGCTTGAGATTTCCATGATCGCTGCCGCACTCGGCACAACGGTTTCAGTTGAAACTTTAGATGGGCCAGCCAATGTTCAGGTAAAGGCCGGAACTCAAAGCGGTGCACCGATTGTGATTAAGAGTAAAGGAATGACGCGGCTTCGTCGCGGAGATCGCGGAGATTTAATTGTGCATATTGAAGTTCAAACACCAACTAAGTTGAGCAAAGAAGAGGAAAATATTTTGCGCTCCTTTGCCGTTGCCCGTGGCGAAAAAGCCAGTGATGCCCACGTTAAGGGTCACGATGGATCAATCTTTAGCAAAATCAAGGGTGTGTTTAACAAATAATGTTCACCCTCTTTTTCGTTAACGATCTGCCCAATAAAGCTGGATTGAGTTACGAATTTAATAATGAGGATGCTCAACATGCAATCCGCGTACTTCGCACAAAGCCGGGCGATGAATTTATGCTCAGCGATGGCAATGGTTCGTGGGCACAGATTAAGGCAGTTGAAATCGGAAAAAAATCTATTCAAGTTCAAGTCCTTGATATTGGATATCAAGAGCCATTAGCCACAACAATTACCGTTGTGCAGGCCTTGCCAAAAGGTGATCGCGCAAAAGAGGCGATTGAACTTTTAACCGAAGCCGGCGTTGATCAGATTGTGCCGTGGGCATCGGCCCGAAGTATTGGCAAAGCATCAGATAAATTTGCAATCACCGCGCGCGAGGCTAGCAAGCAGTCGCGCCGATTTAGAATTCCGCAAGTTTCACAAGTTGCTACGACTGTCCAAATCTGTGAAGCAATTGCCGTTAGTGATCTAGCAATCGTCTTTCATGAAAGCGCGACTCAAAAACTTTCCGATCAAGTTTCATCGCACAACGTCGCTAACTTATTAATCATTATCGGTCCAGAAGGTGGCTTAACCGATGAAGAAGTTGCCGCCTTTGTTGTTGCCGGCGCAAAAGTTGCATTAATGGGTCGACCAATCTTGCGCTCGGCACATGCCGGAATCGCGGCGGTTTCAGCCGTGTCGGCATTGTTAAAGGTATGGTGATTACATGGCGCTAGATCCAGATTGCATTTTTTGTAAGATAATCACTGGCGACATCCCGGCCGATATAGTTTTTCGAAATGAAAATGTTGTTGGTTTTAACGATCTCAACCCGCAAGCACCAACGCATGTTCTGTTGATTCCTACCTTGCACACCGAAAATGCGGCAGGGGTGGCCCGAAACAGCGCCACGATAACGGCAGCGCTTTTCTTGGCTGCCGATGAGATCGCGACCGAGCGGGGCTTAACTGGCTACCGAACTGTTTTTAACACCGGCGCCGATGCTGGCCAGAGCGTTTTTCACGCTCATCTTCACTTACTAGGTGGCCGCCACATGGCGTGGCCCCCCGGTTAAAGATAGATTTACCATCATATGGACCGAACGCTTTTAGTCGTACCCAACGCCATTCCAATGGTTGCTGTCGTGGGTCCGCAAGATAACAATCTTCGAACTATTGAAGCTGCCTTCCCGTCGGTCAACATAACTGTTCGCGGAAATGAAATCACTTTGCGCGGCCCGCACGATGATTGCCTTAAATTAGAGAATCTCTTTAACGAACTCATGGTCGTTGTTCGAAGTGGAAATAACCTCGACATCGATGGCGTCAATCGCGCAATAGAAATGCTGGAACATCAACCAGTAGATCATCCAGCTGAAGTTTTATCACTCAATATTGTCAGCAATCGTGGCCGCACAATTCGTCCAAAGACGGCTAACCAAAAGCGATATGTAGATGCGATTGAAGATCACACCATTACTTTTGGAATAGGCCCAGCTGGAACGGGTAAGACCTACCTTGCCATGGCTATGGCAGTAGCTGCACTGCAGGCCAAGAAAGTAAATCGGATTGTTCTTACTCGACCAGCCGTTGAAGCCGGTGAAAACTTAGGTTTTCTACCCGGAACATTAAGTGAAAAAATTGATCCGTACTTGCGCCCGTTATTTGATGCGCTGCACGACATGATCGATATCGATTCAATTCCACGTTTGATGCAATCTGGGATTATCGAAGTTGCACCTCTTGCCTACATGCGTGGTCGCACGTTAAACGATGCCTTTGTAATCTTGGATGAAGCTCAAAACACAACACCTGAACAGATGAAGATGTTTTTGACTCGTCTAGGTTTTGCTTCAAAGATGATTATTACTGGTGATATCACTCAGATTGATTTACCTAATGCACAAAAGTCAGGGCTTCGCGTTGTGCGCGATATCCTGAAAGATATTGATGACATCGCATTTATGGAGCTAACCGCCGAAGACGTGGTTCGCCACCGTTTAATCGGCGACATCGTGCGTGCCTACGATAGTTTTGATCAACACCAACAATTAGTGCGTCCGATACGGCAATAGATGAACATTGAAGTAACTAATACTTCAGGTCAGTTAGTCCCATCAGATCAGCTCATTTCCCTGATGGCTAACGCACTTGCTGTCCTTGATCTCAATCCTGATTGCGAATTGAGCATCTCTTTTGTAGAAGATGATTACATGAGCGAGCTTCATGTTAAGTGGATGGATGAACCTGGCACCACCGATGTCTTGTCCTTTCCGATGGATTTACCAGAAACGCCAGGACAAGCAGTAATTCTGGGCGACATCGTCATCAGTCCAACTGTTGCGGCGCAGCAAGCCAATACACAAGGTCATTCAACTGAGCACGAGATTTTTATTTTGGCTACGCACGGCCTCCTTCACATCTTGGGTTATGACCACGCCGATAAAACCGATGAGAAAATAATGTTCGAACTGCAAGAAAAGATCGTCTCCGATTGGGAAAAGAGCTCATGAGTCCGTTAGCAATCACAAGTATCGTCGCACTGCTTTTCTTTGCTGGCTTTCTCGCCGCAAGTGAATCAGCACTTACCTCGATCTCCCGAATCGTTATCGATGAGCTAGAAGGCAAGCGTGGCGGCGCCCTGCTGCGCAAATACAGCGCTCAACCTGCCCGGTATTTAAATGTAATTTTGCTGGTTCGTAAGCTCTGTGAATTTACCGCCACGGTATTACTTGCTGTTATTTTGCTGCGTAATTACTCATCTGCCCAAGCAATGGCGTTAACCGTATTAATCATGGTCGTTCTTTCTTACGTCGTCGTTGGTGTTGGCCCGCGCACATTAGGTAAGCAGCAACCGCATAAATATGCCCGCTACGGAATTATCGTTGCCTACGGTTTAGCATTTCTATTGGGCCCAGTTACCAAACTTTTAATCTCAGTCGGAAACGCACTTACCCCAGGTAAGGGTTTCCGATCAGGTCCATTTACATCTGAAGCCGAACTTCGCGACTTGGTAGATCAAGCACACGAGCGTGGATTAGTGGAATCAGATGAGCACGAAATGATTCACTCCGTATTTGAACTTGGCGATACCTTGGTACGCGAACTTATGGTTCCTCGTACCGACATGGTGTGGGTAGAAAAAGATAAATCAGTACGTCAAGGTTTATCACTTGCCCTGCGTAGCGGTTATTCACGTATCCCAGTTATTGGTGATGGTATCGATAACATTGTTGGAATTGTTTACGTAAAGGATCTGGCAAAGCGCGCATTAGATCACCGTGATGCCGAAACAACTGAAACCGTAGAAAAGCATATGCGTCTGGCTAATTTTGTGCCTGAAATCAAAATGGCCGATGAGTTATTAAAAGAGATGCAAAAGAATCAGATCCACCTGGCAATCGTGGTCGATGAATATGGTGGCACAGCCGGAATCATTACAATCGAAGACATAATCGAAGAGATCGTTGGCGAAATCGAAGATGAATTCGATGATGGCGAAGGTGAGATCACGTGGATTTCTCCAGATAAAGCCCGTGTTAAAGCCACCTTGCATATTGAAGATTTAGCTGCCGAATTAAAAATGGATATTGAAAAAAATGTCTATGAAGATATCGACAGTATTGGTGGATTAATGGCACAGAAGCTGGGCCGTGTTCCAATCGCTGGATCAACGATCTCCTGGAACGGCTGGTCGGTAACTTCAGAGCGACCGCAAGGGCGTCGTCGTCGAATTTCATCGGTAATTGTTGAACGCCTAGAAGATGAGATTGAAGACACCGAGTAAGAGTTAGAATAAGGGCATGCGAATTGTTCGATTCACTCCTGGTCCTGATGCGGGATTAGGGCCAGATCCACTCTTTGGCGTCCTAGAAGATGATGGCCTGATCAGCATCATTAGTGGGGATCCGATCTACAGTGGGATTCAAAAGACTGCCGCCAGAATCGAATTAGGCAAGGTGCGCTTGTTGGCGCCAGTTATCCCACGATCCAAAGTTGTTTGTGTCGGTAAAAACTATGCCGATCACGCCGCCGAAATGGGTGGCGTTGTTCCAGATGAACCCATTATTTTCTTGAAGCCAAATACCTCAGTGATTGGACCCAACGACACCATTATTTGGCCAGAGATGTCAGAGCGAATTGATCATGAAGCTGAGCTAGCAATTGTGATTGGTCGCATGTGTAAGGATGTGCCAAAAGAGCGCGTCAATGATGTGATCTTTGGTTACACAATTGCCAACGATGTAACCGCGCGCGATCTACAAACCAAAGATGGACAGTGGACGAGAGCGAAAAGCTTTGACACCTTTTGCCCAATTGGTCCTTGGATAGATACCGACTTTATTCCTGGGACACAAAAAATCAGTGCAATTATTGCCGGTGAAGTAAAGCAGTCGGCAAAGATTAGTGACATGATTTTTGATGTGCCAACGATTATTAACTTTATCTCTTCAGTAATGACACTTTTGCCCGGAGATATTATTTTGACTGGTACGCCAGCTGGAATTGGCCCAATGGTTGTAGGCGAGAAGGCATCGATGGCCATTGAAGGTCTAGGCGAATTAATTAATAAGGTGGCAAAGCGTTGATGAGTACAAAACCAGTAAAAGTTCGATTTGCACCATCTCCAACTGGAGATTTGCACGTTGGAAATATCCGTACGGCCCTCTTTGATTGGGCTTATGCCCGTCACACCGGCGGAACCTTTCTTTTTCGGATCGAAGATACTGATACGACCAGAGTTACTGATGAATATATCCAGGCGGCAATTGAAACTCTGAAGTGGTTAGGCCTTGATTGGGATGAGGGCCCTGAAGTTGGCGGCGACAATGGCCCTTACTTGCAATCGCAACGTTTAGATATTTATGCAACGTGGGCACAAAAGTTTTTGGATCAAAAAGATGCCTACCACTGCTACTGCTCACCTGATGAGTTAGAGGCGGTGCGGGAAGCACAACGTAAAGCAAATGTTGCACCTGGCTACAACGGACATTGCCGGCAGCTTTCTTTAGCCCAGGTAGATGCATACAAGGCCGAAGGTCGTGGGGCAGTAGTACGCATGCGAATGCCAGATGGCAGTACAACTTTTAACGATTTAATTCGCGGTGATGTTTCTTTTGATCACAATTTTGTTCCTGATTTTGTAATGGTTCGAGCCGATGGTTCACCGTTGTATACCTTGGCCGTTGCCGTAGATGACATCATGATGAAAGTAACGCATGTTTTGCGCGGTGAAGATTTACTCTCTTCCACTCCTCGCCAAATTCGGGTCTATCAAGCAATGGGCGTTGCACCGGCTGATTACCCAGTCTTTGCTCATTTACCTTTCGTGATGGGTGCCGATAACGCCAAACTTTCTAAGCGCAATGGTGAAGCCTCAATTGCTTGGTATCGCGACATGGGCTTTTTGCCAGAGGCGATCTGTAATTACTTAGCGCTGTTGGGTTGGTCGCCGGGTGATGATGTAGAAAACATCACTATGAAACAATTGACTGAGATGTTTACGGTAGAAAAAGTGCACTCATCGCCAGCCCGCTTTGATATGAAAAAATTAGAAGCGATCAATGGTGACAAGATCCGCGCACTTACTATTGATGAATTCTTGAAGTGGTCTTTGCCATTTTTGACTAAGGCAAATGTGATTACCGGTACCGATGCGGAAATTGAGTTAGTAAAGCTTGCGCTGCCACTGATTCAAGAGCGAATTATTATGTTAAATGAAGTGCCAAAGATGTTGGCATTTCTATTCACTAAAGATTTTGCAGTGGAGCCAGAGTCAGTTGCAAAGATTACCGATGATGTTTCGAAAGCGATTTTAACGCGATCGTTGAAAGAGCTAGAAGCGGTATCTATTTGGAGCCATGAAAATATTGAGGCCGTGCTTCGCGCAAGCCTGATCGAAGAAATGGTACTCAAGCCACGTATTGCATTTACGACATTGCGAATTGCAACTACGGGAAGCACTATTTCACCGCCGTTATTTGAGTCGATGGAACTACTTGGCAAAGAGGCATGTTTGCTGCGTATAAGTAAGGGTTTAGCGCTGTAACAACCGCTGGTATTCTTTCCCCTTGCAAGGGTAACTCCTTGGGGTATGGGGTAATTGGCAGCCCTGCTGATTCTGGTTCAGTAAGTCTAGGTTCGAGTCCTGGTACCCCAGCGCAGTACAGCAGTACAGCAGTATAGCAGTACAACTGAATATCTGTTCTAGGAAGAACTTTCCAGTAATGGAATGTGGCCCCGTCGTCTAGCGGCCTAGGACTCTGCCTTCTCAAGGCAGCTACGAGGGTTCGAATCCCTTCGGGGCTACCACTTACATCTCTCCTCTGGCATAGAAAATATGCGAGAGGAGAGATTTTATTTTCATCTGGCGCTAGGTTTATGGCATGCGAGTTATTAATGTTGAACAGCTAAAAAGCATTCTCGCTAATTTACCCAGCAACCCTCGAATTATTGCATCAGGTAATTTTTCGGCGCCATTAACTTTGCTCGATGCAGCCGAACAAGTAATTCCTGAATTCAAACTGCATATGTTAAATGCGCACGGATCTGGAATTCCAGATCGTGAAGGAGTTACTTATGAAACGGCATTTGTTGGCCCAGCTATGCGCAATCACGCCCGCCCATGGGGGTTTAGTCATAGCCCAAAGTAATAAGCAAATGCCATATACCTATGGCGATGCACAAATTTATGAAAATGAAATTGATTACTTAGTTGAAGTTGATGAAACATTGCAGATCAAACCAGTCACACCTGCTTCAGATATTCATAGTGAAATTGGAAGTCGAATCGCAGCGTTAGTAGAAGATAATTCAACGCTTTAATTAGGCATTGGCGGCGTTCCAGATGCGGTGTTGTTAGCTTTGCAAAAGCGCCAAGGACTTCGAATCTGGAGTGAGATGTTTTCCGATGGAGTCCTAGAATTATCAAAAGTTGGTGCGCTCGATGAAGAAATATTAATCACGGCCTCGTTTACCTTTGGCAGCAAAGAGCTCTATCAATGGTTGGATCTCAATAAGAAGGTACGAATGTTGCGTACCGAGCGCACTAATGACCCTAGAGCCCAGACCAAAGAAGTAGTGGCGGTGCATCGCGGCGCATATGTTCGGCAATCCATGTAGCACCGTCTAAATTATCACCGGCAGATTGCACAAACTGAGCTTCCGGAATTCGATTACGGATCTCCATCTGAATCTTGGCAACGTAAGAAGCATTTGCCGCTGGTCCACCTTTGACAACTATTTCTGGCGAATCAGATCGCTTGCCGCCGGCACCTAACCAGGTTGCAACAACGGTTTGTGCCAAAAGAAAAGCACCTTCATCAACGATTGCAGTGGCTGTTGATACGCCGGCATCGGCTGCATCCAAAACTTTCTTAGCAGTTCTAATGGCAAAAGTTGAAGCATCCGGTCCATCGATCATTGTTAACAGGTCGTAGGCAGCACAATCTTCTTTAAAGTATTGCAACATTTGATCATCATCGCCTCGGCCCTGACGAAGACCCAAAGCTTTTGTCATCGCTAATTTTCCAAGCCAATATCCGCCGCCTTCATCGCCAAAGACACTGCCTAGGCCATCTCGGTGAGCATAAGTTCCAACGTTTCCACCCACTGCGACGACACCGCCTCCGATAGATAGTGCGACACCCTCTCGCCCATTTAAAGATCCGATGTACCCAGCTAATCCATCGTCAATAATCGCAACTTTTGTAGCTCCAAAAAACTCTTTACACAGCTCACCAAATTTTTCAGGTTCAGAAACAATTCCATTAAATCCACTACACGATAGCGCCATGTATTCTGCGGACAAATTCTGGGTTAATTCAAATATTGTTCGCAACGATACAAATAAATCTTCGCCAGCAAGTTTGCCTCTTTGGGTAGTGATTAAGAGTTCACCTTGTTTAAACCGGCTTCCTGATTGCCCTAAATCGAAGGCCAATACTTCCTCAGGTTTCATACGGTAACGATACTTTAAAGTTGTGGGAGGATATGCGTATGAATCAATTAGGCGCGGTTATGTCATCTGAAATAGCTCAAACCCCAGAAGTATTTCAAGCGATCTTTGATAATCAACAAAGTTTTGAGGCAGTCAAAGATGTCATAGTGAATGAGAAAATTCACTCGGTATTAATTCTTGCTCGCGGTACCTCTGATAATGCCGCTCACTATTTAAAGTATCTGATTGAAACTCAAATCGGGCTACCAGTTGGGCTAACGTCGCCATCATCGGTAACAATTTATGATGCAAAACTTGCCTATTCAAATACTCTGGTTATTGCCATCAGCCAAAGTGGACAGTCCCCTGATTTAGTAAAATTTGCCACGGCGGCGCGAGCTGCCAATGCGTACATAATCGCTATGACCAATGATGATTCATCTCCGCTAGCAGCTATTGCTCACAACCATTTGCCACTATTAGCAGGGCCAGAACTAGCGGTAGCGGCAACAAAGTCATATAACGCCCAATTACTTGTCTCATTTCTTCTTGTCGCAGCATGGACCGGCAAAAGTGTTAACAGCCACCAGATTATTAGTGAGGCAACTCGACTAGTTAATGATAGAAATTTAGTTTCGGCAGCGGTTTCATATGCATCACGCAATAAAGAGATTGTTATTTTAGGACGAGGCTTTGCTTATCCCAATGCCCGCGAGGCGGCACTCAAGATTCAAGAGACCTGTAAAGTTTCAGTTCAAGGCTTATCAACTGCAGATTATCTGCACGGTCCGATCTCGGCATTGACTCCAGATACGCAGGTTTTTATCGTGGCTCCAGCACATATGCCGGCTCAATCAATTACTGAGGCAACATCAAAGATCCGCACGATTAGCTCTCGTATTTTTTGGATTGGAAATGGCGGGACACCTACTAGTGATGACATTGTGCTTGCCGGGTCAAATTGTGAGGACGAAATCACATCAACGCTAGTAGATGCAATTGTGTTACAGCGCTTTGCCTTGGAATTTGCGGTTGCATCAGGTTTTGATCCCGATGCTCCAGTTGGTCTTTCGAAAGTTACGTTAACTAATTAATACGAGTAATTTTTAAAGTTGAAGGATTAAAACTAAGAATATCTGCCCTTTTTCCAACTTCAATTACTCCTCGATCTGACAAGCCTAACGCGCGCGCTGCGTTAGTTGAAGTGATGGCTACGGCTCGCTCAATAGTTAATTGACATTCAGCTACTGCTTTAATAAATGCTTGGGCTAATGTCAGGGTGCTACCCGCCAATTTTTGATTACTTTTCAATCGTGCCACCCCATCATCTACTATGACGGGCAGCTTTCCAATTAAGTAATCCCCATCAACTGATCCAGCAGCAGCCATGGCATCCGAGACTAGGACAACTCTGGCGCCGAATGTGTTCAAAATTTCTTGTGCCGTTGAAATCGGCACATGGTGGCCGTCAAGGATTAACTCAATACTGAGACGACCTTCTTGCTCAATAAAATCTCTAATCGTTCCTGCGCCACCTACTTTATTCATGGCATTAAGGAAATGAGTCACAACAGTTGCGCCATTTTCAGTAGCAACTTTGGCATCGCTCTCATCGCCATCGGTGTGACCAATTGCTGCAACTACTTTGTTGGCTGTTAAATATTTGATGGCAGCCGGGGCACCGATTAATTCAGGGGCGATAGTCACCATTTTGATAGATCCTTGACCAACTTCTAAAATCTCTTTAATCTGAGAAATTGTGGGTTCAATCAACAGTGATGGCTCGTGAGCGCCGCACTTTGCATGCGATAAATACGGGCCTTCTAGGTGTATCCCAAGAATTTCGCCACGGTTATAAAATGGAAGTAATTGGCCAACTTGTTGCTTCAAATCTTTAATAGTTTCAGTTACTAGTGAGGCAACAATTCCTGTTGTTCCGGAATTACGATGAGCTGCTATAGCTAAGGAGATTGCATCGGGGGAGGAATCTGAAAAATATTTACCGCCGCCGCCATGACAGTGGATATCTATAAATCCTGGTATCAAAGTTCCATCTGCGATGGTATCTGGCTGATGGTGTACTCCCAGTTGAATATCAGAGATCAGCCCACTCGTGACTTCAATCCATAGTTCACCGACTACTGAATCTGGCAAAACTGCACCACGGGCTTGGATAATCACTGCATTAGTTTAACGGCTAAAGATATGAGCGGTGAGATATTTGTGAGAGTATTAGAAGGAGAAAATTATTAAGGAGTTAACGTGGCAGTGGCGAAAAAAGCAGTAAGCAAGAAAGCAGCTACTCGGACTATTCAAACTCAAACGGTGCACACCGGCGTAGATTGGCGTTCGCTCTACTTACACGCTGTATGCCTGATAACTCTTTTGGTTGTTTTATTTTCAACAGTGGCGCTGATAAATGCGATTATGAATGCGGTAATTCCGGATCCTGCTTATATCGATACTTATTCAAAACCAGAGAACATGCCTTCTGCCGAACTTCTTGCTCAGCAGGAAGAAAATAACCAAATTAGAGCGCTAAAAAATATCTTTACTTCTTTCGTTACGATTGCAATTGCTGGGCCGCTTTATTTGTATCACTGGCGCCAGACTAAAAAACCGGCTTAATTATCCGATCAGCTGCTGGCTGCGTTTAAATTCGCGTACATGATTACATGGTCGCTCAGTGTGCGTTTCATAGCAAGGCTCGCACAACAGAACTAATTGATGACATTCAGGTTTTTGGCAGTTCCAATAACCCTTGGTCTTTTCACCGCATTCGGCGCAAGTTCCGAGCATTTTTGTACGGTCGCTAAAGTCCATGGTTAGGCGATCATCGAAAGTAAATAAAGAGCCTTCCCATAATCCATCATCACCAAACTCTTGGCCGTACTTTACGATTCCGCCTTTGATTTGGTAGACCTCTTGAAACCCTCTGTTTTTCATGACTACTGACAAGATTTCACAGCGAATTCCGCCGGTGCAGTAAGTAACGATGGGTTTATCTTTTAGGTGGTCGTATTTGCCACTCTCAATTTCAGCGACAAAATCATGTGTAGTTTCAACGGCGGGTACTACCGCGTTTTTAAAGTGACCAACCTTGGCTTCAAAGGCGCTGCGACCATCAAAGAAGTACACGTCATCGCCGCGCTCTTCAACTAACTTGTTCACTTCTTCGGGGCGTAAATGAATGCCACCACCAATAACACCGTTTTCATCAACTTTGATCTCATCGGGGTTTCCAAAGGAAACTAGTTCAGCTGATGTTTTAACTTTTAATTTAGGAAAATCGTTACCGGTGCCCATTGTCCATTTAAAATCAATAACTTTAAAGCCTGGATACGAACGGGTTGCCGTTACATATTTTTTGAGATCTTCCATCTTGCCGCCCAAAGTCCCGTTAATGCCATGAGGGGAGACAATGATGCGACCCTTTAAATTAAAGGATTCACACAATACTTTTTGCCACAGTTTGACCGCTTCGGTATCTGCAATCGGCGTAAAGCCGTAATACAGAATTACTTTGTCCAGGTCCATGCACTAATTCTAACCGCCCAAATGAACGGGCTAGACCTCTACAATTTAGGCGTGTAATTCATTTTTACCGCCCAAGTTATGGCTGGGGTGTGCTTCACGCGGTTGGGGTTTTCGATTCCTGTCAGGCGTTCGCACCAAATTTATTTAATTAAAGGAGTTTTCCGCGCTCTAGCGGAAGCGGCCACTTAACTTTTACGCCAAGCTTTTCAGCGGCAAAAAATGGCCAACGCGGATTTCTTAAAAACGCCCGCGCCAGAAATACGGCATCGGCTTCGCCAGTTTCAACAATAAATTGTGCTTGCTCTGGTTCAGTGATTAGACCAACTGCCGATGTAAGTATTCCGGTTTCAGTTCTAATCGCTTTTGCGAAAGGAACTTGAAAGCCAGGCGTGGCTTTAATAGGTGCGTTATGAACATTGCCGCCAGTTGATACATCAACTAAGTCAACACCCAACGCTTTTAGTTGAGAGCACAGCTCAACTGAATCAACCAAGTTCCAGCCATCATCTACCCAATCCGTTGCTGAGATGCGAACAAAGAGTGGCACTGATTCACCAATCGCTGCCCGTACTGCAGTAACAGTTTCAAGCAAGAAGCGAACTCGGTTTTCGAAACTTCCACCGTATTCGTCAGTGCGCTTATTAGCTAGTGGTGAGTAAAACTGGTGCATCAAATAACCATGTGCAGCGTGAATTTCAATTACATCAAAGCCAACATCAACACATCGTCTTGCCGCTGCTACAAACTGTCCCGTGATCTCCTTAATTTCTGGAATTGTTAATGAACGAGGTCTGTTGTAACCTTCAAAAGCGATGTCAGAGGATGACACTGCCTCCCAGCCACCTTCGCTTGGTGCTGCAATTCGGTGATCATGCCAAGGCAACATCGTTGACGCTTTGCGTCCCGCATGAGCCAATTGAATTCCAATTTTTACATTATGTGAATGTGCAAAATCGATAATTGGTTTAAAAGCCAGGGCGTGTGCCTCATCTTCTACTGACGGACATCCAATTGATATTCGTCCTTCTGGAACGACACCAGTTGCCTCGGCCATAATTAATCCGGTACCACCTGTTGCAAAAGATCCGAGGTGCACGTTATGCCACTGTCCAACGAAGCCATCTTTAGCCATGTATTGGCACATCGGCGAAACCCAGATTCGGTTCTCAAATTCAACGGTCCGGATTTTTAAAGGATCAAATAGTGTGTTCATGAGCTCAGTTTACTGTGGCTTTGTGATTACTTTAAAGCCTTGAGTGATGCCTTAATTATGTCTTGCAACACTTTGGTATCGGTATTCCAATCGTTGGGTACCTGAATAGTTTTCTTCAATACATTCTTAGCTGGAAATTTGGGTGCTTTTCCTTGATCGCCCTAAAGATCGCCTTAATTGTTTTGGCCTGTCGTGGGTTAAGGCTTTTGTAATAAGCGGCCGGGTTTGCAAAACGTTGCGATGAAAAAGAGCCGCGCGAATACATAACAAGGGCGTTGGCATGGCTTTGCGAAAAGCCAAAGTTTTCTTTTAAATGCGCGATCTGTTCTGGATATTTTTGCCGTCCAGCTTTGCCATGACCTTGAACCAATAGGCCATCTTCTCGCCGTACTTTTTTTTCAATGGCAGGAAAGTGTGACTCTCTAGGTGAATCAGTAGGCATGCCTCAAACTTAGCGAACAGAGCGCAAAACTGCGGTAACTTTTCCTAAGATCTCGCAGTTATCGCCATCGATCGGCGCAAAATCATCATTAGCTGGCAACAGCCAGATGTGACCATTTTTGCGAGAGAAAGTTTTGACTGTCGCTTCGCCATCGATCATGGCAGCAACGATCTCGCCATTGTTGCAATCCTTTTGGGAGCGAATAACAACGTAATCGCCGTCGCAGATTGCAGCATCGATCATGGATTCGCCAACAACTTTGAGCATAAATAAATCTCCGGAACCAACGAGTGATTCTGGAAGTGGGAAGGTCTCTTCAACTTCTTGTTCGGCAGTGATCGGTCCACCTGCAGCAATTCTTCCAACAAGAGGAATGTATTTCGTGGCATCAACTGGCGATGAATTCTCGGCGGTTTTTTCATCTGGCATTAAAACTTCAAGAGCACGGCCACGAGTTGGGTCGCGGCGGATAAAGCCCTTTTTCTCCAAGGCCTCTAATTGGTACTTCACCGAGGCTGGGCTAGTCAGACCAGCAACTAGGCCAATTTCGCGCATTGATGGGGGATAGCCGTTGTTTTCAAGGGCATCTTTGATTGCGCCAAGGATCTTTAACTGGCGGGCGGTGAGGCCATGAGCATCAGCTGGGCCGTCGGGAAGTTCAGTTACGTTTTTAGCCATGCCTAAGGGTGACACACAAGGGGAAAAAATTCAAACACCTGTTCGAATTTATCTTGCATTTGTCAGTGGTGGGGTGTTTAATTGTCTTATTCGAACAACTGTTCGAATCCTTCCCCAAGGTACTACGGCCGTGAAAATCAAGGTGAAATTATGAGCACAGCAATCATCAACACACGAAAAATTAGCGCAGGGTATGTTTCTCGTGAAAGCATTATAAATCAAGGCTTTTCACGGGCTCTGGCCAATCCGTCCGATACGCAATCACTTCGATTGTCACGTCGTGGCCGCCTTGCTCGTACCGGTGTTGTGCTCTCACTGACCGTCGTGATGGCCGCTGGCTTTGCCGCCCAATCTGGTGCACAAGCCGGGCCTGGCTCACATCAGAGCGTGGCAAGCACAGCACCATCATTTGAAACAGTAGTTGTAGCTCCAGGGGAGACGTTATGGACGGTAGCTGCCGCTTATTCAACAGGAGATGTGCAAGGGCTGATCAGCCAGATCCGCGAAGTAAATCATCTGAAGGGCTTTGATCTGCAGGCTGGTCAAAAGCTTCGCGTTCCAGTTTCATCCCGTTAGAAAGAGTTCGACACGCCCATAGAAGGGTTTTAATCTACTCAACAGGCAAAGCCTCAATAAATGCTTTATAGTTAACACAAGATGTAGGGGTCAAACCCGTAAAAACTTCCATTAGTTGTGGTTTTACGGTAAATTTGTAGATCCGCTCAATACATCCTATGAGAGCTAAAAACGAGCATTGAAAGGAGGACACGCCGAGATGAATTGCCCATTTTGTAGAAACGAAGATTCTCGCGTTGTGGACTCCAGGCCGGTAGAAGAGGGCACCACAATTCGCCGCCGCCGAGAGTGCCCACAGTGTGGCCAACGGTTTTCAACTCAAGAGATCGCTTTGCTCAACATCATCAAGCGCAGTGGGGCCACCGAGCCTTTCAGCCGCGAAAAAGTACTGGTCGGCGTTCGTAAAGCCTGCCAAGGACGTCCCGTCAACGAGGACGATTTAGTTTTGCTTGCTCAGCGCGTAGAAGAGACTCTTCGAAGCACGGGACAGGCAGAGATCGAAGCTCAAGAAGTGGGCATGGCAATCCTTGCCCCACTCCGCGAACTCGATGAGGTCGCTTACTTACGTTATGCCTCGGTATACCGTAACTTTGCATCCCTTGAAGATTTCGAAGGTGAGATCGCACTTCTCCGTGCTCTACCTTCTGGCAATACCCCAATTGCATCAAAATCAAGTAATTCAGATTCACAACAGTTCATCCGTGTAAAAAATTAATCAACGAAAAATTAAAGCAAACTAGAAGACGGGGATTCACAAATGTCAGAAACGGTTATCAACCGACCAGCGAAAATCAAGGCCCACAACACTCTTAAGGGTAAGGGCTTGACCATCGAACGCATCTACACCAAGGAAGGCGTACACCCATACGATGAAGTTAAGTGGGAACGTCGCGATGTAGTGCAGCAAAACTGGAAAACAGGAGAGACTGTTTTTGAGCAACACAGTGTTGAGTTTGCTGACTTCTGGTCAGTGAATGCTTCAACAATCGTTACTACAAAGTACTTCCGCGGCGCACTCGGTGCTGAAAATCGCGAATGGTCTTTGAAGCAGGTAATCGATCGCGTAGTCCTTACATACACAAAGGCCGGCCGCGACAATGGTTACTTTGCAACAGAAAAAGATGCAACTGTTTACGAGCACGAACTTACGTACATGTTGCTTCACCAAATTTTTGCTTACAACTCACCAGTGTGGTTCAACGTTGGAACTAACCAACCACAACAGGTAAGTGCATGTTTCATCTTGTCAGTTGATGACACGATGGAGAGCATTCTTAACTGGTACCGCGAAGAAGGAATGATCTTCAAGGGTGGATCAGGAGCAGGACTTAACTTGTCACGCATCCGTTCATCAAAGGAGCTTCTAAAGTCTGGCGGAACAGCATCTGGTCCAGTTTCATTTATGCGCGGTGCTGATGCATCTGCCGGAACAATCAAATCAGGAGGCGCAACCCGTCGCGCTGCAAAGATGGTTGTTCTCGATGTTTCACACCCAGATATCGAAGAATTTATCGAGACAAAGGTCAACGAAGAGAACAAGATTCGCGCATTACGCGATGCTGGCTTCGACATGGACCTTGGTGGAAAAGACATCATCTCTGTTCAATACCAAAATGCAAACAACTCAGTTCGCGTATCAGATGAATTCATGCGCGCAGTTGAAAAGGGAGAGCAGTTTGGTTTAACAGCTCGCTCAACTGGCGAAGTTATTGAAACAGTAGATGCTCGTACTTTGTTTACCAAGATGTCACAAGCTGCATGGGCATGTGCCGATCCTGGAATTCAATACGATGACACGATCAATGATTGGCACACCAACCCAGAGACAGGTCGCATCAATGCGTCAAACCCTTGCTCTGAGTACATGTCACTAGATAACTCATCATGTAACTTGGCTTCAATCAACTTGATGAAGTTCCTAAAATCAGATGGTTCATTTGATGCAAAGACATTTGGTAAGGCAGCCGAACTCATCATTACTTCAATGGATATCTCAATCTGTTTTGCAGATTTCCCAACCGAAGCAGTGGGCGATACAACAAAGGCTTACCGTCAACTAGGAATTGGTTACGCAAACCTTGGTGCACTTCTTATGGCATCAGGTCTTGCATACGACTCCGAAGGTGGGCGCGCGCTCGCTGGTGCGATCACATCATTGATGACTGGTATTACCTACAAGCGTTCAGCAGAACTTGCTGGAATTGTTGGACCATACGCAGGCTTTGCCCAAAACGCTAAGCCACATGCACGCGTTATGCGCAAGCATGCCGCAGCATCATCTGCAGCTAACTCAGTTTCAACACTCGATCGTGATGTGTGGACAGAGGCCAACAAGGCTTGGGATTCATCTCTTGCAACTGGCGACAAAAACGGATGGCGCAACGCGCAGATCTCAGTTCTTGCACCAACTGGAACAATTGGTTTGATGATGGATTGCGATACAACAGGTATCGAACCTGACTTCTCACTAGTTAAGTTTAAGAAGCTAGTTGGCGGCGGTTCAATGCAGATCGTGAACCAGACAGTGCCACTAGCACTTCGCAAGCTTGGCTACGCCGAAGAGACAGTTGAAGCAATTGTTGAATTCATTGCAAACAACGGTCACGTTATCGATGCGCCAGGGTTAAAGCTTGAGCATTACGACATCTTCGATTGTGCACTTGGTCAGCGATCAATTGCGCCAATGGGCCACGTACGAATGATGGCTGCTTGCCAGCCATTCCTATCAGGTGCAATTTCAAAGACAGTTAACCTGCCAGAAGATGCAACTGTTGAAGAAGTTGAAGAGGTTTACTTTGAAGCTTGGAAGATGGGCGTAAAGGCACTTGCTGTCTACCGCGACAACTGCAAAGTTGGACAACCACTTTCAGATGGAAAAGCAAAGAAGAAGGTTGCAGTTATTGAAGAAGCCGTAGCGACACCAGTTCGCAAGCGTCTTCCAAAATCACGTCCAGCAACTACAACATCATTTGCAGTTGGTGGCGCCGAGGGTTACATGACCGCTGGTGCCTATGCCGACGGTGCACTTGGTGAAGTCTTCTTAAAGCTTGGCAAGCAAGGATCAACACTTGCCGGCGTAATGGATGCTTTCTCAATCGCAGTATCTATCGGACTTCAGTACGGAGTTCCACTAGAGACATTCGTTGAGAAGTTTACAAACTTGCGCTTTGAGCCAGCCGGCATGACAGATGATGCAGATATTCGCATGGCACAGTCCATGATGGATTACATCTTCCGTCGCTTAGCACTTGATTACTTGCCATTCGAACAACGTTCAGCAATGGGACTTCACACTGCAGCAGAGCGCGCAGCGGCACTAGATAACGGTGGCGAGTTCGAACCTGTAGCAGGCGTTGAAACTGCACAAGCCCCAAAAGCAGTAGCAGCCCAGGCGGCTGCGGCTGTGGTGGCTCCTGCGGTTGTAAAAAGTGATGTAAAGATTGAGGCGGCACCAGTTGCTCAAACAATCGGTTCATCATCTGACTTGTTAGAGTCAATGGGAATCAAATCTGATGCGCCACTATGTATGACATGTGGAGTCAAGATGCGTATGTCAGGTGCATGCTTTGTATGCGAAGGTTGTGGAAACACATCTGGTTGCAGCTAAGCAATATATAAAACGGTTTATCCAACCCCGTTAAAAAACCCCGCCAATCACTGCGATTGGCGGGGTTTTTTCATGTTCGCATGGCCCCACTCAAGGCAGTAGAATAATGATGTTGTTTCCGGGGTCGATGTAATTTCGAACCGGCGGTTATAGTCCGCGACCCGATGCCAGCCAGGTATCGGTTGACTCAGTGAAATTCTGAGACCGACGGTTAAAGTCCGGATGAGAGGAAACCAACAAGAG
>Ga0105055_10001448_pt1 | contig 38322 bp, 37 predicted proteins | sample BON03_FD_78090 | JGI IMG/M metagenome (GOLD analysis project Ga0105055, IMG submission 78090) | Freshwater microbial communities from Lake Bonney liftoff mats and glacier meltwater in Antarctica - BON-03 | ecosystem: Environmental > Aquatic > Freshwater > Ice > Glacier meltwater | place: Lake... | reverse complement strand
TTGTCGGCCCTGCCATCGCTGGTCCTCGGGATGTAGGTCTTGGGCTGGAGAGCTTTGAGGCCACGCTCATGCATGATTCTGCGGACGCGGCAGGGGGCGCAGACGATGCCATGGTCGGCAAGCTCGTCTTTGATTCTGCGGTAACCATAGCGACGGCGATAATGCTTAAAAATGGTCTCGATTTTCCCGCCAACTTCTTGGTCAGAAGACTGCATGGCAGTGGGTGCAGAGGCGTGGTAGTAGCTGCTTCTAGGAACGTCAAGGATGGCACAAATCCGCCGGACGCCGTGGCCTGTGGTTTGGTGAATGTCGCCGATCATTTCTCGGAGTTTGGCTGGGTTCGGGCGCCGAGGATAATTGCGGTCTTTTTTAAAATGTCATTCTCCGCCTTGAGCAGGGCGCTTTCGCTTATAGATCAAGTTGCTGCCGATGCAGAGTGCTTCGGCAATTTGAGTAACCGGCTTCCCTGTGCAGATAAGTTCGACGGCTTGGGCTTTGAACTCAGGACTATAACGTTGACGGGGTTTATCATTCCTATCGGCTTTTTGTAGAGGTTACCGGTCCAAGAATCTAGCTCACCTCAATCGTCCTAGAGGGCGAAGGCTGCCTCACCCGGAAACTCAAAAACTAGCACCGAAAGGAACCCCAAAAATGCCACTCGAAATCCGTAACTTTCAAACTATCCGTTTTACGGAACTTTCAAAGCGGCGCCTGCAGCTTTCAGCCGCCGGGGCGAGTGGTGAATTCCTTCTGCGGATTTGTGTTTCTTGTTTGCGCGGCGGGCGGCTGTCGGTCAAGTTTTCCCAATGACCAGCCGATTGATCCCGTTCCACGCCCTTCATGATTTTGCGGCGGTGGGGGAACTCGCAGGCAAAGTGGTCGTTCTGACCAATGGATGCTTCGACATCTTGCACGCAGGCCATGTCGACTACCTCGAACGTGCGCGAGAACTCGGGGATACTCTCGTAGTGGCAATTAACTCGGACCGCTCGGTGAGGGAGCTCAAGGGGCCATCCCGCCCGGTCAATACTGAAGAAGACCGCGCGCGTGTGCTCTCCGCGCTGCGGTGTGTAGACTTTGTGACGATCTTTGATTCCTTACGTGTGACCAAGGTGATCGAACTCCTCCACCCCGCAGTTTACGCCAAGGGGGGCGATTACACGGTGGAGACCCTCGATGCAGGTGAACGCGAAGCGATGCTCGCTTGTGGGACAGACATACAAATTTTGTCGCTGGTTCCGGGACGATCGACCACGGCAATTCTCGCTCGTGCAGCGCAAGGTGAGGGATGCTCTTAGCTCAATCGAGAAATTCTGAGATTTCGTAGAGTGTTTTATCGCGCGCGGGCTTCCGGTGTTTATTTATAAGCGACCGTAGTTTTCCGGAGGGATCTGATTGAGCTGAGTCGCCGGCGAATGCCTCATCCATCCCTTCTAATGCATCGCCGTATTCGGCCTCCAGCGCCTCGGGATCTTCGCCCGATGCCATGCGGTCCATCATTTCGGTGAAGACATCTGGCATCTTCTGGCCAGTCAATGATGCCATCTTGCGCATCATCGCAGCCATGTGGCGTGGATCTGGATTACCTTCATCCAGGGAAGAAAATTCACGTTCCATTTCGGCCATTGCCCGCTCCATCCGGGGATCTAACGGGCCATCGTCTGGATTCCCGGCAACCGGTTCTTGGCGGCCCGGCTTCGTGATCGCAAATGCGGACGCGATCCGTTCCATGACCGCTGACGGATCATCCGGACAGCGCGGAACACGACCGGAATACGCGAGGGATCGTGCGAAGAACGAATAGATCGTGTGGGTCTTAGGGCTGTAGAACTCGTAGATCGGCATGAGAAAAGAAATTGATTTTTTCCGTCTTGAAACTACGTCCTCCGGAGGGGGACCTCATTTTCCTCCATCTAAAATGCAGCCTAGATGATCATGCCGGCTGCTACTGTTTCGAAGGTTCCCGGGTGGATGAGAACAAACGATCCCGTGATCCGATTGCGTCGATAGGAATCATGAATCAGCGGAATTGCCGTCCGCATCGTGATCCGACCGATATCATTAAGATTCATCGTCTTCACACCTTCCACCTTATGCAGGGTGTTGATATCCACGATGTATCGCACGTCTTTGATGATCGCCTGCGTCTCGCGCGTGGTGTGTCTCACGATATACTTGCCTCGGTCGGCCAGCGGGGTCTGTGAAAACCAACAAATCATTGCCTCAATATCCTGCTCGACCCGAGGCGGATTGTTGGGCTTCACGATCATGTCTCCGCGTGAAATGTCGATTTCATCTGCCAAGGTCAATGTCACTGACTCCGGCGCGAACGCCTCGGCGACGGTGTCCGAGTTTTTATAAATCTCTTTCACCCGTGTGGTAAATCCGGATGGGAGCACCCTCACTTCGTCATTCGGCTTGAAGACACCACCCGCGACCCGGCCCGCGTAGCCTCGGAAATCATGCCATTCGTTGGACTGCGGTCGGATTACCCACTGAACGGGGAAACGCGCATCGACATGATTGTATTCTCCGCCGACGTAGACTGTTTCCAAGAAATACAGAAGCGACGGCCCTTGATACCATGGCATGTGCTGCGATCGATCCACCACGTTGTCACCTTCAAGGGCGCTGATTGGGATCGTCGTGATGTCAACCAGATTATCGAGGCGGGAGGCGAAGCTTTTGTAATCTTCGACGATGCGGTTATAGACATCTTCTGAGTAGTCCACGAGGTCCATCTTGTTAATCGCAACGACGACGTGCTGGATGCGGAGAAGCTCTGCAATAAACGAATGGCGCTTGGTTTGTTCAATGACGCCTTTGCGGGCGTCAACCAGAATAATCGCGAGGTTTGCCGTCGAGGCACCAGTCACCATATTTCGCGTGTACTGGATGTGTCCCGGTGTGTCGGCGATGATGAACTTTCGTTTCGGAGTGGCAAAATACCGATACGCCACATCAATAGTGATGCCCTGTTCGCGTTCCGCTTTTAGTCCATCCGTGAGCAGTGCCAGATTGACCACAGCATCGCCGCGGCGCTTGGAGCTTTCCTCTATCGCCTCCATTTGATCCTCAAAGATGCTCTTTGAATCGTAGAGCAGGCGTCCAATAAGCGTGGATTTTCCATCATCGACCGAGCCGGCCGTGGTAAAACGTAAGATGTCCATAGTCGTTTTAGTTGTGTGGCTGGTGCGAATTAAAAATACCCTTCGCGCTTCCGGTCTTCCATTGCCGTTTCGGAGCGTTTGTCATCCGTGCGGGTCCCCCGTTCCGTAACACGGGACGCGGCGACCTCGGCAATGATATCATCGAGTGTGGCAGCCACACTTTCTACGGCACCGGTGCAGGTGGCGTCTCCAATGGTGCGGAACCGCACGATCATTCGCTGCACCGACTCTGTCGGCTGAACGGTAATAAAATCAGTGACCGCCAGCAGACTGCCGCCACGTGAAAAAACATCCCGCTCGTGAGTGAAGTAAAGCGAGGGCAGGGGAATGTTTTCGCGCTGGATGTACATCCACACGTCCATTTCGGTGAAGTTCGAGAGCGGGAAAACACGGAAATGCTCGCCCTCGCTCTTGAGCCCGTTAAACAAATTCCATAGCTCCGGTCGTTGGTTTTTTGGGTCCCATTGACCGAACTCATCGCGATGCGAAAAAAAGCGTTCCTTTGCACGGGCTTTCTCTTCATCGCGCCGTCCTCCGCCCAGGCAGGCATCGAATCCGTGCTCCGCTATGGTGTCCAGCAGCGTCACGGTCTGGAGTTTGTTGCGGGACGCATTTATCCCTTTCTCCTCAACCACGCGGCCCTCATCAATGGATTGCTGCACCGATCCCACGACCAAATCCGCCCCGAGCGAGTCCACAAACTCATCCCGATACGTCATTGTCTCTGCAAAATTATGCCCGGTATCAATGTGCACCAAGGGAAATGGCATCCGTGACGGCCAAAATGCCTTGCGAGCCAGATGCGCCATAACAATAGAATCTTTGCCGCCCGAAAATAACAGCGCCGGTTTGCGAAACTGCGCCGCAGTTTCACGTAAAATAAAGATGGCCTCGGCCTCTAGTTGATCGAGATGGGTAAGCTGATAATCCGGCATAAACTAAATCTTCTACTTCGTCTCAGCGATGGGATTCGGCGAGTCATGATCGATCTGAGGGTTCAGATATGCGATCAAACGAGTCGTGCATTGATCCACAGACTGCGATCCGGTGTCGAGCACAAGTTCTGCGGAATCTGGTTCCTCGAATCCGCTGTCCTTACCCGTGAAGTTACTGACTTGGCCCGCTGCGGCTTTTTTGTAGAGCCCTTTGGGATCGCGAGCGGCGCATTGCTCGAACGAGGCCCGGATATAAACTTCGTGGTAGCCAGCGCCGATGATATTCCGGGCGATATGGCGGAATGCGTTCTTCGGGGTGATCAGCGACACGAATGTGATGACTCCTTGGGAGGCAAAAAGTTTGGCCACCTCAGCGGTTCGGCGGATGTTTTCCTTGCGGTCGGAATCCGAAAATCCCAAGTCGCTGTTCAGCCCGGTCCGGAGGTTGTCTCCATCAAGAATCACGGTCATACGGCCCGCGAGATGCAATTGCCGCTCCGCCGCGTTGGCAATGGTTGACTTTCCAGATCCGGAAAGTCCGGTCATCCACACGACCACGCCGCGCTGGGCAAGATGGGATTCTTTTTCTCTCTGGCTGAGAAAGCGGTGAAACTCAGTGTGAATGTGGTCCGTCATGTGAGCCAGAGAGCATCTCCCGATTTGGGGAGCGCAATCAAGCCGCAATCTGTCGCTAAATTCGGGAACCTTGCGCTTGCGTTGGAAAACGCATTCGCAGATACTCCATCACTCAGAGCACCGGTAGCTCAATTGGATAGAGTGCTGCCCTCCGAAGGCAGAGGTTGTGGGTTCGACCCCCGCCCGGTGCAATTCTAAAATCACTCTGTAACCCGCTTAAATAAAGGGTTCCAGCCTGTTAAGCCTCCCAAATCATTCGCCGCAATTCTTTGCCGTAAATCGCCGTTTGGTGCCATAAAAGAGCATTTTCTGGGCACCAACTTGGCACCAGATTGGCACTATATCCCAGCACTGAATCCGCAACCCTGCGCGAAATGTTGGCGAGAACTCGGGAAAAGGTCTGGCGATAGATTTATTTCCAGTCCTCCAGATTGGCACCAGCGTCCTTAATGAGCTTAACCGCGTCCAGCGTCCGCTCGCCTATCCCGGCGGTTGTGGGACATGAATGGATTCTTGATCGATTGGAGATGGGGCACCGCAGTAATGTCACCCGAGCGATGACTGGATTTCGAAATGGGGGAGACAGCGAAACAAGAGGTCTCAAAGCAAAAATGATCAAATGCTCGGGCTGACCCCTATCTGACCCCTATCCCGGGGTTGGCCCAGGTGAATCTGAAGGCTTGTCTGCTACCAACAAACGTGCGACTATCCGACATGTTCGCAACGCTGGAAATACCTGTTCCCGATTCGCTTTTGCTTCACTCCAAGGATTTGGCGTCTCTTCAAGAACGCAGCCGTTTCCTGCTGGCGATGAAGTTCTTTGAACTCGGCGAGTTGAGTTCTGGTCAAGCTGCGGAAATGTCTGGTCTCTCGCGCGTCGCCTTTCTCTTTGAAGCCGGCAAACTCGGCATCCCTGTTGCCGAATTGTCTCAAGACGAATTGGCGGTAGAATTTGGGTGAACCCGATTTTCAATGCGCCGACGGTCTGCAATACTGGCCCACTGATCGGCTTGGCTCGAATAAACATGGCGTGGCTGCCTTTCCGACTGTTTCCCGAGGTCATGGTCCCGGAGGAAGTCCAGCAAGAATTGCAGGCCAAGGAATCCCCCGACCGAGCCCAACTGATTGAAGTTCTAGCACACGGTCGCATCTATCCGCGCCAAAGCCAGCCGGACCGCTTGCTCCTCGCCGAACTCGAAGAGGGCGAAGCGGCCGTAATTTCTGTGGCCACACGGCTTGGGTTTTCATCAGTCATTCTTGACGAGCGAAAAGCCCGGCGAATCGCATCCCGCGTGTATGGACTGGAAGTGGAGGGCACCGGTGGTTTGCTGGTGGAGGCGAAAAACCGTGGTATGATCGTATCCGTGAGACCACATCTCGATGGGATGATCCAGAGGGGATATTTCCTTGGTCCGAATCTGGTTGCCAGTTGCCTCGCTGCCGCAGGCGAAATCTGAAGTCTCTGGAAAGGTAGCTCCAACCGCGCCCGCCCTTTGTCGGGGGCGAAGATCGTGATGTTGTCGGATGGTTATGGAGTGCTGCGTTTTTTTGGCACCATCAAAAAGGGGTTAGTCCCGCGTATTGACCTATTAGGAAATGGGGTCAGTGTGGAGTGGCACTAAGTTAAGGCGGATTTGGGATGATTCCGGATTGGGTCTCCCGTTGCTTCACTTTGCTCACCCCTTCGGGGCTGCCATTCGGCAGGATGTCTCCGCTTCGATTCGGCTCAGGGCTGGTGTTGTAACTATTTACATAGCATGGCGTTGCCTTGGGCTGTATGGGGCGCACCGTCGGTGCTTGGTGGCTTAAGTTAGTGCCATTCCACTCTGACCCCAGTTGCTGACCCCAGTTGCCCGGCGAATTCTCATCGGCGAGACAAGTGTGCCCCGCGGCCACCGCTACGTGACCAACATTGTCGATGCCGATACCCGGCGGCTTCTCTTTATGTGCGAGGAAAGTGACAGTTCCACGCGGGCCGCCTTTGTCAAGGAGATGGCTCGCGATGGAGCCGATCTCAAGGGCGGCCTCTGGGCTCTGCGCGGCAACGAGTGGACCCGTTCGCCAGAACAACTCAAATTGCGCCGCCACTTTTGCAGCGCTTATCGTCCCTTGGCCTGCGCCATGGGCCTGCGCGAACTTCTCCAGAATATTCTTGCCGGCGAGGACGCCGACACCCTCGACTGGTGGTGTTCGCGTGCCATGCGCTCGCGCTTGGAGCCATTCAAGGATCTGGCCCGTATCATCCGCAATCATCGTGCTGGTATCATCGCCTTCCTCCGAACCCGAGTCACCAATGGCCTCGTTGAGGCCATTAACGGATTAATCCAACTCGCTAAGCGCTCGGCCCGCGGCTTCCGTTCCTTCAAGAACTTTCGCCTCATCGCTCTGCTCAAAGCGGGCCTGCTCGAATTCAATCTCCCTCATGTTTTACCCACTTGAAACAGCGAAGAGTCCAATATTATATCAAAAAAATTGTGTAGGAAGCTCAGGGTTTGCACCATCGGCTAATTTCCTAATGGAACCTCAGGGTCTTACCTGAACCTGCTCACCCCCCGAAAATGGCGAAGAATCTTCTCTCCTAGCTGGGTTTTCTCACTTCGCCGAAACTTTTCGGATGAACCGCTTTTTCATTGTTCCAACACTGCGAGGCGCAGAAAAAGCCTCGAATTCCTGTCGGAAAGTCCGTGCATTTCTCCAAGCAGAGGCTGCTTTCTATAGTGCAGAATTTTTCAGGCAGTCTTTAACGAAGCCGCGTGGGAAGTCCGAGCATCAGGCTATAGTGAGACCACGTTTTGCGTAATCGATCACATGGCCTGCATGTAGCAACCACGATAGATCGGCTGCGACAGCGTGATCTCGATCCGCCTCGCTACCACCCTCTGGCAATGGACGGAGTGCAAGCAATGCCTTCCATTGTTCAGGCCGCGGTTGAAAAGGATGGCTGGCGATGTAGTCCAACATGATCTGCAAGGAATCGGAAACCGGGTTTTCCGAGGTATTGAGCGTGCGGGGGCGGGCGATAGAGATGAACGTGATGTTGTCGCGGGCTTTAAAAATCTGAAGCCCTGTGGCGGCCAATTGTTTGCTCAGGCTATGTGCCAGAGGAAGCGGGAAGCGGTCCAATTCTGCCCAATAGGTTCGTGTGAGGGCCAACACCGCAGGTGCCGATGAATTTAATGCTGCCGGTCCAGGCGCGATTACTCGTTCCCGGATTTTAACAACCAATGAGCTTGAGTGATTCGCGCGGAAGTGAGCCTCGACGTCCGCCATCGTTGCCAATGGGGCTGCGGGTTCAGTCGTGTCCGATTCGGTGATCGGGACGAATTGTTCGCGGGTGCATTGTTCCTGTTTCCATTGCTCAATTATGGCTTCGTCTTTCACGACGCGCACACGGGCCGAATAGGCATCGAAGGACATGTTGGCAAATTTCTGCGCATGGGTCTCGCGCAGCTTGGATTGGTAATTGTGATAATTGGGCGGTCCTAATAGAACGCCGCTCATCCCGCATTGGGCGATACCGGTGAAGTTTCCTTTGGGAGGCTCGGCTTCGACTTGTTCCCGCCGATAGTATGTATCCAGCGAAGTATTCAATGCGTGGGACAACGCAGTCGATTCGTCGAGCCATAAAGAGCCGTCCGACTTCAACTGATACAGCCCAACCGCAGTCTCCTCGGTGCGTTTCAATTCCACCTGGTAGCGCTCGGATTTTTCTAAAACCAGCCGTGCGAGGTCGAAAAGCGGGTAGGCTTTTATTGAGACTTTAATCTGGCGTGCGACGCCTTCGACGCCCGTGCGATCTGGCAAAAACCGCACCTGCCATCCGGCAATCGCAGGAGTTTCTTTTTGTTCCAATCGCTCCGGTCGTTTGCTGTCAGTGTCGTCGCGGTGATCTCTGGCAGGTCGTGCGGAGTTATCCCGTCGTGGGCCTTCACGAGGGCGTTTGTCGCGATCAGGACGAGGTCCTCGTCTGCCGTCGCCGCGTTGGTCAAACGCTTCGCGGCGTTCAGGGCGATCATTACCGCGATCAAAGCGCGCCGCGAGTTTTGAGACGTCCGATGTATTACCTCCATCTCTCGCCCAGGCGGGAAGAAAGCTCTGTGCGAGATCGATCTCCAAGTTATTAGGTTCCGGTGAGGGATCGGGTTGCTCGTTCATGTGCGTTCGAACGTAGCAGGTTCTTTTAAGAACGGGAGTGGGAATTTCAAATCATTCGATGACAAAAAAACGAAGGTGTCCAGGCGTCCGGCGGCTGCTATTTTGCGCTGCCAGCAAACTTAAATCCCAGATTCACGAGGGTCGCGATGCCGATACACCAGGGGAGAACACCCAAGGATAGCGCGAGGGTGAGTGGCCACTTGGAAATCCCCATCGCCATTCCTGCAAGTGCTCCAATTTGCGGACCAATCGTAATGGGTGCCAGAAGCCCCAATGCAGGCAGGCCATATTTCCGCACCGCCCGTTGAAACCATCCGTCCGCAGTCGGGTGAAGTTGCTTATGGAACCTTCGGGTTAATGCGGCCCGCACGGGGTCGCCGAGCAGAGCGATGACCAGTCCGCCCAGCGAATACCCGATCCACGCCGCGAATGCGGCGGCCCAGACCGAGGCACCTGCGGCAGTTGCTGCGGGAATGGCAGCGATGAAATAGAGGAACCCCAGTCCTAGGGCGAGAAGGAGGCTGTTGGCAGAAAGGTTCGTCAGTGCTTCGGCCATCACTCAATGTGGACGGGCGGAAGGTTCCAGATTTCTTTGGCGTATTCGGAAATAGTACGGTCGCTTGAGAACTTGCCAACGCGGGCCGTATTCAGAATTGCCATTTTTGCCCAGCGTGCCTTGTCCCGGAAGGCGATATCAACTTTCTGCTGGCAATCGCTGTACGCTTGGTAATCGGCAAGGACGAGAAACGGATCGCTGTAAATCAGGTTGTCGTGAAGCATGTTGAGCACGCCGGACGGCTCCGTGGGGGTGAAATAATTCGATCCCACCCAATCGACAACTGCACGGAGCTCTTCATTTGCGCGGTAAATTTCCTCGGGGTGATATCCCTTCTTGCAGAGGGAATGAACCTCATCTGCGGTGAGACCAAAAATAAAAATATTCTCAGAACCTACTTCCTCCAGGATTTCCACGTTGGCTCCATCCAAGGTGCCAATCGTAAGTGATCCATTGAGCGCGAGTTTCATATTTCCAGTGCCCGACGCTTCCTTGCCTGCGGTGGATATTTGCTCCGAGAGATCGGCCGCGGGGACAATGCGCTGCGCCAGCGAGACCCGGTAGTTGGGGAGGAACGCCACCTTGAGTTTGTCGTTAATCCGTTTATCTGCATTGATCATGGCGCCAACAGCATTGATGGCTTTAATGATGCATTTGGCCATATCGTAACCAGGCGCTGCCTTTGCTGCAAAAATGAACACACGTGGGACGATATCGAGGTCCGGCTGCTGGAGCAGACGACGGTAGAGCGCTAAAATATGAAGCAAGTTCAGGTGCTGACGTTTGTACTCGTGCAACCGCTTAATCTGGACGTCAAACAGCGCGTCTGGATTCACGTCGATGTTACACTCGCGTTTGATGATTCGCGCGAGGTCTACTTTGTTCGCGCGTTTCACAGCCATGAAGTCTGCCTGAAATTGTGGGTCGTCTGCGAATGCCTCGATTCCTCGTAATTTGTCAAGATTACGCTCCCATCCATGGCCGATTTTTGACGTAATGAGGGAGCTCAGCCGTGGATTACAAGCGAGGAGCCAGCGGCGAGGGGTGATGCCATTTGTCTTGTTGTTGAACTTCCCGGGGTACATCTCGTCGAATTCAGGAAACAGGTTTGCCTTGAGCAACTTGGTGTGGAGCGCAGCGACACCATTCACCGAGTGGCATGCGACGACAGACAAGTGGGCCATGCGGACCATTTGGGTTTCGCCCTCTTCGATGAGCGAGAGCGCGCGGATTTTGCCTGTGTCGCCGGGCCATTTCTCTTCGACCTGTTCCAGAAAACGTTCGTTGATGAGAAAAATGATCTGCATGTGGCGCGGCAGGAGCTTTTGGAAAAGCCCAACGCTCCATTTCTCCAGTGCCTCGGGTAGCAGCGTGTGATTGGTGTATGCCATCGTTTTGGTGACGATGCCCCAGGCTTCTTCCCAAGGCATTTCATGTTCATCGATGAGGATGCGCATGAGCTCAGGGATCGCGAGGGCCGGATGGGTGTCGTTCAGCTGAATGGCCACCTTCTCCGGAAATGTAGTCCAATCCGGATTATTCTTGAAAAACCGGTGGATGATGTCCTTGAGTGAGCATGCCACGAGGAAATACTGCTGAAGCATCCGCAGTTCCTTGCCGCTCTCCGTTTTATCGTTCGGGTAAAGCACCTTCGAGATGGTTTCGCTCCGGTTCTTTTCGCTTACTGCTTCGTCGTAGCCGCCGCGATTGAATGCATCAAAATCGAACTCCTCGGATGCGCGCGATTCCCAGAGTCGAAGAAAGTTCACCGTCTCCGTGCCAAATCCGGGGATCGGGATGTCATACGGAACTCCAATGAGTTTTTTTGCTCCGACCCAGCGAGGAATATAATTTCCACGATCATCAAAAACGTTTTCCACGTGACCAAATACCGAAATCTCACACGAGTGCTCGGGGCGGACAATCTCCCACGGAGTTCCGTATTTCATCCAGGCATCCGGGAGTTCCACCTGATACCCGTTACGGAATTCCTGTTTGAACAAGCCATATTGGTAATGGATCCCATATCCCACGGCTGGCAGATCAAGCGTCGCCAGCGAATCGAGGAAACAGGCCGCAAGCCGGCCAAGACCGCCATTCCCAAGCGCCATGTCGTATTCTTCATGCCGGATGTCGTCCATATCGAGTCCGAGGTGCTTCAGAGCGACTTCCAGATCTTCCATCACTCCGGCGCTGTAGACGCTGTTTGTGAAAAGGCGTCCCATCAGAAATTCCAGGGAGAAGTAATACACCCGCTTCACATTGCTCTGATGATGCACCATCTGGGTTTTGATCATCCGCTCGATGATGATGCTCTGCACCGCCTTTGCTGTTGCAATCCACCAGTCGCGGGAGGTCGCGCTGTAACGATCCCGCGCGAGGCTGAACGTCAATTGATTGAGGATAAATGTTTCGATGTTCGTCTTGGTTTTAGTGATGCCGCTCATAAGCTTTACCTGTCTGGGTATGGAAATGGCAAATGTGTGCGCGTGTGGAGCAAATTCCGTGGCATTACGGAATTGCACCGCGGCGGTAACACGCCGAATTGATGAGATCGATCCAGTGGAAGTCCGCCGGAGTTATTCAATGAATCCCCATCGACGCGTAAGCGGCCAAAAGACGACAAATCCTTTCCCGGTAATGTTACGCGCGGGAACGGGACCGAAATAACGGCTGTCGCTGGAATTATAGCTGTTGTCTCCCATGGCGAATACCATTCCGTCAGGAATCCGGTATTCCTGAGTTGGGGAGGTGAGGTAGTTAAACATTCGATTTCCATTGGAATACCCGCGGTATCCATCTTTCTCAGACATGATACGCTCAAACATGCGGCCTTGCGCTGGCTTTCCGTTGATGAACAAGGCGGGAGGATCGATTCGCAGTTCGTCTCCGGCGATACCAACTAGCCGTTTGATGTAGTGCTGGGATGTAACGCCGGGGGGGAGCGTGCGCTGGATCAGCTCAATCCCGGTCGTCCGGAAAACAAAGACATCCTGCTCCTTGGGGGCAGCAAAGTGGTATGCCATCTTGTTCACTAACAAAAAGTCACCGTTGTCGATGTAGCCTTTCACTATCGGTTGGCCTTTTTTGAGGATCCGGCCCTCTTGAATATTGAAAGGACCCCGTACAGTGTCGATCGGCGCGAATACTTTGTACGTTTCATTTTCGCAGATGATGTCTGTGAACGTGAAATAATTCGCATACGAGCTTGGCCGCAATTCCACCACAACGTCATCCTGCTTGGCTACCACGTTGAACCAAGTGCGTCCCTTGATCAGAAAGTCAAAGGTCCGGGTGACCGGGGAGGGGAGTGGGTCTTTCGTCGGGACGCCGACGATGCCGTTTAACGTGGGCTGCATGGAGCCAGTCGGAATTTTAAATGGCTCAACCAAATATGCCCGCACTCCTGCGGCGATGATGATCGCCACCAAAATGACCTCGCAATTTTCCCGCCATCCGGCGTGAGGCACGGGCGGGATCATGCCACCAACAATGCGCTCGAGATTTGCTGAGCGCTCGCGGATGGCATCTGGTTTCCGATCCTTTGCCGCTCTGCGCAGCGAATCTACCGCGGCGTCCGCCTCCGCAAGTTGATCCGGCTTCAGTAGGTCAGATTTGTAGCGGAGCAGCCGGTTCGCACCGTCGATCAACGCTTGGGCTTCTTTGAGATATCGAGGTTTAAAAAACATCCGGGATTTATAATGCTGCGGGGCAATCGGACCTTGAGTGCCAATCGATTGCCAAGAAGTAGCTGGTACAGCCTGGCAAGCTCGAACCCAAGGAAATACGATCAATGAATGCAAGAATTTTGGCTTGCACGAGCCAGGATGCGTGACACTTTGCCTGCCAGATTACGTATGTATTGGGAGGCATTGAATGATTGGGCAGGCGAGGAAGTGGAGGCAGTGTTGCAGACATTGCCTGATGAAATCCGCGCTGCTACCAGCAGACTGGTCATCTTTGTTGAAGACATCCCGTCCGCTGAAGACCGGGAGTGTGGAGTGGGCACGGACTGGCTGGGGATCTTTGAGGGAGCAACCGTGCGCGATTTTCATACCATGCATCCTCCGAGGATCCGGCTGTGGGCGGGAAACCTTTGGCGCTACAGTGGCGCCAATGAGCGGCGTTTCCGCGATGAAGTGCGGCTCACGGTGCTCCATGAAATCGGACATTTCCTGGGATTGGACGAGGATGGTGTAGCCCGCCTCGGGTTGGCTTGATCGTGGGGGCCTCTATGTGCCGGATGGGGGTAGCAACTGCAGGAGCGTTTCGGCGAGTGAAGCTGCGCGGAGCGGCTTTGAAAGATACCCATCCATCCCCGCGGCAAGGCATTTTTCGCGGTCTCCAACAACGGTATTTGCTGTGAGCGCGACGAGCGGTGGTCGGGAGTCTATCGGGTAGCGGCGACAGATCTCCGCTGCCGCTTCGAGCCCGCCGATAACTGGCATTTGCATGTCGATGAATGCAATGTCGTAGTGCGACTTTCCGATTGCATCAACCGCAAGGGCACCATTTTCCACAATATCCACGGTGTGGCCCATTTTTGTAAGCATGAGGGAGATGAGCCGTTGGTTGATTGTATTATCCTCTGCGACCAAAATATGCAGATGCCGTGGGTCGGAAGCAGGTTTGCTCAAAGCCATCTCAAGGGGAGTTGGGCTGTTATTCATCATCAGGCGACTCGTAGGAAATACGGGGGTTCTGCCCTGCCGCAGCCATTTTTGCCAGACTTTCTGATGCGGAGCAAAGGCGTTCGACGATGGCGCTTCCGTCATCCATGCTGCCGTCTTCTGCAAGGGGGGTGGCGGAGATGGTTGAGACATGACCTAGCACATTCCCGTAGACGTTGACGATGGGACCTCCGCTGGACCCAGGTGCAAACTCCGCAGTGACGTCTAACATCGGGAACTTTGCTCCATTCGGCCGACGTTCATAGATCAGACGAGAAATAATACCGCTCGAAAACCGAAAATATCGCGTGTCCGGATGACTCATCAAATAAACGGATTCCCCTGCACGCGCATCAGTGGCGAGCGGTAGTGGCGGGAGCGAATCCGCACCAGAAATCCGGACCAGGCACGAATCGGCGTCCGCATCTGCCGCAAGCATTCCGGTAATCGCATACACATTCCCATGTTGATCCATGGCAATCGGGAAGTTTTTCAGTGGTCCGTCCTCCGCATCTTGAAACACATGCAGGCTGGTGCAAGCAACGCCGTCGGCAATGATGAATCCCGTGGATAGATAGAGGTGCCATGCGTCACAATCGTCACAAAAATACGTATATCCCACGGCGATCGTCGATTCCCGTAGGCGGTTAGCAATCGTCGGCGCATCAAGAACGACGGTAGCAGGCGCCGGTAGAGCCAGATCCTCCCGCACCTTCGGAAGGGAATCGAAAAGTGCTCGAAGCGTGATCAATGCATTGTCTGCAACCAGCGCCGCGGTTTTGGTTTCGCCTGCCTGCTCAAACTCTGCATCGTTGATTGGAGCAGATCTCAGGTCTCCGAGACCGCAGAAGACGAGGCAGAGAAAAGCGATGCTTTTCACTGCAAAGATCGTTTTTTCTTTGATGGTAATCGAATCGATGCGGACCTGCCGTGAGCATCGAGGCCCTCGATTTCGCTGAAGATTTTAATATGTGGCAACGACTTGCGCAGTGATTCCTCGTCAAACCGGACGATGCTCGTACGCCGCTGAAACTGATCTGCTGTGAGACCGGCAAACGACTTGCACGCACCACCAGTGGGGAGTTCGTGGCTGGGTCCGGCAAGGAAATCTCCACCTGCGACGGGGGAGAGGCCCCCGAGGAATATGCATCCTGAAGTGGTCAGTTGCCCGGCGACGACTCCGGGGTCATCGGTGGCTACCGAGACGTGCTCGCTGGCAAATTGATTGGCGATGGCGATGGCCTGCGGAAGATCGGTGGTTTGAACGAGTATCGCGTGTTTGAGTGCCTCGGCGAGCAGTTCTGGTCGAGACGACTCTTGCGCCTGACGGCCCACGGATTGAGCCACGGCGTCAATTAGATCACCGGAAGGGGTGAGTAGAACAGCGATGCTGCCATGGCCGTGTTCGGATTGGGCCAGCAGATCGGCTGCGATCCAAGTTGGATTCGCATTGGCGTCTGCAATCACAAGCACCTCGCTCGGGCCAGGAAGAAGATCGACTGCGACGCGCCCGAAAACCTGTCGTTTGGCTTCTACGACGTATGCATTGCCTGGTCCGAACACCTTGGTCACGGGCGCAATGGTTTTAGTTCCGACTGCCAGCGCTGCGATTGCCTGTGCCCCGCCAACCCGGTAAATCTCGGTGGCGCCACACAACGCGAGGGCCGCGAGTAAGGACGGGTGAATCGATCCATCTTTGTTAGCGGGTGTGACAGCAACGATTTCAGGCACTCCGGCAGCGGCTGCAATCGTGCAGGTCATGACCGCCGTGGATACCAACGGCGCGGTGCCGCCTGGCACATAAATCCCCACTCGGGGAAATGGATCAAATCGCTCGCCCGTGATTACGCCTTGTTTGTTTTTTGTGAACCAGCTCTCCCGTAAACTGTGGCGTGCAAAATCCCGAACATTGGCACGCGCTGCTAAAATTGCCTTTCGGACCCGGGTGGGCAGGGATGCGACTGCGGATTCAACCTCTGCCTGCGACACGCTCAAGCCTGAGGGTTTAAGTTTTGGACCACCGAATTTCACCGTGTATTCGCAGAGCGCGCGGTCGCCCGTGGTTTCAATGGCCGCGAGGATCTCAGACACCGTCGCGACCACATCCGGAGAGGGAATGGCGCGGCGGTCCAGAGACTTTATTTTTTTGGAATATCCGGCATCGGAATAACGAAGAATACGCATAAGTAGGCAAAGAGTGGCTAATTTTCGTTCGGCGCGGAGCGGGATTCTGCGGCAATAGAAGGATTTTTAAAATTTTACGTAGGGGAGGAGCCCATGGAGGCCTCCCTCTCGACCAAAGCCGCTTTCCTTGTAGCCGCCGAATGGACTGGTCGGATCGAATTTGTTGTATGTATTCGCCCAGATAACTCCCGCTTTCAACTGCGACGCCATAGTAAAAATCTTACTACCTTTGTCGGTCCACACCCCTGCACTCAATCCAAACGCGGTATTGTTAGCGCGTTCAATTGCTTCTTCGGGTGTGCGGAACGTCATGATGCTGAGTACGGGACCGAAAATCTCCTCTCGGGCGATGCGATGGGACGCCGTGACGTGGGTGAAAAATCCTGGTGCAAACCAATTTCCCTCCTTTGGCAATCGGCAGGACGACTGGTGCAATATGGCCCCCTCTTCCACGCCACTGGTGACGAGCTCATGGATGCGGGCTAGTTGCTCGGGCGAATGGATTGCACCGATATCAGTATTCTTATCCAGCGGATCTCCGACCCGGAGTGTACGAATCCGGTCGCGGAGCCGCTCAATGACCTCTTCAGCGACAGATTCCTGCACAAGCAATCGAGACCCTGCGCAACACACGTGGCCTTGATTAAAATAGATGCCGGACACGATGCCTTCGACCGCCTGGGCGATTGGTGCGTCGTCGAATACGATGTTCGCGGCTTTGCCTCCGAGTTCGAGCGTGATCTTTTTTCCGGTTCCAGCTGTAGCGGCTGCGATGCGTTTGCCGACTTCAGTCGATCCAGTAAATGCGATTTTATCAACTCCGGGATGATCCACTAGGGCGCTGCCGGCTTCTGGTCCCCCCGTCACGATATTGACGACCCCCGCCGGGAGCCCCGCCTCCTGTAAGATCTCAGCAAGATGCAGGGCGGTGAGGCTGGACGTTTCGGCAGGTTTGAGCACGCAGGTATTACCACACGCCAGTGCGGGAGCCAGTTTCCACGCGGCCATTAGCAGAGGGAAATTCCACGGGATAATCTGACCCGCGACGCCAACCGGGGCGGGTGAGCGGCCGGGAAAGGCGTAATCAAGTTTGTCAGCCCATCCGGCGTAGTAAAAAAAATGTGCGGCCGCCAGTGGCAGATCAATATCGCGGCTTTCTTTGATCGGTTTGCCACCATCCATGGATTCCAGCACCGCAAGTTCGCGGGACCGTTCCTGAATGAGACGTGCGATGCGATACAAAAATTTCCCGCGTTCCTGGGCGGGGCGCTTGGACCAATCCGATTCGTAGGCGCGCCGCGCGGCCTGCACCGCCCGGTCGATATCGGCTTTGTTTCCCGCAGCTATCTGCGAGAGTTTTTTTCCGTTGGCTGGATTGATTGAATCGATGTGTTTTCCAGACGATGGGTCGCTCCATTTTCCATCGATGAACAAGCCATAGCTCTTATGGATTTGGACTGGAGTGGACTCCGGCGCAGGAGCGTATTCCAGCCCCTCGCCGAGCCTGAGATTTCTTTCGGTGGAGGGAAGCGGACTGAGATGCGGAACGGCGTTGCGGTGCAGTTTCGCGGCGTTTTTGGAGGCGTTCACGGAAGCGAGAAATGGTCGGGCGATTGATAACGGCCGTCGACAAGTTTGGCGATCTGCATCAGGACATCGTTGGCCAGTGTGCTTGCGCCGAAGCGGAAGAGGTCGGGAGTCATCCAATCGGCGCCCAAGGTTTCATTGAGCATGACCAAATATGCAAGTGCCTCTTTTGCGGTTCGGATCCCGCCGGCGGGCTTCATTCCTATCCGGATGCCAGTCTGGAAAAAATAGTCTCGTATCGCTTCGAACATCACGAGCGTGACCGGCATCGTTGCAGCCGGGTTGACTTTTCCGGTGCTTGTCTTGATGAAGTCGCCGCCTGCATGCATGGCGAGATCACTGGCAAAGCGTACCCGATCCAAAGTTCCAAGTTCGCCTGTTTCGAGGATCACTTTGAGATGCGCGGCCCCGCACGCCTGCTTAACGGCGCTGATTTCATCAGATACTCGCGCATATTCGCCTGCGAGGAATGCGCCGCGGTCGATAACCATGTCGATCTCGTCAGCACCAAATCCCACGGCTGCACGGACATCGTCGAGCTTTACGGATAGTGGCATGAGTCCGCTTGGAAAGGCTGTTGCGACTGCGGCCACTTTCACCGTGCTACCAGCGGTGAAGCGCTTTGCAGATGCGACGAGGTTGGGATAGACGCACACCGCTGCAGTGGAAGGGACCTGATACCGTGCGATGGCCGGAGCAATTGCCTTTCGACACAGGTGCTCAACTTTCCCGGGAGTGTCTTTCCCTTCGAGGGTCGTGAGGTCCATCACCGAAATCGCAAGTTTCAGTGCTTTCAGTTTGGCCTCCGCTTTGATGCTGCGTTTTGAGAATGAAGCCGCCCGCTCCTCAATCATGATCTGGTCCACGGGACATGCTTCGATGCGCTGGTAATTCATGATTCGGGGATGGGTTGGTGGGATTCGATAAAACTAAGAAAGCCGCACAAGGTCGCGAAGAAACTGGAACCACAGGAAAAGCATCCCGCGTGCCGAATACCGGATCTGGTCTTCACCCGCCTTTGCAAGAAGACCAATATCCAAGTTGTGCACGATTTGTCGCTTCAAATCTGTTTCTATGTGCGTGCGGATTGACTCCTCTGTCTGGCCCTCCACGTCATCCAGCCCGACCTTGTGGGCGTCCAAAAATTGGCGGTGTTCAGCAAGAATCTCGGCAAATGGGGTGGATGGCTCCACGCGGAGCAGATGCAATGTGGGAAGTAGCCGGAGGCCGTAGGAAAATGGGTAATTCCAAGTGATGTACACCGCTCCTGAGCGCGTCCGCGAAGTGATGGAGCAATAGTAAAACGATAACCCGTCCTGCTCGACTAGGCAGACAGCAGCCTCGGTGCAGCTTTTTTCCTGATAGAAGAATCGATAAAAATGGGTTTGGGATTCCGTGGACCATCCGTAGTCGTCCAATTGATTAAACCCCGCATCCTCCAGTTCCTCGCTGAGTTCGCCCAGATTTGGAAAATCATTGCGCGATGGTGCTGCGACCGCTTCCAAGTGACGCTCCATCGGCAGTCTGAGCTTGCGAATGCGGGTCAGGATTTCCAGCCATGGGAGCAGTAGCCAACTCGAAGCGAATAGCACGCCCATCCACCAACTGCCTCCGATCAACCAGCCTGCCAGGAATGAGGTCGCGAAAACGCCAAGCGTCCCGATTCTTCGTATTAGCGGGCGTTGATACGTCCGCAGCGCCATGCTGAGCACGGCCACTGCCGCAACAATGAGGACATTTGAGAGCATTACGGGTTGATGCTATGAGAGCGGAGGAATTTTTCAAGCTGTCCGACGTCGAAGTCCGGAAGGACTTCTCCTGTCGGGAGCTCCAACGTGGGAGTTTTAGATTGGCCGGAGATCTCACGCATGTGCTGATAAGCGTCCGGATTGGCCAGAACATCCAAAACCTCAAAGTGGTAATCTCTGGTTTTAAGCCAACCGATCGCTTCAACGCACCAAGGGCACCAAAATTTGACGTAAAGTTTCATGGATATCGATCAGTCATTGGAGGGGGTGCATTCGGTAGGCTCCACGGATGACGGAAAGGCGACATCACGAGTAGGTGACGTCGCGCACGGGGTCCATCTCGAAGTCGAGAGCGAGGCGCTCGCTGGTATAGGGTCGGATGACTTCTTCAAGAAACTTCACGTGGATGGAATCGTCCCGATATACCGCCAGTTTCTCCATGCTTTCGACATCTATGGAGAGGAAAAACGGCCAATCGGAGTCCGCATCGATACGCTTGCCGCATTTCACGCTTAAAACCTCTGGGATCTTCAAAAGCTGGATCCGGGTTTCACGCATCATCCACTCGAGGCGTTCGTTGTCGACATCGGCATGGGTTTTGAAAAGAACGAGGTGATGAACCATGCCGGTGCTATTTAGACCAGTCCAGAGCGCCCTTTTTGATTGCGTAAAGGTAGCCGAATAGCAGGATTGTGACGAAGCTTAGCATGCTCCATAGAATCATGGTGCCGTGCGTGGCTAGGTAGTCCCGATAGACAACCGCCCAGGGATACATGAAGACGATTTCGATATCGAACAGGATGAAAAGCATAGCAATGAGGTAGAACTTCACGCTGAAGCGCGGTTGTGGCCCAACCTCTGGTATCACTCCGCACTCGTAGGCGCGATCTTTGTTGGCATTCCGCTTCCCGGCACGCCCTAGGATGACGTTTGCAAGCAATGCTGCGGTTGCAAAGCCGATTGCTACTGCCACGTGAAGCAGTATTGGTATGTAATCCTGAATTCCCATATCGATCTCTCGGTATTAGAGGCGCACTGCGCGATCAACTATCGAATGATACCAGCGCGAGTTATTTGGTCGTCGCCGCAGGAATCGGAGGGGCTTCCGGAGGGGTAAGCGCCTTGGAAAGCGACGCGAGCCCCTTGTATTTCTTACCACTTTTTTTGACCATCCCGCGAGAAACCAAATTCTGAAGCTTTTCGTAAGCACGGAGACGAAGCATTTCCTCGCCGCCACTGGCAGCGTTTCTTGCTTTAAGTTGCTCATGAACGACTTCAAAAAGCTGCTTGAACTCGAATGAGGTTTTTTTCAAAAGGGCGGCGACGAGTTCTTCTGTGACCAAGTCAGGAAGACGGCGGGAGAAAGCACTTTTTCTTTGCATAATCGTTAGAAATCAATATTACACACCTTCACTCAAAAGTCAGCCAGTATTTCAGTTTCCGGGAACGATTCCCGGCATCCTATGGTGACGATCCCCTGCGGCTAAAGGTCTGCGGGCCACATGCGCCACCAAAAAAAATCCTTTTTCCCTCGAAATTCGCTCTCAAAGCTTCGAAACCATTGCGCCATCCCGGGTTTCTGGATCGATAGGCTCACCCCGCCCGCCTTTGGGGCCCCGAGATTCCTCTAGGAGTTTTCGTCGTACATCTCCGGGCGAGCCGGTGTTTCTTGCCATCAATGAATAGCCTACAGGTACGATAAACAAGGTGAGAAAGGTTGCGACCATCACGCCAGCGAGCACAACCACGCCAATCACAATCCGCGTTTCAGCTCCCGCGCCAAAGGCGAGAATGAGCGGAATTGCGCCTGCTGCGGTGGTGATCCCAGTCATCATGATGGGTCGCAGCCGCACGCGTGCTGCCTCTTCGAGGGCAAGGTCAAATTGCGTCCCTGCGTCGCGCAGCTGATTGGCAAATTCCACGATGAGGATTCCATTTTTGGCTGCAAGGCCGACGAGCATGATCAGGCCGATTTGGCTGTAGATATTCAGTGATCCTCCGGTCACGTAGAGCCCGAATAACCCACCCGCAACTGCTAATGGAACCGTGAGGATAATGACGAGCGGATGGATATAGCTTTCAAACTGTGCGGCGAGAACAAGGAAAACAACAGCGATTCCGAGGACGAACACAAACGCGAGTGAGGAGCCGGAATCCAAAAAATCCCTCGACTGTCCCTTGTAGTCGATGATGGCGGTCTCCGGGAGGTTATCGTCCACGATTTGGTTCAGGTAATTAAGCGCATCCCCAAGAACCAAGCCATCTGTGAGGTTTGCCTCGATGGTGATAGATCGCACGCGGTTGTAGCGATTGAGGGTCGTGGAGTCCGCAAACTCGCGCACAGTAACAAGATTGGATAACGGGATTAACTCACCGGAACGTTCGGATCGCACGTAGATGTTTTCCAAACTGGTCGGGGTGCGCTGATCCTCGCGTTCTCCCTCCAATAAGACGTCGTATTCTTCACCGCTGTCCACGTAGGTCGTCACTCGGCGCGATCCCAGCATGGTTTCCAATGTGCGACCAATTTCATTGATGGTCACGCCCAGCTCCGACGCACGGTCGTAATCGACATCCACTTCCAACTGTGGCTTAGTTTCTTTGTAGTCCCAATCGATTGCGTCCAAGCCCGGGTTGGATTCAGCAATTTTTGCCAGGATGATGTCGCGCCACTCGGTGAGTTCCTCATAAGTCCCACCGCCAATCACAAACTGCACGGGCTTTTGAATGCCGGAACCAAATCCTTGGCGCATGACGGGAAAGGCCCGCACTCCAGGCATTCCCGCGAGCCGCTGACGGACTTCGGCCATGATATCCCAGGCAGACCGTCGTTGTGCCCAATCGTTGAGAACAAAAACCACGCGACCCGAATTAAATGTAGCAGTAGTACCAAAGGACCCTGGCGCCCGCACAAGCAACCGCATTGCCTCTCCAGATTCGATGTAAGGCATCAGTCGCGACTCGATTTCCATCATATATTCCTCCATGTAGCTGAACGTCGCACCTTCCGGGCCGGTGACGATTACGAAGAAAACACCCCGGTCCTCGCGCGGGGCATATTCCGATGGGATCTGCGTGAAAAGAAACCCTGCACTTGCCAGCACTGCGGCAAATACAGCGACGGAAATCATCGGGTGTTGGAGGGCTCCTCGGAGGGCGCAACCGTATGCTTTCTGAACCCGTGCGAATCCCGCCTCCATAAACCGTGTCACCCGATTCATGGATGTTTTGGGCCTCAAAATCTTGGATGCCAGCATCGGCGAGAGAGTGAGAGCGACGACACTTGAAAACGCCACCGCAGCTGCCATCGTAATAGCAAACTCAGAAAATAAACGACCAATGTCACCGGTCAGGAAGGTGATCGGCACAAACACCGCGATCAATACCAACGTGGTCGCGATCACAGCAAATCCCACCTGCCGCGTGCCTCGATAGGCAGCAACCAAGGGGGTTTCACCCTCCTCGTCCATGCGACGCGAGATATTTTCCAGCACGACAATCGCATCATCCACAACGAGGCCGATGGCGAGCACGAGTGCGAGCAGGGTGAGAAGGTTCACCGAGTATCCGAGCGCGTTAAGAACAATGAACGTGGATACCAGCGATACCGGCACGGTCACCGCAGGAACCAGAGTCGCTCGGAAGCTGCCCAGGAAAAGATAGATCACAAGGATTACCAACCCGATTGCAATCGCGAGGGTGAAATACACCTCCCTGATCGATTGCTCGATGAATACCGAGGAGTCGTAGCTCTGGTTGATCCGCAATCCCTCCGGCAGCGTTTTGTTCATCCGCGCAGCCTCTTCTTTTGCTCCACGAGCGACTTCGATGGTATTAGCCGTGGATTGTTTGACGATGCCAAGTCCCACCATCGGAACTCCATTCCCCTGGAAAAACGTGCGATCTTCCTCGGGACCTCGCTCGACTCGAGCCACATCGCCCAAGCGAAGGAGGTAGCCGTCATCACCGCGACCGATCACCAGCCCCGCAAAATCTTCTGCGGTAAGAAACGCCCGTTTGACACGAACTGTAAACTGCCGCTGATTCGACTCGATTGTTCCCGCAGGCAGTTCCACGTTTCCCGCACGAAGCGCGTCCTCCACATCGGTCACTGTCAATCCCCGGGCGGCCAGGGCCTGCCGGTCCAGCCAGATCCGCATCGAATACGTCTTGGCACCACCCACTCGCACTCGCGCCACACCGTCAAGGACAGAAAACCGATCAACGAGAAAACGTTCTGCGTAATCGGTGAGTTCTGGAATGGTGAGGTTTTCGCTGGAGAGGTTCAGCCACATGATAACGTCATCGCTGGAGTCTACCTTCTGGATATCCGGTGGATCCGCCTCAACTGGCAGGTCGTCGAGAATTCCCGAGACCCGATCCCGGATATCATTGGCAGCACCATCGACGTCCCGTCCGGTGCCGAACTCGACCGAGATCCGGGATTCACCGTCCTCGCTGGAAGACTCGATGGATTGAATACCTTCGACGCCCGCGATGCGTTCCTCGATAACTTCAGTGATCCTCGTTTCGACGACGCTCGCAGCGGCCCCGCGGTAACTGGTCGTGATCGAAACAATGGGCGGATCAATGTCTGGATACTCGCGCAGCGGCAGGCGCAGGAATGATAAGATGCCAAACGTGATGAGCAGCAGCGAAAGCACCGATGCGAAGACCGGCCGTGTGATGGAAACGTCAGAGAGTTTCATCGAGTCGCCTGCGGTGCGGCGTCGAGCATTTCTGTCAGCGACGATTTGCTTGTCGCGACTGCCATGATGCTCACGGGGGCGCCGTCCGTGAGCGTCATATCACCCCGCGTGACTACTTTTTCGCCCGCTGTAAGGCCCTCTGAGATCTCCACTTCGCCGGTGCGACGGGTTCCGATGATAACGTCGCGCCGGCGGATGACTGGTGGACTCAACGATTCATCCAGCACATAGACGCTGTTTTTTGTGCCTTCGGGCATGAGCGCGTCTTCGGGGATTGCAAGCGAGTCACGCTCGTTGCTCAGCACTTCGACAGTCATCAGTAAACCCGGGAGCAATTTGCGGCCAGGGTTGGGAATTTGGGCGCGGACCGTGACCGAGCGGGTGACCGGATCTACCCGGCTTGATACGCTCGTGATTTCCCCCTTAAACGGCTCGTCGCCAAATGCCCGAGCCTCGGCGGTGATCGGAATGCCAGGCCGCAGGACGGGGAGGAACGTGGATGGCACGGAGAAATCGAGTTTCATCACGCTATCGTCGTCGAGGGTAGTAATGAGGTCCCCAGGTTGCAGGAGTGCGCCGATGCTAATATTGCGCAGTCCGACGACTCCATCAAACGGCGCCACAATCCGGAGATCTGTCAGTCGCGATTCGATGGCTCCAAGCCGTGCCCGGGCCGTCTCGTAAACGCGGCGGGCTTCGTCCAGTGATGCCACGGACGATGAGCCAGTACGGGCAAGCTGCTGAGCACGCTCGAACTGCTGTTTCGCTTCGTTGGCGGTCGATTGGGCCTCAACGATGAGGGCTTCCTCCTCGATTGCCAGAAGCTTAACTAATATGTCTCCTCGCGAGACGCGTTGACCGTCATTAAAAGCGATTTGCGTCACGGTTTCAGCCACATTGGCTTTTACATCCACAGACTCGTTTGCGCGCAAGGTGCCAAGCGCTTCAATCCGGTCCACGAACCGGCTCTCCTTGACCTCGGCAACGACGACTGGAGGGGGCGCTTTACGGTCTGCGGCCTCTGCGGGAAACGGAGCCGCTGCGGCAATGACTGCAAATGTTACGAGGCGAAATCGACGATGAAGAAATGCGGGCATAGGTGGCAGAACTTGCACACCATAGCACACTTCTGACGTTGGCATCGGATGGATTGGATCAAAATTTGCTCAGGCTTCTGGCCGTGCCAATTCACTTGCTTGCTCAGGAGTGAGCAGCATCGCATCTTTTAGGAGACGGCAAAATTCTTTTTTAGTCATCTCGTGATGTTTGCCAGGGGCTGGATGAGGGTCCGTGAATGCCTTGTATTGCACACGGAGCCGCTCGAGTTCGACAATGCGCAGGTATTCGTCGCCGCGTTTCCAGACTTGGTTTTGTTCGAGTTTGAGCACTTGGTGAGCTTACCGGTGCAAAACGCCGGAATACAGAAATATCGATATGCAATCTTTGTCGCCGGTATGGCATGCCCGGCTTGAATGGAGGAAAAACATCGACGAGAAGTGCGCGCCCTCCGTGAGCTGCAGGCAGATCTGCGTTGGCGACTGGATGCGCTGGAGCGGAGAATCAATTTGCTGACGGTGGCGTCAGAACCCGTCGGGGGGGGCTCCCAGCCTTCCTTCCCCACCGCTCGTGCCCGTGCCGAGCGGCGTCTTTTTGGCACCATTACTCCTCCGTATTTTTTGGCTGCGCTGCACCGCTTGTCGCAGGGACGTTTCCCGATCAACTCTGGCGGTATGCCCTGGTGTTTGGTGCCGTTCTTATTGTCTTATCCCGGACGGTCGTGCGAACCGCTCCGGTGCAGGTGGGATTCGACGGGACCTATCTCGCACAGGGCCTGACGCGATTGGTGCTGCCTCATTCAGAAATCCAGCAGCCATCAGCTGGCGCTCACCTTTGCACTTTAAAGTGCCACTCTCTTACGACTCAGTATTTTCCGCCACGGCCGAATCCTGCAAGTATTCTCCGGGCTGAGCGCAGTGCTTGCCGCCGGGTATGTGCTGGTAGAGATTTTCAAAGATGCCCCGCATGCCTTGATCACAGGCGGGGCGGTTACCATCGTTTTGATGGGAACTGCGCGGCTGTTTAAGCGCCAGCGCGGCCATCTGAATCCCATCGCTTTTCAGCGGCGGGTAGCTGCGTATGTCGCCCTCACTGAGATCTTGTTGACGACCGTGATATCTAAAGCAGTGGGCGGCGCAGGGATGGCCTGGGCAGGTTTGGTGGCATGGTTTTCTGTTTCAGGAATCTCTCCCAACCCGTGATGCCATTTCTTGCGTCCGTAGGGACCACGCTCTTTTTCATGGCCTGGTGGCAGCGCCAAACGGCGATGCCGGTTCCGAAATTTACTAAATCGGTGCTGGAGGCGGTATATGTCGGATTGGTTTTGGCAGTCGTTTATGTATGGCTCAAATCACAAATCCCGAACCTCATTACGATTGCTGTGAGTGGGATCTGGCTGTTGAGTGGAAGATGGATAGCTGGCTTCGTCATATTTATGGAGTCCATCGTCCGCGTGTTCCTGGTGGACGTCCGTCAACCGGAGACGATTTTTCGAATCCTGAGTTTCCTGGTATTGGGGGCCGACCTGATTGCGTCGGGATTTGTTTACAAGCGATTCGCAAGCACCCTTCGGAAATGGATCGAGTGACGTCACTGGTTAGTAGGGCTTGATCTACGGCCAACTTGCCGGGCGTTCCCAAAAGCGATCGCTCCTGCCGCCGTAAAAATCTGAAAGCACGGTGTCCATTACTTTCGTGGTGCGGAGTGCTGAGGCGATCCTGCTCGGGCATACACCAAGCCCGAGTAGATCATCCACAATAGATTGAATGAGTGGCTGCTGGATGTGCCGGGGATGGGCGACCGTGTGCGTTTCGATGTGGTTTCCGATCCGTAGATCAACCGGAGCCTCGCGAAAGACACTGAATGTGATCTGGCCTTGAGTGCCATTGATAGCGACTTGATCCGTGGATTGCGCTGCTGCAAAATCCCAGGTCGCGGTACCTTGTGCGCCGCCCCCTGTTCGGAATGTCATGGTAACCGAATCCTCGCACTGTCCGATCTCGTGGCCGCGGGAGCTTGTCGCCGCAGAACCTTCAATATGGGTGAGGGGACCAAGCAGGAAGTCGAGTAAATCCAATGCGTGCGACCCAAGGTCAAGGAACAATCCTCCACCGGACAATGCCGGGTCCAGTCGCCACGGACGGGAACTATCTTCCGCTGCACGCGGGCTTGAGTGGATCAAATGCACGGAGCAAAGATCTCCAATTACCCCACTGGTCAGGATCTCTCTTACTTTTAGAAAGCGAGGTAGAGAGCGTCGGTAAAATGCCACATAGACCGGAAGATTTTGTTCTTGAAAGGCATCCTCAATGGTTTGACCTTCCGTGGTATTGCGCGCAAGTGGTTTTTCAATATATGCCGGTTTTCCTGCTTTCGCCGCGAGCAGGGCGTATTCGCAATGGGAGCCGGGAGGCGTCGCGATATAGACCGCATCGACATCCGGGTCAGCAATCAGGGCTGGAGCCGAATTATACCAGCGAGCCACTCCATGTCGCTTCGCGTAATCCGCCGCCATTTCACCCGTGCGGCGCATCACGGCGACGAGTGCGGACCGATCTGCCTTCTGGAACCCCGGCCCGCTCTTCACCTCGGTGACGTTACCACATCCAATGATGCCCCAGCGAATGATTCCAGTGGCAGGGGACGAGAAAGGGCGGGTTCCTGACATTGCGCTGGAAGAGAACAAAAATCCAAAGCACCGTCGAGTCTCGATCCGCCGTTGTAAATTACGGCTCAGGGTGTGGCTGCGCGCTTTTGAGTGCGGGCGCCTGTGGGACAAATATCGAGAAGCTCACAGCTTCCGCACTGCGGGTTTCTAGACGGGCAGCGTCGGCGGCCGTGAAAAATCAACCAATGACTGAGAAGCGTCCAAAGGTGTTGCGGAAAGTGCCGGGCAAGATCCCGCTCAACTTTCACGGGGTCTGCGTGCCGGCTCAGCCCCAGCCTGCGCGACAATCTCCCGACATGCGTGTCTACGACCACGCCGTCATTGATCCCAAATGCATTTCCCAGCACTACATTTGCAGTTTTTCGTCCGACACCGGCGAGTGCCGCAAGCGACTCCATGTCCCGTGGCACTTCTCCCTCGTGGCGATCGATGATTTGTCTCGCCGTGGCTTGAATATTCTTGGCCTTGGCTCGGTAGAAACCTGTCGAGTGAATGATCGATTCGAGTTCCGCTATCGGAATCTCTGCAAAATCCTGAACGTAACGGCATCTTTGGAACAGGTTTCGGGTGACAATATTGACGCGCTTATCCGTGCATTGTGCCGAGAGGATAGTCGCGATTAGAAGCTCCAGCGGCGTCTGATACTCGAGTTCGCAATGCGCATCGGGATAGATGATTGGTAAACGTGCGGCAAGGACCTCCGCGCGTTCAGAGCGTGTCATTGCGGCCGCAGTGCATTCAGACGCTGCTGCGCCTGCGGGGCAAATTCAGAGTTCGGGAAGTCATTGACGATATCCTGGTAGGCTCGAATTGCCTGATCCAACTGACGGTTTTTTGCGGCAGGATCAGTTATCGTTGCGGCTTGCTTCTCGAGCAACTGAGCGCCTTCCGATAAGCCTTGGGATGCCACGTCAGGCACTCCACTGTAAAATTGCGCGATCTTGATGAAATAATCGATAGCGGTCGAGAGATACTCCTCCTTCTCCTTGGGATCCGTGGCTGCATTCATTTTGTCCTCCATGATGAATCCGCCGAGTAACATGGAACCCGCACGCAGATCGGCGGTCGCGGTGGTCGCGCGGATGATTTGGGTCAGGAGTGCTAGGGCCTCGTTTAATTTTCCTTGTTCACGGAGCGATTCAGCAATACCGAAGTTCGCTTCGAGCACTTTCGGCGACCACGGGTAGGTTGTTTTGAGTGTCTCAAACAAAGCACCTGCCGCAGCGGTGTCATTGTTTTCCTGTGCGATACGGCCCTTACCAAAGAGCGCCATCGCCTGTGCCTCCTGAATCTGCGAGGGGATCTGGGCGGCAGGAACCCCAGGTGGATTCGCGAAGTCTGTCGAAAGTTTTACAAAGACACCGGCTGCCGGTTCGAGATCTCCATTGTCGATCAATGCGAGACCGTAAAAATCGAGATCGGCGGGAGCATAGATCATCTCGGCATTGTAAGCGTCGTTCATCGTTTGAAGTGACCGTGCTTTGTCGCTCTCAGCAATGAAAACAGCGAGCGTGAACATCGTCTTGCTGCGTGCGGCATCGGTCGGTGCAGCTTGGGCAAACTCAGTGAAATATGTTTCGATATCCGCTGGCTGTTTCAGCCCGGCTGTCAGAAGCAGGCGCTGTGCTTCAAGGGTGCCACGCATCGCCAGAGCTACTTGCGGGCTGTCCGGAAACCGGGCAACAAGGTCTTGGGCCGTCGCCATGGATGCGTTCAACTGGTCCTTCCATTTTTCCTGATCCTCCGGGGGCATCGCGGAGTAGCGGCCCAGCGCTGCTGCCAAATTCCGTTGTAGCTCGACGATCTTGAGCAGGGACTCCGCTGCTTGTGCCGATGTCGGATAGTTTTCCGCGTAATCCCTGTAGAGCTGCATCGCCTCGTCAACCTTGGCATCTGCAAGAGCTGCTTGGGCGAGGGAGTCGTAGGCGTAGTAGACCTTGTTGTCCTGTGGGTAATTTTCAATGAACTCGCGCATCAGCGTAAGCATCGCATCGCGGTTACCATCCGCCGCCAGGATTTGAGCCCGTTGGAAATACGTGAACGGTGCAGGATTACTCAGGGGAAATTCGTCGGCAATGCGCGCTAAGGTGGCAAGTCCATCCGCTTTGGCACCTGTTCCAAGTTGGGCAGTTGCGAGAGTAAACAGCGCCGTGGGGATCAAGCCATTTTTTGGATGCTTCTCAATAAATGCCAGGAACATCGGTAGTGCCGCAGCATTGTCCCCTTTTTGCTGGGTGGCGAACGCAATCCAAAACTCCGCATCTGCCGCCTGGGGCTGTGCACTGAATTTGCTCAACACTTCTTTATAGGCAGCGATGGCCTCATCCCATCGTTGCGTATCTTTGTAGATGTTCGCGATTCCCATTTGAGCAACCACCCCTTCAACGGGTCGTGGATTGCGGGACAGGAACTCTTGAAAGGTTTTGAGGCTTTCATCGGTCTGACCGAGGCGGCTTTGTGCCAATGCCTGATTGACAGCACTCAATCCGGCAAAACGCCCATCCGGATAAATCGTCAGCGACTCTTCAAAATAAGGGATCGCCTTGCGCGGGTCGTTCACCGTCGGGTCCGGCGAATTAAGGAAAATCGAGCCGATCGTGAGCGGGAGGTTCTGAGCGATGGGATCTCCTTTGAATTGACTTTGGAACGTCTCGTAAGATGAGACCGCTTGCGGGGCGACATTTTGTAACCCGTAGGTCATCGCAGTGAGGTAAAGCGCCCGTTTTTGCATCGAGACCTTCTTTTCCTCGTCGGACTCCGCTTCAATGAATGGCCCAAGGTGCTGGGTCAGCACACGGGCTTCATTCAAGCGTATGGAATTGAAATAGATCTCCGCCATCTTGAGCATGGCGTTCAATGTTTGGTCAGGTTTCCCTCGGACGTCGGCAAGGCGCCGCAACTCGCGCTCGTTTTCCTTGTCGAGCGCTTCAAGCCCTGCACGGTCTCCACGCTTGAGAGCATCGCGCCGGAGGGTCGGAAAACTTTCGACCCGTGCCCGTTGCATCGCGACCACCTCTTCCTTGGGGAGGATGCCGCGATATGCTAAAAGCGCCTCACCGAAAAGCGCAGCTTTTTGTTCGTCTTCACTGGAGATCGCCTGACTAAATAAAATCTCACCGAGCTGAAAGTATGCTTCGTTCACGAGTGTGAGATCTGCGCGAGCGGTGATGATTTCACGCAGGATATCAGTGGATTGCTTGTAGAGTGCCATTGCGGCGTCCCGATCGGCTGTGTCCCCTTTGTTGATCTCGATGCTCGCCTTGGTTGCGAATGCGAGGCCGAGCAAGTTCTTGCTGCTTGAGATCGTGGTGCTGTTCGGGAACTTCGCGATGTTCGCTTCAAGGTCTTTGATGGCCGCGTCAAATTCGCCGTTTTGAAAGTTTGCCAGTGCCCGGTTATAAACCACCTGTTCGACATCCGGGGCATCCGGGAAATCCTTGATGAATGCGGTGAATTTCTCCACCGCCTGGTTGAATAGCGTCTTCCGTTTCGGATCTCCCGTAGGGAGCGCGGTGGCTTGCGCAGAGATAGCCTGGGGTTCCAAGCCCAGTGCAGCTTGACGGATCACTGGAGGTGCCGGCGGGCCACTGAGCAATGTTGCCAGTGTCGCCAGAGATGCATCATACTGCTGAGTAAAAAACTGCGAATACGCGAGCTGAAGCTGGGCGGCGGGCACGATCGATGCCGTCGGGTAGTCTGCGAGTAATTTCTGATATGCGGCAACAGCAGCTTCGTAGTCCCCCGAAAGGAAAACCTCATAAGCAGCCAGGTTTGCAGTTTCCGGCCCGCTCTGCGCGGTGGCAAGCCGGACTGGGGCAACGGCAGAAGCGATAGAAACAAGCGTAATAAAACAAAAACGGAGGGTCATACCCGGAGAGTTGTAGTCGAGATCCGGACGGTTTTCAAAACAAACCTAACTGATATTTATCTGGCTGCGGGGCTCCAAAATTTGGGCGTCGCGCTGCCGACAAATTTAATGCTGCCAGTTGATCGATCAGGACTCGGCGGGCCGCAGCGTCAAAGACCGCGAGATCTTCTGTCGTCCGAAGCTCGCGCGCGATGCGTTCCGGTGCATTCGTCGCTCCGGTGACTTGAGTATGTCGGCAATCCAACAGCGCCTTAATGTCCAGTCCCACTCAGTCCAACTTCGTCAATACCCGGCTCCCACCGACCTACAACATGCGCGGGTTCATTCTATCCACAGAGCGGGCAGGTCGGGCATCGCTTCGTTGAGGTTCGTGAAAATGAATCCGATCGTGATAATCGCTGTGTTGGCCACGGTTAAATTGCGAGACGGACCGCTCATAGCCTACCACGTGCGTCCAGACTTCACGCGGTGTCCGTTCTTCGCCACGCAGCGGGGATGGAGGGATGGTATCTTTTGGTTTCATAGGATTCGCCCTTTTCTCGATCATACCGCTCGGGATGTCGGTCCCCTCCGGCGCGCGCGAATCTCCTCATCACAGATGGGATGCTCACCCCGCTTCTTGAGAATAAATTCCGTCGAGCCAGTAGTTCGCAGACACCTCTGTTGTAATGTTCAGAACCCTTCCGGCTAAAGCGCGTAGTCGCCGAAGTATTTGGGAAGTTCGAGAGCTGCTGCCCGTTTCCGACATTCTGCAAGCGCTCCCTCCGTTGCCAGCCATCGCTGGGCGAGGCCAAGCAATTGCAATTCCTCGAGACGGGTCAATGTCGAGAGATCACAATTTGTGAGGAATGCCTGCATGAACTTCGGGAGATCCAGCCTGGCTGGGATTTCGGCGAGCTTGGAAGTCGAATGTGCATCGAACGCCGCGATGAGCTCATCGCACTGATTCTTCAGCGCCTCCTGCTGGGCTGCAACCGACGAGGATAGTCTGCTGGTGAGGGTAATGAGCTTGGGGTCCCGGAACAGCCGCATGAGTGCTCGCATGCTGGCACCCATTTCTCTCAGAGCATCAATGAAGGCCTGCCACTTCTCGCGCTCGCGCTAGGGCACGTCCGGCGTGTCGAGGCGCTGGATCCAGCCCAGCATTTCTGCGGGCGTGCTGGTCATCGTGACCCGCAGGATTTGAATACGATCGGGACGGGTTTCGCCGATGAAGTCCCGACACGCAGAGAGGAATTCAACCAGCGCATTCTTTAATTCGTGCGGCGGCAGAAGCGGCCAGATCAACCGCTGCACGACCGCGCCGATGAGCACTCCGGCCACAATCCCAAAAAACACCCCCACGACCGCCTGAACTGCAACCGGCTCCTGTGCGTTCAGTCCGAAAACAGAACATCCTGCCAGCAACAAAATTTGCAGCGGAAACGTGATGCCGCCAATCTTGATAACGTTGTAGCCAAAGACAAAAAGAGCCAGAAACAAGAAGACGTTGGTTACCGCATAGCTTGCCATCAATGGTGCACCAAGAAACAGGAGACCGCAGAATCCAATCATGAACAGAGCCGTCCATGCCACGTATTGAAAACACCGCCGGTCTCCTTCGCCGTGCACATACCCGCGGGACAGCACGACCATTAACCATGCGGCAAGGGGAATCAAGTTTGCTCCCGAAGGATGCAGCCAGTCACACAAAATCAACGCGACACAGGTTGCAATGGCGCCCTTGATCGCAGAGTGCAGCCAGTAACTCCGTATCCGGGGAGTCCATGAATACGTATCAACGGTCATGTTGCCGGGTGGAGGTGACTCCAATGCCTCGACGTGCTCGGCAATCGCAGTCACGTGATGGGTCACGTCTTCCAACGTCACCAGCAGGGCGGATTCTGTGACGGCCTCCGGTGACGGCGTCCAATTCCCGGTGCCAAGCGGGGCCTGCGGCAGATGGGATTCCAGCAGGTGGGATGCATCGGATATTTTGCTCAGCAGCGACGCGTTCTGTTCCGCTACTTTCCCTGCCTGACCTTCGATCACCAGGTCGATTAATATCAGCAACTCGCGCTCCAGTTCGTGCATCGCATCACGAAATTTAGAGTCCCTGATTTCCGAGCTGCCTCCTGTCCTCCGGAGCGCGAATACCGAAAAGAACAACAACGCAAACTCCGGAATGATCTGTATGTAGACCGGCACGCGCCTCCGGAAGGGCAGGCTCTCAGCGGCGCCGTACCGGAGCAGCAGCCGGATTGCGACGAGCGTGGACATCAACGAGGATTCAATGCCTTGGACTGTCGCATCGGTCACCCGTTCCTGACTGATGGCATCCGCATACAAGGTGCGGATCTCGCGCAGCGACTCTGCCAGTTTTTCTTTGAATTCTGTTCGTGCGTAACGTGGCCAAAGCAAGCTGTTCACCAGTAAGGTGGACCCGACCCCGATGGATACTTCAAGAAAGCGGTGGATCGCGATCGACCACGAATTGTCCGGATCTGAGAGGCCGGAGGTCACCACGACGTTGGTCGTCAGCGCGCAGAGGAAAAACGCATAGGGAAACCGATTCCACCCAAACAGCCATGTAGAAACCGTCAGAATGACAAAAACCCCGCCGACGATAATAACGATATTGTCTGCGAAATTTCCGACTAGCAGCATCCCGAGGAACCCGCCAATCAGCGTGCCGACGATGCGGAGCAATCCCTTTTCGCCCATCGATCCTACATACGGGGCGAGCGCAAGGACGAAGACGGTGATCAATGCCCACGTCGGGTTCGGAAGGCGAATATACTGAGCGACCCACCAAGCAAGTATTGCCGCCAGCCCGCATTTGATTCCGTGTTGGATGGCGTGGTCCGACAGCAGCGCCCGTCCGACCTGCCAGACCGCCAGGATCGGAGCCGGGCAAGGCGCAGGCGATGGAACGGATTTCGCGGATGGGGTCATCGCACGCCGAGCTGCGCGAGGAGTTTTGCAATGACAACCTCACTCGAAAAAAACTGCTCTGCCAACACCCGGGCAGCGCGTTGTTGGTTTGCAAAATCTGCAATCACCCGTTCGCAAGCGGCCGCTGCGTCGTCCAGGGATTTGAAAAAATGGACGCCATGCCCTACAGGCAGCAGGTCTCCGATGCCAACGTCCTCAAGCACCAACGGCCGACCACACGCCGCATAACAGACGCTACGGTCACTAAACCATCCGGTGCGTGAAAGTACATACCCTCCCTTGGCCACGGAAAACTCCGCAGACGACGCCCGCAGATACGACTCGTATCCGGCCAGAGTGCTGCAAACCTCAGTCGCATCGACCAACTGCCATCCTGCATCACGAAAACGCTCAAGCTCGGCACTGTGCGCCTGCACATGGGTGGCAACCTCCAGCGGGCGCGAGAGTTGGGACGGAAGATCCAGCACTTTTTCAAATTGCTCACGCTTGCCCGTGAACCATTGCCCGCCCCACTCCGAGCTCTTATACCCCTCCCAATGGGCCACCGTCGTAAATCGCGAGAAGGTTTCCTGAAATTCGCACGGCCAGTATTTTAGCGTCACCGGAGGCAACGTCGGAATCCAGTCGATCCCGCAGGTCGGAGAGAACGAACCCGGCGCACCGAAGGTCTGGCCGACTGTAATAAACCGGTCATGCCCGGCAAAATTCATGTCGCATTGGTAGCTATCCACCCACACCTGCGTGAACGCCGGATCCAAGTCCGCATAGACCTTGCAAGCCCGCGGAAAAGAAATCACCCCTTCGCGAAAATGCCCCGACAAGTTGAGAAAAACCTCCGCCTCTCCGGCAAACGCTTTTAAGGCAATCAGATCATCGGCCGCATCATCCACGAGCAACGTCGCCCGCCCCTGCAATCCAAACCTCCCGACGACCGCGTCCCAGGCCTTCACATTCGCGCTATCGGCAGCAGGGGCAGGTTTCCAGTCTGCATCAACACATTTGTCGGACGCGATGGCCTCGACCATCCACACGTCCCACCCGGCCTCGCGGAACCCAAGGACCCAATTTAAACTTATCCACATATTGCCAGCCGCCGCGATTGGTTGCGCCGCCACGCCGACAGCAATAACTATTTTTGGAACCATGTCTCGCACACTGGCGCATTTCGTCCCATCCGTCAGTCGGCAAATCCAAAAAATTCCGCGCTATCTCAATACATTTAGACAGAATTTACAGAATGATACAGATGCGGTGCATTCATTGACGCATTCCCATTCTGTAAATTCTGTCAAAAACGCAATCCGCATCGCATTTTCCGCGAATCCTGAAAACTCCTGTCAATCCCGTTTAGTCCTCCTCATTTCACACAAAATCCAAAGTAGTGATCGAAATTTTAGATATTCCGTGATATCATCATCAGGTGGCACTGTATCTGCATTGTGCGGCCTTAATGAAATGTTTCAAGACTATGAATAACTCATTTATGCGTAGATATTTGCAGAAATGTGACGATCTTGTCACAACGCATCTTTTGCGGCAGGCCGAGATTGGCTGCAAGGCATGTGTAATCACTAATCGCTTTATCCGATCTCCCCGGACAGCGCTCCGCCCGCAATCGAATCTTTCTGCCTTCACACTCATCGAAATGCTGGCAGTTATCGCCATTATCGCAATCATGATGGCGCTCATCGCCCCTGCCGTTGGAAACTTTGGCAGCACGGCGGGCCGCAAAGGAGCGGTAAATATCCTGATGAACACGATGGAACAAGCCCGCGTGGCGGCACTGGAATCGGGGCGTGATGTCTATGTGGTTTTTGTTCAGCGCGAGTTTCCTGAACGAGATGCGATCGCCGTGCTTCGCGATCCCGATCCTGACAGCGACACCACGACATACGAATTTCTCACTCGATGGATCAAGATGCCCAAGGGTGTTCTGCTGTATGGTGGAAAAGGAACGAGCATCCTGAGCGCGACCGCCCCACTCACGGTATTCGACGTTGACCTGATCCCTGGGCCGGTAATGTCTGGTAATCTCAAGGTATTGAAGTTTAACAGCTTTGGGGGTGTTGAATTTCCGTTCAAGAGGATTGAACGAATGCTCATCGTCAGCGAAGGCGTGAGGGGTGCGGGAGGGACCGAGGCCATCGTTGCTGACAAGAAGGATCAAATTGGGGGTTTTGAAATTATCACCCTCCGCCGTTTCACGGGTCGTGCGTCGCTGGAGGTATCAGCGATCTAAACGCATGTTAACTGCCAACGACACGCGCACACCGCAGGCTCGGGCATTCTCTCTCATTGAAGTTGCCCTCGCTGTTGGAGTGATATCATTCGCGTTGGTCGGAATAATAGGCTTGTTCCCAGTTGCCATGCAGTCCGCTCTCGACAGCCAGCACGAGACTCAGGTCGCACTCATCGCCCGCTCGCTCTTCAGCGAACTTCAGCGTGTGGACGGCGATAAAGCGTATATCACGGTGACTAAACCTGCCGGTGGCGAACGGCAGTCGCTACACAAGGGAACGCTGGTCATCGTCAACCTCGGAACAGCCAGCTCCACCCCCACACAATTTTATTTTGACGAAAGCGGAGGGATGCTCGATGCCAATGGAGACGCCGCGGTGTATCGAGCTGATGTCAGCGTGAACCGGACTGGGCAGCCCACTGGGCTCTCGCGATTGGATATTAAAATCCAAGTCCCATCGAATGCGCCTGCCGCAAACCAGAAATCTTATGAGTTCGTCACGCTCATAAATTTCGCCGTGCCTCCAGCAACTCCCTGAGGTGAGTTTTTTGACAGGATTTACAGGATTGAACAGGATGATAAACGATGATCTCAGCGAAAAAATGATCGGGTGTGCAATGGTGGTCCATCGCACACTAGGTTCAGGTTTTCTTGAGACCGTTTACCGGAACGCACTCGTCATGGAACTGGAGCATGCCGGGTTGGAAGTTGCTGCCGAAGTCAGGATCCCTGTCGCGTATCGTGGCGCGATGGTCGGTGAGTTCGTCGCAGATGTCGTTGTCGAGGGTGGATTGATCTTGGAGTTGAAGGTGGTCCAAGAGCTTCATCCCGCCCATGAAGCGCAGTTGGTCAACTACCTCCAAGCCACGACGCGTGACACAGGTTTGCTCCTGAATTTCGGTGCGACACGCTTGGGGGTGAAACGCAAACACCGAGTATTTAAAGAAAAAGCAAATCCTTTCCCTCCAGCAACTCCTGTTAATCCTGTCAAAAAAGTATCTGCATTCACCGTGCTCGAGATGCTCGTTTCCATGGCGGTGCTGTCGATGCTCCTCGTCCTGCTCCTGTCCATGGTAGATAACGCCACCAAAATGTGGCGCCAGAGCGAAAACCGCGTGGACGCTTACCGCGAGGCCCGTGCCGCACTGAACCTCATCGCAAGTGACCTCGCATCGATCTACACCTCGACGAATGCGAATTTTTTTCG
>Ga0105055_10001443_pt1 | contig 38395 bp, 23 predicted proteins | sample BON03_FD_78090 | JGI IMG/M metagenome (GOLD analysis project Ga0105055, IMG submission 78090) | Freshwater microbial communities from Lake Bonney liftoff mats and glacier meltwater in Antarctica - BON-03 | ecosystem: Environmental > Aquatic > Freshwater > Ice > Glacier meltwater | place: Lake... | reverse complement strand
GTGATGCTTTTCCCATCGGACTCAAGAATCCCTGTTAATTCTACAGCAAAAGGTTGATTTTCCTCCAACTCCATCACTATACTGTCTCCAGCTTGATTGGAAACCTTAAGCCATGCTTTTTCTGTTGCTTCATAATCGAAATTAAGCGGAGCAGTGAGGGCAACCAAATACTTGCCTTCACCCGTTTTCTCCAATGCAATATCAGTATAGTAATTGGCCATATAAGCCATGCTTATATTGAAAGCAGTGTTGAACTGGACCCAACCTTCAGTCCATCCCAGGTCTCCGACTTCCGGAAAATTGGGGTAATGAAAGGATTTCGGCGAACCGTCAAAAACAAACTGCACCTCATCCAATAAACCTATACCTCCTCTATGCCGGCTGTACCAACCCAGGTCTACTCCCTCTACTTCTTCGGGACCCTTGTAAGAAAACTGCCTGCCTGTAGGGTTGCGTCCAAAAGCATTCTCAAAATGTGACCAGGCCAGCATTTCCAAATCCTTGATCAAAGGCGCTTCTTCCAAAATCTCGCTCGCCGCAAATAGGGCTGCAGGAAAACCTAAAATATTACCCGTTTCATTCCACCCCGGTGGCGTCCATTCTTCGGCATTGTATTTTCTAAAGTCCCAAAGATTGTCAGATCGATCCAACATCAACTGTGCCCATTCCTTTACTTTTTCAGGAATCCCCTTAGGTGCCCTGTCAGGAAATTGCTGGTAGAAATAAGCAAAGGCACGCATGGTCATGTGCTCTGACATTCTTTGCCCTTTGGTGGTCATGGGATCAGCCCAATCCAAATTTTCTATCATCCACTCCATTTGATTAAAAGCAGCAATAAAAAATTTCTCTGCATCCCGATCTCCTTCTCGCTTGGCTACTTCATATAGCATCAAATTTGGAATAACGGAAAAACCCGGAGGCATCTCGCCTTTTGTAGTTCCCAACTGTGTCTTCAATGAAAGCAGGTTGTGCTCCTTGCTCGTATTGTATTGGGAAAGGGAATGGTCAGAAATCGTCTCTTTTTCCCAATTGTCTTTTACGTATTGGTAAACCAGGTCAAAGTTTTGCTGAGGAAGCCATTGTTTTATATAAGGCCAGGCATAAAGAAAATGCGCCAACTCTGCCTTTTGCATTTCATGGTCCAATTGCTGACTAATTTTCACATCTGCATCCCAATGAATTAATTGGACGATGTCAGGTGTCTCCTCTACAAAGGGTTCCAACTTTCCCCATAGCCCCTTGTAGTTTTCAGGAAATTCACCATTGGAAACATAATGGCCATTCCTTTCCATCCGCTCGTAAGCCTCGGGGTTGCTCAAGTACATGGCCACCAAACTTTGCATGGACCAATTGAAAAAATCACCATCCCGCCAAGCAAAACTGATGGGTCGAATAGCATCAACCGTACCTGTATAATGTCTAGCCCCCAACATAAAGTCGACCATGTTTCGATAGGTAACCCTTTCCATCCAATTGGGACCTATCCTAAATGGAAAGGATTCGAGCTCCTTGATCTTTACCAAAAATTCGTCCGCTGTTAGGGGATTGAAATTTGAAAAGTCTCCCTTCTCTCCCATTACTTTTCCAGTAAATTCTTCCTTTCCGGTTTTGGTATTTAGGATAACAAAAGGCGTTTTGTCAATAACATCCGGCGCCGTAAAACGCTTGCTTCGGTAAAGATTGTACCCACTTTGATTGACAAGAATTGGTTTATTTTCCAAGCCACTTGTAGTCGCATATTGTTGGCCCAACAAAAGAACTTCACTTATCTCCATCGTTTTTCCATCCATTGCAGCCAGTCTTACCCGGTCAATTAACTGAGGTTTTATTAGCTGGACTTCTACTTTAAATGAGGTATTATTTTCCACTTTATGAAAAGTCCGCCACCCTCCATTTAATAAATATTGCAGGTGAAATGTCTCATTGGGATCGGCCGTTGAGGCAAAATTAATCTCAACTTTTACCACCTCTGTCGCTCCCGGAAAACGCAACACCAACCATGCATTTTTATCCTCCGGCAGACTACTCCAATGGCTTTCCGGATTTCCATCTATGGCCAATTTTTCTTCATGGTTTTCCTGGGCTGAACTGCTGTTCGCTCTGGCAGAAAACGACAAATTATTTTGTGCAATCACGGGATAAAATCCCAACAAATAAAGCACTATAAACAGCCATAATTTTGGAGACAATAATCTATTTTTTTTCATAATTTTTATAAACATACAATTCCAAATAAAGCCACCGGAACATTCACATGCTGCTGCTTGAAAGTAAGCTGCAACCTGTCCGTTTTTAAAGGACTATTCAATTTGATTACTACAACGGTTTGGTGATTGTTTTGGATTTCGGCCAGTACATTTCCATTCCCATCGCTAAGCTTAATGTCTTTTACACAAAAAGGTATTTCCGATTCCGGATGCCCCATCAAAGTAGACTCCAAGGCATGATCAAAATCAGTATCGAAATACAGGTTTAAACTGCTTATATTCTGCACATTATCCCAAACCATATCAATGGTAGGTTCGGTATCATTTAAGGCTGCTGCCCAGGCATTCGTACCTACCGTAGGCCGGAAAATACCATTCTTTAAGAAATTTGTTGAATACGGGTCAATAGCCGTAATAAACTCAAATGCGAGGTTATGACCTTCTGGCCTTCGTTCCGGTAACCAAAAGTCAAAAGTCTCTATACCAATGCCTTTTGGGGGTTCCTGTCTACTGGAGGTGGCTACTGCTTTGTTGAATTTTTGGAAGACCGTCAATAGACCTGTGGCCCTGGTTTGAGAACTCCGGATAGATACCTTTTCATTGGCTGAAAAGGCCACAAAATAATATTCTGAATTTTCTATATTAAACTGTAAATCAACTGTTAAATACTGTTCACCTAAAGTTAATTCAAACTCTTTATTGACCAAAATGGTCTCAGGACTGAAATTACCTTTCTTCTTACTTTTCAATAACGAAACCACTATTTTAGTATTTTCAGTTGCCTTAAACTGAAATTTCACGGCTGGTACCTTCCCTGGAGAAAGGGGTAACATTTGGGCGGCTGCAAAGGCCAAGGATTTCCAAGGACCATCAAAGGCCAAGCCGGACAATTGCATGGTCGAAGAAGCCAATATTTTCGCGTTCTGGGCCAGGTCTTCTTTCAACCGAAGTACGTGGTTTGGGATGTATTGTCCGTGTAAAACCAAGCGGTCTTTTAGTGCTTCTATCCTACCCTCTTTTAGGATTTCTGAAGGCGAGATTTGATGCTGTTTGCAGAGCACTGCAGCCATGGCTACGGCCTGCGAATTGTGGGCACAAGTAGCCATTACCCTACTCGAACCGAAGGCCACATGGCTGGCACTAATTATCCTTCCGGTTAGAAAAAGATTGCTGATATTTTTGCTATACATTGTTCGGTAAGGAATCTGGTAAACGCCTTTGGTGTGCCATTGCGTACAGCCAGGTTTTTCACCATAAACACCGTCTGCAGGATGAAGGTCAAGTGCCCATCCACCGAAGGAAACGGCGTCCTCAAAACCACGCTGTTCTACCAAATCTTTTTGAGACAAAATGAAATCGCCTTCAAATCTTCTGCTCTCTCTTTTGCCTGGAATGGTGCCTACCCATTCCAAAGTATGGTTGGCCACCTCAGGATTTTCTCCTGAATTTTTCAGGTGATTCCAGATGCCATAGATCACGCGCCAAAGTTCCCATTTTATCGTTTCCGATTCATGAATGGTATCTTTCCTTCCGCCATATTCTACCCACCAAAGCCGACAGCCATGGTCCTTCAAATTGAATGATTTGAACCTGGGCAATTCATCGATTTCAGTATTGGCATACTGGGGTGGGACAAAACGAACGGGCTTGCCTGTGTCTTTGCTGTAGAAGTAAAGGCTGTGTCCCAACAGTTCACCATATTGGTGATCTGGTGCAAAAGCCTCATCGAATTCATCGGCTGATTCTGCTCCCATTCGGAAAGCTGCCCCAGCCATAAAGCTCATGATTCCATCTCCTGACCCGTCAACAAACAAGGGCGCTTTAAGCTTGTATTGCGTTGAGTTCTGACTACAGAATGCCAATACATGGTCAATTTCATCCGGGCTTTTCTTTTCCAAGTCATACATGGCCGTATTCAAAAGCAAGCGGATATTTGGCAGCTTTGTTACTTTCTCAATAAGAATGGTATCCAATATCAATGGATTGCCTTCGGGGTTTCGGTAGAGGTTCTCCAACAAAATCTCATCCACTACTCCACCTTCTCTCGCCCATCGGTTATTGTTACCCATATGGGAAGTCGCCCCAAGAATCCATAGCCGGATCTCTGAAGAGCCATTGCCACCCAACACTGGCCTGTCTTGTACCAACACTACATTCATGCCCTCTCTCGCCGCCGTAATGGCACAGCAGGTTCCTGCAAGGCCTCCACCTACAATCACAAGGTCTGAAGCAATGGCTTCGGTTTTCAGGGACCGCTTTTCTTTAGTAAAATTTTCTTTAATCATTAAAATAAACTTAAATCACGTTGATATTATAGCATTTGAGCTTTGGCTTTTTTATGGGCATACCGCACAGCATATGTACCCAAGGCAAGGATTAAAAAGCCCATAATAAAGAGGTATATCCTACCACCTCCACCCCATACCCCAAGGGCTAGGAAAAGAAATCCAATGCTTACAAAGGCCCATCCCATTACTTTATAGCCGTAGGTATTTTGATCTTGACCTAAATTTAAACTTTCGGTCAATTCTTTTTGAGTAGGCTGGGTTATTGCCAGATACTTCTGGTATTGGGTGCTTTCCAAATTTCTACTCATCGCATACAACTCATAGCTTGCCAATAGTGCAAAAGGTAAAAACACGCCAACAATCATTTCACTGCTCCGTCCTAGCGAGAAGGAGAATAAAACAGGGGAGATAAATTTAAAGAACAGGTTTACTACCAAGCTTATCCCAGTTACCATCAAAATGGAGATTCCTGTCTGTCGTTTGGAAAACAAACCCCAAATAGCTGGGGCATACAAGGCTCCACCTGTTACCGCCCCAATGCTTAAAACCACCTCTACAATTCCCCCGGCCAAAGGCACCATAAATGCCACGCCAATGGTACCTAAACCAAAAAGCAGCGTTGCCAGTCTGGCCACCTTCATAAGCGTCCCAGGGCTAGCTTTAGGATAAAGAGGCTGGAAGACATCATGGGTCAAAACTGCTGCTGCCAGGTTGAGCGAGGTATTCACTGAACTGGCTGTGGCAAAGATCATCCCTCCCAACATCAAACCAAGCATCCCTACAGGCAACACACTCATGCACATCATTAGGTAGGCACCTTCGGTCTCCAAACCTATCAAACTTGGATCAAGCACCCGATAGATCATTGGAGGCAGCATCCATATCAGGGGACTTATCAGGTATAAAACCCCAAAAAGATAACCAACTTTACTGGCAGATGCAGTATCCTTTACTGAGGTATAGCGCTGGACATAGGCCCAGTTTCCTCCAATAAAAATGGTGTTGTAACCGACAAAGGCAAGAATAAACCAGAAGGTATATTCTCCATTAAAAAGGTTAAAAAAGGTGTCTGGAGCTTCCGCTATGAATTGATTAATTCCACCCACCTTTTCCAAAGAAAGCGGCAAAACGATCAATACTGCTGCTGTCAGGATTACAAATTGGAGGACATCAGTGACAATAACTGCCCAAAGCCCTCCAACGGCTGTATAGATCATGATTAACCCTCCCAGGAGCAATATGGCGTAGTAAATGTCAAAGCCTGTCACAACATTCAGGATCTTGGCTACAGGGTAAAGGAATGCACCCGTATAACCCAGAGAAAGTACCAGAAAAATAAAGGTATAGTACTGCTGTATCTTTTTTCCAAACCTGTCTGTCAGGTAAGCGGCGACCGTAATCGATCGGGTTTCTTTCCACTTTGGGGCAAGGTATTTACCAATAAGAAAGCCACTGATGCACATGGCCATTTGAATGCTAATGGCCACCCATCCCCACTCGTAGGCAATGGAGCCCCAAACCACAAAGGTTCCTGCGGAGAAAAAGCTCATAAAAAGGGACAAGCCGCTGATGGACCAGGGAACTGCTCCCCCAGCGGCAAAAAAGGATTTCATATCCCCTCCTTGTTTTCCAAAAGACAGACCAGCTCCAAGAATGATAAGGGTAAAAATGAAAATTGTTAGGTAATCTAATTGATGCATACAATAATTATAAAGTTAAAAGCGAATTAAGCAGTAGAATTCCTTGTTCTTTCAGGGCCTGTCTCATTTTTCTCGGGAAGTGGTGAAACCACAAGAAAACCAGGCTATGTGGAGAACGCGACTAAGTATCTTATTTTGTCCGCCGCGGCGGATCATCACATAATAGAAAGTCTATTGCCTATTTAGGGTTAAAGGTAACTGTATTTTCAAATCTTAAACTACCTTATTAATTCAATTAAATTATAGTCTGTCCCAATTGGTCCGGGATGATTGATATGAATAGCGTTTGTGGCATCTCCTGGCATTTCCCTCCGCTCCCATTCCAATAATTCCCCATCTAATGTTGCTTTATGAGGGGTAGGATTATTGGGGATGTTATCCCCAGTTTGGTTGGTCCAAATCGTAAGTAAAATCCTCATTTGGTTCAATACCTCCCTGTTTTTAGGTGCATAAAGTACATTCTTAAGATTATGTGGATCATTTTTGATATGATAGAGTTCTTCAGCGGGTTGGGGCATTAGCGTAATCAGCGACTGTGCAGGTGTCAATTGACCCTCTTCATGCTTGTTCCACAATTCTTTTGCAGCAGGAAACCTATGGGGATCAGACTCTCCGGAAAGATTCCTTTTATTGGGCCAATTGTTTCTAATGTAAATCCAATCCCCCATCCGTACCATCCTTTCATGCATGCTGTACCGGTGCCAATTACGTTCTGCAAAGGCCACCTCACGAATAATGGCCTCATGGTCTTGTAGAACTTTGGAAAAACTAACCCCTTGAATGGTTTCCAAAATGCCTAATCCCGCAAGTTCCAGAATCGTAGCGGATACATCTATGGCACTTACAAGGGCATTGGTTCTACCTGGTTTGACTTTTGGCCCAGCAATGACCAAGGGTGTCTGAATGCCATTTTTATACAGATAGGTTTTGCTTCTGGGAAAAGGTCTGCCATTGTCGGAAAGAAAAATCAAATACGTATTGTCCAGAATACCTTGCGTTTCCAGTTCATCCAAAATCACACCCACATAATAATCTAATCGGCTGATCTCATGATAATACCCGGTGAGATCTTCGCGGGTAAGTGGACCATCGTACATATAAGGAGGTACCTCCACCTGATGGGGAAGATACTTGCGTGCTTTCTCATTGACCTGCCAGTCCCGGTGCGCATCATGAGAAGCAAACCAGAAAAAAAACGGTCGATTTTTAGGCCTATTTTTTAAATGGGATAACCAATTTTCGCTTCCGGCAGGCTGAGAATCCGAATGTTCTGAAAACCCCAATTGATTTGGAGGAGCCATGTGGTTTTTACCCGATAAAACCGTATGGTATCCAGCTTTTTTCAACTCCTGGACAAAGGTTTTTTGACCAGATGGAAGTTCAACATGAATTTCAGGGGCCCCAGTATTGTGCGGGTATCTTCCGGTAATCATGGAGATTCTGCTGGGAGAGCAGGAACTCGTGGTCAAATAAGCATTGTCAAATACCAATCCCCTCATCGCCATCCTTTCCAGATTAGGGGTATCAATCAATTGATTTCCGTATAGCCTAATGTCTTCCGCCGAGATATCATCTGTAAGAATATAGACAAAATTGGGAGGACGGGTTTCAGCCGAAAGTACAATTGATCCCATCGTCAGTGCCAACGACAAGAAAATTGGTATTTTTAAATATTTCATTTTCCTGGTTTCCTTTATTTATTAGGGAGAGTTGGGTAGGTGTAAATGTTCAAAGGCGATTCTATGATACTCATAAACTCTTCCAGGTGCCGGGTATAAACCTCTCTAGGGCTGGCATTGTTCCTTTTAGCCACGTAAGCGGCATAACCAACAGCCTCTCCCATCATGCCACAAGTTCGCATCACACGAGTACTACCGAAGGCTACGTGCGTAGTACTAATGTTCCTTCCCGCCATGTATAAGTTGTCAATGTTTCGGGAATACAAACAACGGTAAGGAATGGTATACGGCTGAACTTTAATGTGTTTGGTGGCAGCAAAAAACTCTTCCCCTTCAAAGTATTTGGAGTTTTTGGCATCTGGAAAATGCAGGTCTATGGTCCAGGTAGCGGTTACACTTCCATCCGGATACATCTCGCCATCCTGGATATCCATTTGGGTCAATACATGATCTCCCATTAATCTTCTTGACTCCCTTTTTCCACCAATATAGGCCACCCAGGCCAATTCATTGTATTTGTATTTGTCCCCCTTCTGATTTTTAAGGTAAGACCAGTTACCAAAGATCGCCCGAAGGTTGTGGTCCCTGATTTGTTCGGCTTCATAAATGGTATTGAAGTTGCCAAAGCCTGTCTCCCACTGCCAGTCAGCTTTGTGGTCATCTATGTGGTACTCATCCGAGAATTGTAGTGCCCAGGGAGTTTCTGGAAAATCAGAAGCATACTCTTTTTCAAGAGATGCCCATAAATTAGAGGTGCCTAAAGTAAAGTCATCGGCTGTAACAGCAGCCAGCGACTCCCCAGTTTCTTCCTTACTTTCACGCCCCATGCGGAATTCCGCTCCTGCAAGGAAGCCCAAGGTACCATCTCCTGTACAGTCGGAAAAATAGGTGCTTTCAAAACGGTATTCCTGGTTGGTAGCGATATCGCGGCCTATAACCGCCTTTATGCTATTCCCATCCATTTCTACAGCATATACATGTGTATTGAGGTGAAGTGAGATATTTGGCTCAGCCTTTACAATTTCCACCTTCCTGTCATCTCCGTATCTTTTTTCATCAGGATTTCCATTTCCGGGATCTCCATTGTCCAATTCTCTAACAATTCGTCCTAATTTGGGGTAGTGGTTTACATCCACTCTTCCCATAAGGTGCACCCTAATTTCAGAACTATTGTTACCACCCAGTACAGGCCTGTTTTGCACCAATGCAACCTTCAAACCCATTCTGGCTGCTGATATGGCGGCTGTTGTTCCTGCCATACCACCACCCACAACTACCAAATCAAATTTGCCAATCTCTTCAGGTCCATCTGTTAAACCCAACAATTTTTTTCTTAAGGTCAAAAGTTCTTGGTTGTCATTGGTTGGTTTGTCTGCCTTGGAGGTGGAGAAATAAATGGCGTCAAACCTTCCATTAAACCCAGAAAGATCCTTAGCGGTTAGGGAATTCTCCCCTTGCTTCATTTCAACAGCGCCGGCATAATACCAGTCCCAATCCACAATACCACTTTGCCCAAAAACCTGGTCGATTTCATTGTTATTTATGGTCAATTTAAATGCCCCAGGTCCTGTTGGATAAGGTGCCCAATCTTTTGTCCTTACCCACATATGGTAGGTACCTCCCTTTTGGAAATTCACCTGCGTACTGGCATCTTTTACCACACGTCCCATGCCGTGGGCCATCAAGTAAGAACTGTACAATACATCAAAGGATTGCTGGTCAATAACCCAGCCTCCTGTATTTTCAAATGATTCTGCTTCCACCAAAACCCTATTCTGGGCTTGTGACGGGTTTATTTGGGTAAAGCCCAGCAGTAGGCCAAAGATCCATAGTATACGTTTCATTTCAGGTTTATTTATTTTGTGTGTTCAATTGCTTTTTAATTTTTTTATCTAAGTTTTCCTGCGTTTTCAGAAGTTCAGTCATTTCCGGCGCCCATTTTCCTGCCTGAAGGTATTCCAGGGCCAGGAATTGCTGGGCATTGTTGAGGTTTGACTGGTTTTGGAGAGCAGCTAGCAGTTTTCTTTGCTGTGCGGGGTTGGCTTCGTTTAATCCAATTAACAGTTTGTTTTGAATTTCTGGGTACAAAGCCAATTCCTTTAACTTGTCAAATATATCCATTTGCAAGCGGTATTGACTATTTTCCAATGTTTCCCACAGCCATACTTGTCTTTCCAAAGTGGAAAAAACTTCCAGTGGAAGAACCTTTATTAAATGGGCCGCCAGGAAAATATTATCACCCTCCAATATTTGTAGCATTGCTGTGGATAACTTTTCATCTTTCTGTGTGCCTTTAGTCAGCACCTTTTCAATGGCCCAATACTGGTAAGGATAATGGCCGCTTTCCAGAAACTTAAGCAACTGTTCTCTGGAAGAATTTTCAACTGTGTGCGCCTTTGCAGTAGCAGCCATGTTCCCACGGGCCAAGTACCATAAGGTATAACAAGAATAAACGGCACCATAAATCACTTCATTCTGTATCGTTTTAAGGGTTGCACCTGTGACAGCATCTACCCCATTGGCAGCCGCTGTTTGGGTACTTCCCACCAACTCTTCAATCTTATAGTCTTTTAAAATAGAATTCTCATTGCTAAGAATTTCCTGTAATTTCCCATGATCAGAAGCATCAAACGGAACATGATCCAATTTGGTCAGTAATTCACCTTCTGGAACTTCATACCTTTCATAATTGCCAAGGAGGTCCCAATAAAAATTCACGTAAACTGGGTAGCATTCATTGGTATGACAAACTGGTGTGAAGATTTCCGCCATGTACCCTTCAGGCTGTCCACTGTCATCTTCCAGGAGGTACATGTCATAGCGCAAAGAATCCGTCTCCAGACTTTCGATCAAAACCTTGTTGTCCAACTTTACATTGCCTTGGAATCCAGGAAGACTCAAGGTGAGAAGTAATAAAATTAAACCATAAGTCAAATACTTTGAATAATGTTCAATCATTGCTTTTGTATTTCTAAAACTTACTCATACGTAAACTGGGCAGTGGCTTTGCAGTTTTGGTTGCCTACCAAACGTACCCATCTTGCCTCTATCCCATCAGGGAATTGTTCTACATGCTTTTTGCCTGCGGGTACCGTTAATTCTTTCCAATCCATCCAGGGACCATGGCCTATAGGCTCCATTTGAATTTTAAACGTCACTGCTTCCGCACCGTCGTGGCTGATTTCAAGAGAACGTTTGTCGTAGAAAGCAAACAGGTAAGGATCAGATGGCGCTCCTGCCGTGATTTCTGAATTGGCCCAAGGACCACCTTTCCCCACAGGTTTTCCTAATTGCCACAAGTCATCTATTGCCCCTGTCCAAACGGCTACTTCACCATCGTCAGAGACTACAATATGCTCGTTGGAAGCAGCTGCTTCAGGGTCAACACCCGTTAACAATAGCATTCCCCTGTAAGAGGCATAATCATTGATTTTCAACTGATGAGAAGCCACTGGTCTGATTTTAGCATAACCGTCTGCATTCTCCGCAGGCAATTCGTAAAAGGTGCCATGGCAATTGAACAAATCCCTTTCGGTAGCCACTTCTCTACATATTCTCAAGTTACCAGCCATTGAAGGCTCGGTAAACATTTCATTGCCCTTGGGCAAACGCCATCTTCTGCCCTTGTCATCGATGACCAGTACTGAAGCTTCATCCACTTCAAATACATTGGTAGGGATTTCAAAATTCTCATTTATAAATTGCTGGGTGGTCGGATCCTCCACTTTTACCAATTGGAACTTATCGTCCATTTCATAATAACCCAGGTCTGTTGCTTGACCATTCTTATACGTTTTGGCAACCAAGCCTAACTTTCTCCGGTCGTCCCCCAAACCATACAAGAACCCTCCTGTAAAATCATTTTGTTGGATGGTATTTACCCCTTCAAAGATCCCTGCTTGGTAGGCCTTTCTACTTTCAGGATTGGCATAGGCCAAGTGAGCCGTGGCTGTAGTATTCTGGCTAGAAGTCAATCGAATCCATTCCCCACTGGTATTTTTATCAAAATACATCCTTGTACTCTCTCCTGCTTTCACTTCCACCTCGTCCTGTGTTTCCCAATTGCCATCGCCTTTGGCATCAATTTCTATCGTAAAAACCACATTGGATGTCCCCTCGTTTTTTACCCAAAGGTTTCTGTGCTCCCAGCCTGCAAAGAGCATGGGATCAGAAGGAACATTGGCTGCTATTTCTTCATTCAGCCACAATGCGCCATTGGCTGTATTGGGGCCCAAGGCATCAGGCAAATCCATGGTACCAAACCATAAATTAGAATTGGACTGGCCGGGGCCTTGAATATTTCCTTTGGCACTCCTTTTATTCAGAAATTCCCTATTGGCTGAATCATCCGTTCCCAATACCAGACCATCGTTCCAACGGGTAAAGTCTCCGACTACTTTCAAGTAGGCTGATCTTGGTCGAATTCCTGCTGTATTGCCTTCGTTAAACGTTCCAGGAAATCTCCAAAACATACCATGCATGGTCATCAGATAATCAGGCTCGCCCTCTTTTCCAACGTTTCTGATTCTTGGCCATTCTGTATTCCAACCATGTGCACCGTCATAGCTATGACTGGCTTTGGGAAGGCGATAAAAAGACCAACCGGTTTCAGCATTCCTGGACGCAAGGATTATCGACTTATGGTCCCATCCTGTAGCCCAGATGGGATCTGTTGCTGGGTTGACATTGCCATAAATGCCTCCCGGGCCTGTTACTTCTACGAACTGGTTTCTTCGAACAAGTTTCCAATCCTTACCATCCCATTCCGAAAGCGAACCTGCTTCTATATCAAACTGCTTCTGAGCCAAAGTTCCGGACTCCCCATTGTTTGAATAAACAGTTACGCCTTGTCCTGAGTAATACCCCTTACCATGTGCTCCCTTTAAAAGACTTCCTGCTGGATTGGCATCGGAATCATCCTTTTTCTTGTTTTTAACATTTCCATCCTCATAAAATTGTTTGACGGTCAAATCATTTACATCGACTTCATAAAAGCCTTCTTCCATGCTGGCATAATAAATCTTGTTGGTAGGATCTGTCAGGTGTCTTGCGTTTCCTGTATGTCTTCCAGGCATCTCCGTGTAAGGAATGGTCCTTACGGCTCCATCTTTACCGATGGCATAAGGTCCTATGAACAATTGCTCACTTTCTTTGTGAATCATCCTGTTAGCTGGTGTACCGCCAATACTTTCCGGCCTGATTTGCATGTTTAGGTCTTGGTCTATCTCATAGAGTTTATCCGAGGAGCCAAAAGGTAAGTGAGGGCCATAGGTGATCACCCAAAGCTTGTCCGCCCAGGGCACCACAGCACCTGTTCCACATTCCCCTTCATTGTTATAATATGCCAAATGTGGGTAAATCCCACTGATTGAGGGGTGGATTGATGACTGAACAGCCTTCTCAGATTGGCATGCTGAAGCAAGGAATATTGTCAGCACTAACAGGTAAAGAAAATTATTTTTTATCATTTCAATTGCTTAGGTCTGGGTAAAAATTAATGTCGGTTTATCATTTTTTTATGCTCCATGATAAGTTTTTGAGCTTCGGTAACTTTTGAAGTGACCGTTTCTGATCCCATTAAATTATTTACTTCCATCGGATCGGTATTCTGGTCATATAATTCCTGAAAAATAACATTATCCAAGAGGTTATTTTCAAATGTTTCAATATACCGAAAATCTTTATTGATCACCGTTAAATTGGGTAAAGCTCCTCCATAGGTGCCCAGGCCTTCATAGACAAAGGACTCTCTCCAATCAACCGGGTCACCATTTATTAAAGGCAAAAGACTCCTACCATGCATATTGGATGGTGCCGAAATACCCGCCAATTCAAGAATGGTCGGGGCCATGTCAATATTAACTACCAAATGATCTAGGTCTGTGGGTTGAATGTTTGGTCCAATCACAAAAAGGGGTACACGGGTAGACGGACGGTAGGGCAGCACTTTGCTTGTAAAACCATGATCTCCTAACATCCAGCCATTGTCACTCATAAAAAAAACATACGTATTCTCTTTTAAACCCAGGTCGTCTATGGTTTGGAACAGCAAACCTAGGTACTCATCCATTTCGGTAATTACAGAATAATAATCTCGGGTGTGCTTTTGAATCGCTTGTTCGTCTGGATACCCATATACTTTTGCCTGGCTGAGGTTCCTTACTGATTTAAGGTATTCGGGCTTATCTGACAGGTCGTCCAGACGGTTTGCCGCCACTGGCATTTCAGAAACTTCATACCTATCCTTGGTCTCTTTTCGCGCATCCCAGATTAAATCGCCGTTCATATGAGGCAATTGGGTATTGTGAAAAAGGAAAAAAGGAGCGTCATTTTTTGCAGCCTCTTTTATAAAGTCTACAGCTCTTTCGACACAATAGAGGTCGCAATGTTCGTCCACTTTCCCTACTGTGCCCTCATCATTTATTGTTCTTCCATAGTAGGTGCCATTGCCCCTAAAAAACACAGAAAAGTCAAAACCTGCGGCTTTTGGCTCCCTTCCGATATGCCATTTCCCTGACATTCCAGTATGGTACCCTGCGTCCTTCAAGTATTGGGCAATTGTGCGTTCACCTGCATTAAGGTCACTACCAAGTTCCAAAACCCCATTGGCACTGCCATACCTACCTGTAAGGAGAGAAGCCCTACTGGGACTGCATAAAGAAAAGACTACATTGGCTTGATTAAACCTTACGCTTTTTGAAGCGAGGCGATCCAACATTGGAGTTAAAATCTGTTGATTTCCATTGATTCCTACGCCATCAAATCGCAGATCATCCGCATAAATAAAGATGATGTTTGGTTTTCTTATGGCAAGAAGGTCTTGCTGATAACCAAAAGTGGATGTTGCCAAAAAGAGGTTTAAGGCTAAGGTTAGGAAATTTTTCATTTCTAATTGTAATTGATAATGGCAGTGGCGTTACAGGTTTGATCGATAGAAATGCGCATCCATTGGGCACTATATGCTTCTGGAAACTCATAATGAACATAAGCACCAGGATCGATTGTTATTTTTTTATAAACCTGAAAATCTCCGTTTCCCATAAAATCTGTTTCTATCGTAATTTGGGCAGGGCTGTTTGCATCATGGTAAAGATGTACTGATTTTTTATCAAAACCATTCATTAAATAAGGATCTGATTTTTCATTGGCTGATACAGGAGTTTTGTACCATACTCCTCCGGTACCGGTAGCTTTTCCAAAACCCCAGATATCATCAGTTTTTCCAAACCATAACCCGGCCTGAGACTGCCCCGCCAAAGGGTTTCGGTCCTGTGGTCCAAACTTCATAGGGGTCGCCTGATTGCCTCCCAACACCAACATACCTTTCCAGGAGCAAAAGTCAGGAATCACCCTAAGGTGGCTTGAAATAGGTTTGATGGCCCATAATTCATCTCCATAGGTATGCATCCCAATTTCATAAAACAATCCATGGCAATCCATCATTGCCCTTTCTGTCTCTATTTCCCTTATCCGCATCCATTCAGTGCAACTGGTTTGATCGAAAGTTTTACTGCCTTTGGGCAATCGGTATCTCTTCCATTCGCCATTTATTAAAACGCGCATGATCACAGAAATATCATCCCAGCCAGTTGCTATCATGGGTTGTCCAAAAGAACCGGCACTCCACACTTCTGTAAAAGCAGTTTTTTCAATAATATTCCATTTTCCTTTTCCATCCCATTCTGCTAATCTTCCAGCCTCCCATTCTCCATTGAAGTCTTTTTCATTGTAACTGTTGTTGCACACTACTACCCTTCCATGATTGGTGAACCCACTTTTAAAATGAGGTTTACTGCCTTTAGGAGCTTCCAACTCATCCATTAACTGGAAAAGTTGTTTTACTTCCAAGCTATGGACATCCACTTCAAAAAACTCACCTTCCATTGCTAAAAAATACAACTTATTTTCAGGGTCTGCCAGGTGAGACATGGTAGCTGCCAAACGATGATTTTTAAATTCTTCAATTATACGAACATTTCCCAAGGTATCGATTAGGTAAGGCCCTATGCTCAATTGCATACTTTGGGTATGAATAAGGCGGTTGGCATAGGTACCCACAACACTTTTCGGATGTTTTTTTAAGACCATGTTATCGTCCACTTCATATAGTCCGGTTCCACTTCCCGTTGGAGATAAGTGAGCCACATAAGTAATCACCCATAGGCGATTTGCCCAAGGCATTAAGGCACCTGTGCCGGCTTCTGTCCGCGGATAATGATCTGCCGTCATGGACAGAGAAGGAAAAACACCACTTACTTGTAAAGGATTTTTGGTCGTTACCTGGCCAAATAAGGTTGGGGAGTATAGTAAGAATATAAAAATTGTTATGACTAATCGCATATTTTTCATTGATAGCGAGGTTTTGGAAAAGTTATAAATTCTCCCATCCAGACCAAAGTATGGCCTAAATGAGAGAATTAAAATTTTAAATTGGTAAATTTCAATAGCCTGGGTTCTGGTTTAAATTGCTATTGATCAAAATCTCTTTTGAAGGGATTGGCCATAGGTATTGTTTAGGCGCTTCAAATTGCCTTATTGCCAGTCTTTTGACCAGACCTGCATCGTACATTGGCGAAAGATCGGCTATACCATCTTGGTCAATTTCCGGAGTCATGGGAAAAAACCAAAGGTCCTTATTGACCACCTTTTCTTGTAACTCAGCCACGTCCAACATGCCATAAACATCTCTGTTGAGCACTTTTTCTGCAATTTTCCAACGGATGATATCACTGTACCTGATGCCTTCAAAACCAAATTCCATTCTTCTCTCGGTTCTTAATATGGTTCTTAATGTGGCTTGGTCGGTGGTAGTTATCGCAGGATATTCCGTCACTTGGCCCATGTCTACGCCATAAGCTCTTGCCCTAACGGCATTCATTGCCTCATGCACGCTGGCATCGATTTCTCCCAATTCAATTTTTGCCTCCGCATACATAAGCAATACATCTGCATAGCGCATCAATATTTCATCATTTTCTGCAGCATAATTTTGCAACCACTGGTCATCAACTCCTTTTTTCCGCATCAATCCATTGAAAGAAGCAAAAGCAGCTACCGAACGCGTATCGTTATTGGTCTGGTAGTTACCTGAATTGAAATTCATGACCATTGTGGAATCAGGATGAGGCTGGTATATAAAATTGAGATGGCGTGATTGGAAGGGCACAATGGTGGCGGCGCACCTGGGATCCCTATTTTCAAATGGGTTTCTGGGGTCGTACAAAGGTGACTCGTCTATGGGCATACCATCCGTACACAAATAGGCATGAAACAAGTCCCAGGAAGGAGCAAATGCAGCTCCCCAGCCACCAACATTCCTGGGAAGGTAGTTCCTTACGGACCAGGTAACATTCAGTGGTCTCGATCTCGGCATGGCAAAGATGACTTCACTGGGATTTCTTGTCCCTGTTAGAAATAATTCTTCATAAACAGGGTACAATTCATGGACCCCCAGATCCATGCAAGCTTTAGCAGCATCTCGGGCAATGGCGAAATCTCCCATTTGCAAAGCAAACCGGGCCTTCATAGCGTAGGCGGCACCTTTGGTAGCATACTTGTTTTCGGAAGACCCATATCCTTCAGGTAGCAAATTGGCTGCGGTATCAAAATCCTGATAAACAGCTTCCTTTATCGTATTTTTGTCTGTCCGGCTCATGGTAAACGCTTCCTCCAAACTCAAAATATCCGTGGAATAGATCACATCCCCAAAATAAAATACAAGCTCCCCGTATTTGGCTGCCCGTACAAAATGGGCATTCCCTGTATAGGTATCAATGGTAGCCTGTGGAACAGTTCCCTGTATTTTATCCATATTGAGCAATAGGGTATTTGCCCGGGCAATTACTTTGTAAGTATTGGACCATAAATTATTTAAGGTTCCCCATTCACCATTAATGGTTGCATTAGTCACAGGTGTTAGGGCCTCTCTATTGGTAAAGTCATCCGTCCAGGAATCCGCATAGCCTTGCCAAAACACACTTCTAAAGATATCATTAACTGACATTTCAACTTCGGTAGCGTTGGAATACCAGGCTTCACTTGAACCTTCCGATAGTGGATTTAAATCCAGATCAGCACAGCCAACCATTCCTATCAAAAATGCAGAATATATTATTGATTTTAATTTCATGGTAAAGTTGGTTTTAAAATTGAACAGAAACACCCATCAGGAAGGAAGAAGTAATCGGATATCCTGAAACAGAAACCTCAGGATCCCATCCTTTTGGATAGTTATCGATAGTCAGTAAATCTGAAGCATTGGCATACACCCTAATATTTTGCATTCCCAATCTTTCTGCTGTTGTCAATGGAAGGGTATACCCCAAAGAGATATTCTTCAACCTGAAATAGGCTCCATTTATCATCCAGAAGTCTGACATGGCATAATTATTTGACCGGCTATTTCGGGTTAACCTAGGATAACTGACATTTTCATTTTCTGTAGGACTATTATAGGTGCTCCAATAATCCCCATCAAGGATTTTCGGCACGTTCCCCCAGTTTTCTACGATTGGCTCCACCATTAGTCCGGACAATCGGCTATTTTGCCTCCCTATCCCCTGGATAACGAGCCCAAAATCAAAATTTCTGAAGTCCAATTGAATATTACCTCCATACAGAAACCTTGGCATACTTCCGCCCAATAATGTTCGGTCATATTCTGGAGAAATCCTACCATCAGGCTCACCATTTGGGCCACTAATATCTTGATATTTCACATCTCCAGGCCGCACATTGGCATTCATCACCGGAGAATTGTCCACTTCTTCCTGACTTTGGAAGAGCCCCTGAGATACGTATCCGTACCATTCGTCAAACTCAGAACCCTGTTTCCTTACCTGGTTTCCAAGAAACTGAATTCCTCCAAGGTCACCCATAACAGATCTGAAATCTGAGAGATTGAAACTGATGCTGTAACCCAGCTCGTTGATATCATCCGCCCAGCCAAGGTCGAATTCCCATCCTTTGGTATTCATCTTACCCGTATTTTGGTCAGGATTGTCAAAGCCTATATAATCCGGAATCTCCAGTGGCAGCAACATGTCCCTGGTGGTCTTGTTAAAATATTCACCAGAAACTCTCAATCGATAGTTAAGAAAATTAGCATCAACACCTATATTATAAGAGGAGGTTTTTTCCCAAGAAATATTTGGGATAGCATATTGCCATTGTGCAGAAGATTGCGAAGCAACTACATTGGAGCCCTGATGGAACAATACATTACTGAACCCTATCGTGGACTGGTAAGGGTAATTACCAATTCGCTCATTACCCAGGGTACCATAAGACCCTCTTATTTTCAGGAAAGAAATGCCCTCGTTGCCCTTTAAAAAATTTTCTTCAGATAGAACCCATCCGGCAGAGAAAGAAGGGAAAGACCCCCAGCGGTAATCACTTGCAAAACGGGAAGAGGCATCGTACCTTAAATTTCCCTGAATAAAATATTTGCTGTCATAATTGTAAGTAAAACGACCAAACCAGGAGTTATAAGCATTTTCAAAGGCATTCCCACCATTGTCTCTAAACTCCAAAGGACCTAAATTCAGGTATGGGTAATTGTCCAACAGAAACTGGTCTCTTGATGCCGAAAGATTTTCATTAAAGGACTGAAAACTTTCATTTCCGGCCAATACATTAAGTGTATGTTTACCAAAAACCTTATCGTAATTCAACAGCAATTGGGTAGTCAGTTGGTAATTGTCATTTCTGCTTTCATTTAGATTGGTGGAGTTGGCCCATTGGAGCGACCCCAAAGTCACCGTAGGGTCATCCCATGCGGTGTAAGTCACTTTTTTCTGGAAGTTCTTACCCTTGTTAAAACCAAAATTGGGAGAAGCAATGGCTGAAATTTTTAAGCCTTTTGTGATTTCATAATTTAACCCCAAGCGGCCTCCTACCTGATTTTCCCAGTTTTGACGGGATCCACCATATTTTAATTGCCCATAGATATTGGCTCCAGTCTTACCTTCTGCAACCCTGCCATCCTGCCATTCTGCGGCATAAACGGGTGCTGAAATATTCATATGGTATATAGGGTCTATGCTGGGTTGGTTCAAAATTTCCCTTCTGAGAAAAACATCCGCTGTAAAACCGAGTTTGTCTGTGATATTTCCATCGGTATTTATTCTGGCAGTAAACCTTTCGAATGTTCTCCCCTCATATAAGGCATCAAATTTATCATAAACAAAAGAAGCCTTGGTTCGGATGGCATCGGTACCACCAGCGATATCCAGAGAATGGCGTTGCCTGGGAGCACTATTTTTCAGGATCAGTCCAACCCAATCCGTATTGGGATAAAAATCAGGATTTGAAGCATTCAGTTCATCGTAATTGTCTACCATATCTTTTGGATACAATGGATACTCATTGCCATCATTACCATTGTCGTTCCATCTCAATTCATTCACCATCTCCATATACCGGGTCACGTTCACATATTCCGGTATTCTGGTAGGTACTTCTGTCCCGTACTCAAAGTTATAATTAAGCCTCAACTCCCCTTTTTTAGCCCTTTTGGTGGTAACCAAAATAACCCCGGCAGCAGCTCTTGAACCATAGATGGAGGCAGATGCGGCGTCTTTTAAAACAGAAATGCTCTCAATGTCATTTGGGTTAATATGATCAATATTATTGATAGGCACCCCATCCATGATTATAAGGGGATTGCTATCGCCTATCGTGGTAATACCGCGGATCCGAATATTGGCTGAAGAACCTGGAGCATTATTGTTTCTGGTCACCATTACTCCGGAAACCTGACCTTGCAAGGCCTGGGAAACATTTGCTGTTCTCCTGTTGGCAAGGTCTCTTCCTCCAATCGTGGCGACCGCACCCGTAAGGTCTGATTTCTTTTGGGTGCCATACCCCACTACCACCACTTCTCCGAGATCGGACATCTCTGATTGTAGCTTAACGTCGATCTGATCCTGATTTCCTACTGTAATTTCTTGGCCCTTAAAGCCCAGGAAAGAGAAAACCAGCACTGTTTGGGCGCCAGGTACAGTAAGTTGATAATCACCGTCAATATTTGTAACGGTTCCCTGGTTAGTGCCCTTGGCTAGGATACTTACCCCCGGTATTGGCAAATCTGAATCATCGGTGACAGTACCTTTTACCTGCACCGATTGTCCAAACAAATCACCTAAACCCAGCAATAAAGCCAGGCATAGGAATAAAAGTAATTTTGTTTTCATTTTAGGTTATTTTTAGGTTAACATTCCAGAGTGGAAAAACCACTTGGGATCAGAATTAAATTCTAAGCTACGTATATTTTATAATCAATATCATCATTTTTTCATCAATTTTTAGTCTGTTGTATTGTAAACGTTATCGACAACGTTATCATTTAGTAAAAGAACAATAAATCCTTAATTTTATTGAAAATTATTAAATGGACGTTTTCTGGGAAACTATATAATTACTTTTTTTTATAAACTACTTTTTTAATAGACAAACCTCTTGATGCATGTTGAAGCCAATTACGATAAAGGATATTGCTGAAGAACTAAAAGTTTCAATAGCCACTGTATCCAGAGCCCTTAGAGGTTCCTCTGAAATAAAGAAGGAAACCAAGATAGCCGTTCTGGAAATGGCTAAAAAAATGGATTATCATCCAAACCTCCTGGCACGCAGCCTGAGCAGTAAAAAATCCAAGATAATCGGTGTGGTGGTACCTACCATCAATAGGTACTTTTGGTCCAACTCTATATCCGGGATTGAAAATATTGCCTATAGGGAAGGATATAAAGTGATGATTTTCCAGTCAGGAGAACTATTTGATAAAGAAGTTGAGATTGTTGAGACTTTGGCCAATAGCAGAGTGGATGGTATAATCATTGCCTTTTCCAAAGAAACAGGTACCTATTGCCATGTTCAACATGTGATTGATAGGGGAATTCCAGTGGTATTATTGGAGCGAACCTGTGAGACATTAGAGGCTTCGAAAGTTAAAACTGACGATGAAAATGGTGCCTATATCATCACCAATCATCTCATTGAAAAAGGTAGAACGAAGATCGCATATATTTCCGGTCCCTTGTCCATCGGGGTTTGCAATGACAGATTGAAAGGATATCAAAAAGCCTTACTTGACGCAGGTCTACCTGTTATTAATGAGTTAATTTTAGAAGTTGAGGACTTCAGTTTTGATCAGGCAGGACAAGCATTGGAAAAACTATGGAACCAAGGCACAAAGCCCGATGGTATTTTTTGTTTTGCAGATATTTTGGCCATTGGCACCATACATGCCGCCCATAATCTGGGCATAAAAATTCCCGATAAGCTCTCGGTAGCTGGTTTTGGGGATGATGAGACCAGTAGGTTTATCAGCCCTCCCATTACCACGATGTCCCAACCTTCTTTTGAAATGGGAGAATTGGCTGCTCAAATCATCCTTGAAGAAATCCTTTTAGATGGGGAACCTTGCCCCAAAAGAATTGAAATAATTAAGCCACAATTAATTTTAAGAGCCAGTACCTGATCCCAGATTATATTCACTGATCAAGCAAGCGGATGAATGGATAATATTTAAACCCGAATTCCATGACGTTGAAAAAGTAATCGGCTCAGGCAGGGGAATTTCACCCCTGACCATCATCACAATCTTTGTTACGCTGCACGAAGGAACGCTTTGAATCAAAAAATGAACATGGTTTTTATCGGTTCCTACTTCAAGAAACCAAACCTCACATCTCTTTTCAATTTCTTCGCACGTCTCGGATAGAACTTTATTAACCAAATCTGTGATAACCATTCTACCGTACTTCGCACTATTTACGAAATGTTGAAGGAGAACAGATTCGTTGTGACTCCTATGTATAAATTCCCTATTTTGTGACATCGAGTCATAAAATAGCAATAAATACCTATGCATGCGGAGGTGATGATGTTGTTGATATCTGGAGGGACTTTAGAGATAATTGCTGTGCAGGCGATGAGATTACGGTTCAAGATGTCTGCAAAATGCGAACCCGAAATTTTTATTATAGTTTTAATGGAGCAAATTATGGTTGTTAAAAGGGTACTATATTATATGATCCTTGGATTGTCTTTTTTTTCCTGTCAAAATAGGGACAGGGAAAAAGAGACATTTACCTTTGAGGAAGAAAAGAAAACGATTGATTTTAGTAAAGAGGTACTAACCCCTATTATATCTTCATTCTCTCTTTATAATGAGGATCAGAAGCATTATCATATTTTTATTGATGAAAATAATAATTTAATTATAACAGATCTTCAAGCCTTGAAATTATTGAAGGTTATTCCTATACAAACAGGAGATGGTCCTAATTTAGTCAATAGAGGTTTACATAAGCCTATAATGATAGATTCTTCTTTGTTTTTGGTCCACTCCTACCCAAATTATTATTTTATAAATGACAAAGGGTTTGTGGAAGAAAGAATTTCGATAAATAATCTTTTAAGAAAAGAATTAAGAAAACGCAATATTGAAAATCCTGAAAACATAGTATTGTCGCAAATTCGTAATTACCGAAATTTAACCGAAAAAGGAAAATATATCTTTTCTATTAAAAGAATGGATCCATTTCAAGGGGAGACGTACCCTGTTGCTCCTCTATTTGCAGAAATTACTATAGATAAAGAAAGAAACATTGCTATTGAAATATTACCTTTATATTTTCCTGAAGATTTCAAATCAAATAATAATTTTTCCTATGAGTTTGCAGAAAATCCACTTTACACAGTTAGTGGAGATTGGTTGGTGTATAATTATTATTTTTCTTCCAATGTATATTTCTATAACCTAAATACAGGTGAAAAGAAAAGTATGTCGTTAAAAATTTCTACAGGAGAAAATTTTTCTCCTGATTTTAATAAGGGGAATATACCAACTGGATTTGCGGACATCTTATACGACAACAAGAAAAAAATAATTTATCGAAACCATATGATCATCAATGACAATGATCCAATGGAAAATCTTCATTATCTTACGGCTTATAATTTAGAAGGCAAGCTTTTATCAGAATTCAAAATAGGTTCAAACAAGGAAAGACTTTTGAGAAATTGTTTCATTTTTGAAGGAAAGCTTCACATGAACCCCTTTTTCCCAACATCTGACGAGGAACTTAGCTTTGTAACATTTAATTTGATAAAAAATGACTAAATAGTTTGTTTTACATATACGTAAATTTAGTAGTTAAAATATAGAACAATTAGGATTAATCAAACTAAAGTCTATTTGTATTTCTTGAAAGATCTAAATTAAATTAAATTTATTTTCCATATAGTTTCTCTAAATTGATAAAAAATTTTGGATTAATACAAATGAGAATCATAGTAATATTGGTGTTAAAAGCTTGATTGAAGATGAAGAATTCCCACCTTTTAATAAAAAATTTAAAGCAGTTTTTGGTCAATTCTACTGTTTTGAAATCTTGCTGAATAGTTGATTCTACAAAAGCTGCTACCATAGCCTTCTGCTGATTACATCTTCCTATGTTTTGATTTTTATTTCGTTTTGAGAAGATACCTTGGTTACATAAGCTCCATCATACTCCGTCATGTCTTCATGCTTATATTCATCATCACTATTATCCTTATTTTTTGATAAAGGTCAAATATGGTCTGATATTGGAAAAACCCATCTTTAACTTAAGTTCCTGTGTACTGAAACCCTGTTTGGTCGCACTGGTAAAGGTTTTGCTCATCAACCACTTTCTCAGGGAAAGATTACTATTTTACATCAAAGTAAAATTTTTCACTTTTTTCCTGCCAAATAAGGGGTTGCCATATTTCCTTTACCTGAGATAGAGAAAATTCGGGTGCTCCCGTATAACCGACCGAAAAGTATCCGTCCTTTTTGGGTGTGATTTTAAAGGTGATGGAAGGATGCCTGTCTTCCAAATTGGATACTTCACCTGAAAAAGTAAACCACTCATGTTCATCAAAAATAAGCCGGACTGCGCCTTCCCTCATTTCCATGGCAGAGGTACTAATGGGAAAGACGGTACCGGCATTGAAGGGATTAGCACTTCTTTTCGCTGCTTCACCTTCCAAAATAGTGTCATCAAAATCATCGCCTACCGCACTTTCACTTCTTTTTACCTGTCCAAGATCCGCCTTCTTCTCCTGATAAGCTGTCCAGGTGATGATGTTATAAGGTACCCCTTCTATGCCAGCTGGCCTCATGGCCATTTCAGGGTCTTCTTCACTATATATGATTGAAAAATTGGGCTAAATTTATACGTCATACCGTTTTTTTGGATGACTATGTGGTTTTTTTCTACAAAACTAACCGATCCTCTCTGGTGTTACAACTAAAAATTAAACATAAGTTTAAAACAATATAGAATTTTGCAATGTGATTCATTGGTACAGGGGACAGTTTGGAATAATATTGAGAAATTAAATACATATTAACCAGATTAAAGATATTGCTGAAAAGATCCAGGTATCGGTTGCCACAGTGTTCAAAAGAATTGAAATAATTAAGGAACAATTAATTTCAAGAGCCAGTACCTGATCCCGGATTATATTTACTGATCAAGCAACCGGATGAATGGATAATATTTAAACCCGAAATATGCGGCAGCTACTCCATTACCTGAGTTGGACCCAATTTCATAACAAAATCGTTATTCAGAGGCTTAAAGAAGGCTTTGAGTGGACCCTTCGACAAGCTCAGGGAACCACATTAGGTGGGGCTTGTATCTGCCCTGCAAGGCGGGACTGACAAGCCCTTTGCCACCTCAACAATCCCCAAAAAGGGTTCTCAGTGCCGATTTAGCTGGGTTTTTAAGACGATCTTACCTTGAAATCAGAATATTAGGTACTGAAACTACTTAGAATCCAAGTTCAAAAATCGTAAAGTAAATCATAATCTGGAAATCTATTCCAAATAGCACCTGATTTCAAAAATCCTGGCCAGTTCATCCCCATTGGTTTTATGGATTTTAATTCTAATCGTATCAGTGGTGATGGGTTCAAATTCATGCGTCACCAATCTGAGGAAATTGTTTTCCATTTTCTGTAAAGGATAATATTTTCCATCCCTGCCCACCTCAAGGGTATAATCAGCTACGGTTTCTGGCTGTGGGCCTCTTTCCTGGCCAAAATAAACTGTATCCTGAGGTGAAATCCTCAAAAAACGGTGAAGACCTGTATCAAAAAGAAACTGGACCTTATTCATTTGGACCGGACTGTTCCATTTTAAGGTAATCCAGGGTTCCCCATTTTTAAAATCCGCCCTCCACTGGTGGCTTTTACCATTTCCAATATCCCGGTTGATTCCATCCGTTATATAACTGGCCAAACCGTCTGCAATTTCTGTGGAAGCTGTGATCTTTGCATTTCTAGCGAGATCATTTTCATCCTGATTACCAACTCCCAATATGGATTGGTCCTGTCTCAGCAAAAGCTGTTGGAATTTTTGCATTTGTTGCTGGCCATTGGCCAACTGGCGGATAGAAAGGTTGTGTTGGTTACAATAGGCCATGGCTGTTCCAATTGCCTGTCCCATTGTCGCACAAGTGGCCATTACCCGGGTAGAGGAAAGGGCGACATGTGAAACACTCACGTTTCTGCCTGCCAGGAAGAGGTTATCCATAGATTTGGCATACAATGACTTAAATGGGATGGAATAAGGCCCTTTCAGAGGTATGGATATATAGGGTACCACACCTGTGGTATTCATTCCTCCGGGAGGATGGTCATCCAAAGGCCAACCCCCATAAGCCACACGGTCCTGAAACATTTTTGGCGATTGGATATCCTCTTGTTTCATGATAAAATCTCCCACGACCCTTCTGCTTTCCCGCTTTCCGGGAATCATACCTACCCAGGAAAGCGCCCAATTCTCTGATTCAGGATGGTTTCCGGAGTTTTTAATATAGTCCCATACGCCAAATAATACACTTAATAAATCATGCCTGTTTTGTTGCCCCTCCTTTACCGTATCTTCCATTCCTCCCAGTTCTAGCCACCAGTACCCATATTCCCACTGCGTGATTTTCCGGTGAACAAAATCCTTGGTGGTGTATTTTCTGGCCCATTTTGGTGGAGAATAGGGCATGCCTTTTTCATGCTTTTGTGACATAAAAAGCAGGCTGTTGCCCATGGTTTTATTGTCTGCGACATCTACAGCCAGAGATTCATTCCACCTGGATTTTTCCTCTCTCCCCCACATGTATTCACAGCCAGCCTTGGCAGCCAAAGTAGCATCACCCGTGCAATCAGCAAAGTATTTTGCTTTTATATCATAAATCTCTTCCGTCGGCGAGCATATGGCACTAATACTTTTGACAGATCCGTTCTCCACCTGAACATCTATAAAGGCCGTATCCAATAAAAGGGTAATGTTTTTTTCAGACACTACCTTATCGTATAAAACGAAATCCCACATTTCATAAGAACGTTGTGGATTTTCGGCTGCCTCTGTCAATACCAATTCCTCCAAAATGCCCGTTTCTCTCCAAACCTGCCTTAAGGCACTGGCACCAGAAATATGCATTCTTATTTCACTGCTGGCGTTACCACCCAACCGAGACCGGTTTTGGATTAAAATTACTTTGGCTCCGTTTCGGGCAGCGGCAATAGCGGCACAAACACCCGACATGCCACCCCCGGCAATTAAAAAATCAGTTTCGTAACTTACCTTTTTAAAAACATCTTTGTTCACTTCCTGCAGGTCTTCCGGTTGCATCCGGGAGAATCCGGGAGATGCACTGAAAAAAAATGCCCCTGATCCCAAGCCCAGGAATTTGATAAAATTTCTTCTTTTGGTTTCCATTGTTAGCTATTTCGAAGTTGTTTCAAAGTTTTAATTCTTTTGATTGATAGCAGGCATTACCGTTTATGGCAACTTAGTATTTCCATGCACAATATTTTCCGATTGGGTGACAATTTTCTGATTGGGATGCGTCGACAGGGAAGCAATAATTTTTAATGAATCATCATTCAACTTTTTTTCCTGATTATTTATGATATCCAGGGCTTTAATCAATTGGATTTCTTCTAGGGTATTTAATTTTGCTACAAATATTTCTATTCCATCTTCGCTAAAAGGCACACCCTTCAGCCTGTTCAATAATTCATTGTTCATTTCAAAATTCAATGTTCCCAGAAGTTTGAGGATATTTTCCTGAATTTCAGGTTTCTTCCAATCATCCGGGGAAATTTTTTCAATGGCAAAATAAGGTACATAACTTTTGCCATTTGCTATAAGACGGACGATTTGAGGTAGATATTCGTCGCTGTTTTCCCAGTTCATCTTCTCCAGGGCATAATATTGATAATGATGGTTGCTGGAACCTAAAAACCGCTCCAAAATGGCTTCATCAAAAAAGCTTTCTGTATGCTGTAAAATCTTCTCGGACAAATGCCCATTGACGATGTGCCAAAGCACATAGGTACTGTAAACTGCACCCCCAACCACATCGCTTTGTATGGATTTATGGGTAGCACCCGTCATACCATCCACTCCATCCGAGGGTTTTTGTTCGGTAGTATCCACCAGGTTATCAAGCTCATAAAACCGGAGAAAAGAATCCTTGTTGGAAAGAATTTCAGTCATTTTTTCATGATCATCGGGGGAAAATGGTTCATGGTCAAACTTCGTCAGGGGACTTCCCTCAGGTACATCATAGGCCAAAAAATTTCCCAGTAAATCCCAATAAAGATCAATCTCCATTAAATAACATAGCCCCTCTTTGCAAACAGGTGTCCTGACTTGGGCATAATAATGAATTAGATGATCCTCACCATCAACTTTGAGCTGAACTTCTATGGGGATCGAATCGTTGACCGTACTTTCAATGACGGTGCTATCTCCTCCATGTCTCCAAACCATCGCCATGGAATTGGTACAGCAAAATAATCCGACAAAAAAGGCCACCAGAAATAGTGTGCCGATATCCCTCAACTTATAAAATATAGCCAATGAAAATCCTTTTAATGGTCAAACAAATCGTGTAAAATTCAATATAAAAATTGTTGGGTTTTTCCTTATCATTGGATACATTATTCAATACAAAAGAAAAGGAAAATGGCTTTATATCCACATTGGTTTTTTAGGTCAATAGGTCTTCAACTACTTTACCATGAACATCGGTCAGCCGGTACCTCCTACCTTGGTGCTTAAAATTAAGCCGCTCATGGTCTACCCCCATCAGGTGCAATAACGTGGCCTGGAAATCATGAACATGAACCGGATTCTCAATGATATTATATCCCAGTTCATCCGTTTGTCCGTAAGAAAATCCTTTTTTCACTCCGGCTCCGGCCATCCACATGGAGAAACATTTCGGATGGTGGTCCCGGCCATAATTTGTTTTGGTTATCTGACCCTGAGAATAACTGGTCCTCCCAAATTCACCTCCCCATATGACCAGGGTATCATCCAAAAGTCCACGCTGTTTCAGATCCTGAATCAATCCTGCTGTCGGCTGGTCTGTACTTTGGGCCATGGTTCTGATATCATTGGGAAGATTTCCGTGCTGGTCCCATCCTTTGTGGTACAATTGAATGAATTTGACATTTTTTTCTGCCAATTTCCTGGCCAAAAGACAATTGGCCGCATAGGTTCCGGGTATGTGCACATCGGGACCATACATATCAAGGACATGGTCAGGTTCTCCGGATATATCCATGGTTTCCGGTACCGAAGTTTGCATCCGGTAGGCCATTTCATATTGGGATATTTTAGAATTGATTTCCTCGTCAGGATTGGATTCAAATGTATGTTCGTAAAGGGCTTTCAAATGACCCATGTAGGCAGACCGGTCTTTTCTACTGACTCCCGGGGGATCATTTAAATATAGAACAGGGTCTTTTCCAGACCTGAACTGAACGCCCTGATGCAGCGAAGGCAAAAACCCATTCCCCCACAGCCTTCCATAAACGGGCTGTGCACCCGACCTTCCTTTGGAGACCAAAACACAAAACGCAGGTAGGTTCTCATTCTCACTTCCCAGTCCATAACTTACCCAAGATCCTATAGAAGGCCTTCCTGCCTGTTGGGAACCCGTCTGAAAAAATGTAATGGCCGGATCGTGGTTGATGGCTTCCGTATGCATGGATTTTATAACGCAGATTTCGTCAGAAATCGAAGCGATCTGCGGCAAAAGTTCACTGATGTACAATCCTGATTTACCCCTTTTTTCAAAGCCAAATCTTGAACCAATCATAGGAAGGGATTTTTGTCCTGCCGACATGCCGGTTAACCTTTGGCCCTGCCTGACAGAATCCGGAAGTTGTTCGCCGGTCCTCCTGATCAGTTCAGGTTTATAATCAAATAGTTCAAACTGGGAAGGGCCACCGCTTTGAAACAAATAAATGACCCTCTTGGCCTTTGGAGGAAAATGGCTACCGCCCAAAATCCCATTTTCGGGATTCGGAAGGGCGTGGGAAGAAAAGGGGTTGGCCAAACCAGCCAACGCCATTCCTCCAATTCCAAACCCTGCCTTGGTTAAAAATTCTCTTCTGGAATATTGGTTCACATGTGAACACAAATCTAACATAAGCATTATTGTTTGGTATAAAAATCGAAATGATTGAACATTAAATTAGCTACCATCGTAAGAGCTGCTGTTTTATCCAGGGGCAAGCCGCGGTCTACCTTTGACGCCCCTACATTCAGCAATGCCTCCCTGTCCGTTTTATTCTGGCTATAACGATGCAGTTCCTCCGAAAACATTTTTTGGAAAATCTGTATTTCTTTTTCTGAGGGCCTTCTTCCAGTGACCCGTCGAAATCCATATCCCAGTTGATCTTCCAAATTATTGCCTCCTTCCTTTTGCATTTTTTCCGCAAGGGCACGAGAAGCTTCAATGATCTGAGGATCATTCATCAAGACCAAAGGCTGCAAAGGGGTATTGGTTTCCTGTCGCTGCACCATACAATCCGTCCTTTCAGGAACATCAAAGGTAGCCATTGCAGGTGCAGGTGAAGTTCTCCTGATAAAGGTGTACATGCTTCTGCGGTATAAATCTTTCCCTTCATCGGGACGATAGGTGAGTAAAAAATTGGAAAATTCTCCTTTTTCTTCCCACAATCCTTCCGGTTGGTATGGCTTAACACTTGGACCCCCTATCTCTTCCACCAACAGCCCACTGGCATGCAAATAACTGTCACGGATAAACTCTCCCAAAAGCCTATGTCTTGGACCTCTCGCTAAATAAACATTGTCCGGATCCAGCTCCACCAATTCTTTGGTTGCCAAAGATTGTTGCTTATAAGTTGCAGAAGTCACCATTTTTTTCACCAAGGCTTTTACATCCCAACCTGACGCTACAAAATCTAAAGCTAACCAGTCCAGTAATAAAGGGTGAGAAGGCAATTCTCCCTGACTTCCAAAATCCCCTACCGTATGGACGAGTCCTCTTCCGAAAAATTGATTCCAATACCTGTTTACCGCCACCCTACTTACCAGCGGATGATCAGAATGGGTAAGCCATTTTGCCAATCCCAGTCTATTTCTGGGCCATTCTTTCTTTAAAGAAGGTAACACCGACGGAACATCCGCCTGTACTTCTTCAGTAGGCAAATTATATTCTCCCCTATCCAAAATGTATGTTTTCCGAAGACGATCTCTTTCCTTCATGACCATGACTTCTTTCTTGTCTTCCAGCATTTTTAGCTGCTCCCGCCTTAATACATTCAGAGATTCATTCTTATCCTTGGCTTCCTTGTTTGTATGATAGTCCAAGTGTCTATTGATATCAGATTGTTCATATTCTTTATTTGGGGAAGAGGCACCATAATGATGCAGTTCAGCAATTTCCAGCCCAGTCAGTACCCTGTTATAAAGATACAATTCATCCAAGCCTCCTGTATAAATACCATTGTCCCCACCATAGAGCCTATAACTTCTGGCGAGCCTTAAGGGCCTGTTTATCAGGATCCCCTTACTATCATTTACTGGTAAAATACTTTTATAAAGGTTGTCAACCATAACATCTACAGGCCTTGGTTTCCCATCGATGAATAATTGCGTACCGTAAGCAGCCGCAGAACCATCATACGTAAGAGCAATGTGGCTCCAATCTTCCATTTTAATTGGATCTTTGGTAATTAAATGGACACAATTGTGCGGCAAAGCATGGATGAGCCTTACCTGAATCCTATTGGTACTGTCCAAAAAAACCTCATATCCCCTGAAAAAATTGTTTTTATTACCGGAATTGGCTAAAAGAGACCTGTAGGGTTCCTTGCTTTCCGGTTTAGCCCAAAATGAAAAAGAAAAAGCATCGGTCATTTCAAATAGTCCCTGTTCAGGAATTTCCAAAAAGTCTGATTCATTTTTAAAACGCATACCCTTACCCCCAGGAGAAGATATGATTTCCGGACTGCCTTTAATCTTTGCAGAAATCTTTCCGGATTGATCAAGGGTTCTGCCGTCTCCAAATTCATCAAAATTAAAATGGGCAATCAAACCCATTTTTAACGTCTTTTCAGGTAACCACTGTGGGGCCAGATTGCCCATGTTCTCCCTCTGTAGAAATTTATGTTGTACCTTGGTCTTTTCATCTTCCAATGCACGTATTTTCACTTTGAGCCTTTCCAGGTCCCTTTCCTCCTCATCCTCCAAATACAACATCAATGGCCCTGAATTTCCATCATTTCCAGTCATGCCCAACTCATCCATATTGTTGAAAAAAGCTGCCATACTAAAATAATCTTTTTGAGATAATGGGTCGAATTTATGGTCATGGCATCTCGCACACTCAAGTGTCAATCCCAAAAAGGCCTTTCCGATGGTCTCTGACCGGTCTAGTACATATTCCAATCGGTATTCCTCATCAATTATACCAGCTTCCGAATTGGTCTGGTTATTCCGATTGAATGCAGTGGCCAAAATTTGATTTTTGGTGGGGTTGGGCATCAAATCGCCAGCCACCTGCCACTGAATAAAACGGTCATAGGGCATGTTCTCGTTAAACGCCTCAATGACCCAATCTCTCCAGGGCCACATCATCCTGTAACCATCTGCATGTAAACCATTGGAATCAGCAAACCTGGCGACGTCCAACCAATCCAAAGCCATTCTTTCTCCATAGGCAGCCGAAGAAAACAGGGTATCTACTACTTTTTCATATGCATTGGGTGATGCGTCATTTAAAAACCTCTCCAGAAGATCCAAATCGGGAGGCAAACCGGTTAAATCCAGGCTTACCCTTCTGATCAACCTTTCCTTTTGCGCAGCGGCACTGGGTTTTAAATTTGTTTGATCCAATTTGGCCATTACAAAAAAATCAATTTCATTGTTGACCCAGGTGGAATCAGAAACTTGGGGCAAAATACTTTTTTCTGGCTTAATGTATGCCCAATGAGGCTTGTAGGGGGCTCCCTGCTCAATCCACCGAATAATAATGGCTTTTTCCTGAGATGAAAGCGAAACGTTTGAAGTAGGAGGAGGCATCATCAGGTTCGAATCTCCAGAAATAAGCCGATTAAAAACTTCACTTTTATGTAATTTACCAGGCGAAATAGCCACTTTCCTTTTGTTGTTTTGTAAGGGCTCATAGGCTCCTTCTGCTATATCCAGCCTAAGTCCTGCTTCTCGGGTATTGACATCAGGGCCATGACAAGAAAAACAACGGTCTGATAGAATAGGTTTTACATGGATGTTGTAATCAATTTCTTCTGGTATAAACAACTCAGCTTCCAATATTTCAACAGGCTTATCTACACCACAGGAAGCTATAATCCCAATAAAAGTTAATATAAAAACAAATTGCGATTTCCTGTTAAACATAAATTGATCTATTTTGGGTCATGCATATTCTTGGTTATTGAGGAATTTAATATCATCCCTTTCACTTGTCCAACCCTCTCTACTTTTACCTCCAAATCCAAAAATAGAAGATCGAAAAAGAACTGAAAACCCAACCTTCTGCCAGAATATTTGGATTTAATTTTGAACCTTGTAGTTCATTTAAATTTACCTTTATTAAACAATACAAAAAACCGTTCCGGTGATTTATTTTATATTTTTATTTCGTAAACGTTATCGAAAACGATTACATTTCGGAAGTCATCAAAAAAATACAGCTGTTTTAAAAAATCTATCACGAATGTTATTGGGTAATATCATCTAACTCTTTTAAACTTGTAGGTTTTATAAATTTAAATGAAGTGGTATAAAACCAGTATTAACTCAAGATAAAGGATTCACTCTATACTACCTTGTTCCTTCTAACGCTTTTTTGATTGGTTCCTAACTCATATTCCTCATAAGTGTCTAAATATGCTGAATACGCAGGTTGTAGTGGCTACAAATCACATTTGATCTACAGGTTTCTCAGAAAACAAGATAAAATTGAAATGTTTGCTAAATGTCTCAAAAGGCACCAGGTACCCCAAATTTGTAGCATCTACTTGGTACTTTGAAGCATATGATTTAACTTCTGAATTTTAGAGGTTAATCGAAAAAACCAATGGAGCTATTTCATCAATTGCCACGGTTTTCAAACCGTAGGATTGGGAATAATAAACCTAGGATTTTGGCGGTATTGTTGCCTATTTTTAGCAACAAGAGTGACAAAATCCTAACCTAAGTAAGCTGCCTAACATTACTTTTCCCACGTCTTGGAATCTGGGTTTCAATATTTCCCTTTGATCAATGCCTACCACAAAATAACAACTGTCAAACTGGGGTCTGCTGATGGTAAAACCAAATAATACTGAAGTAAAATATTTTATTGTCATTCAGCTATTAACTCATAAATGGAATAAGAATGGTACTCCGGTTCCTTATCCCCAGTATAGATGTCCCTAAGAAGGACACGGTTTTCGGGAAGCTGTAAAATCTCCGATCTGGGATCGCAGGATAGCGGAAAATCAATTTCCTCAACCTGCTGCACCCCATCATGAATCACAATCATCCGGTAGAGAGAGGGATCCATAAACGGGAAATAGTTGGGCTCTGCAGATTTCCGCGCTTCAGTAGCTGCTTCAGAAAGACCTTCAAAATACAGGATCCCATTGAGGTCTGGGCTGAATTGAAGCAATTTTGTATTTTTGGATTTTTTCGTCAAAGAAAAACTATCATGGGTAAAACTTATTTTTTTCTTCAACTCAAATTCATTGGCCATATCATAGACCCCAATTTCGGAAGACCTCTCAAAGGTTAAATACAGCAACTTTTCTTCCCTATTCAAAGCATAAATTGGTGTAGGCTTTGTTCCCTTGTTTTTCTGATCCACTTCAAATTCCGGGAGCAACTCGGGATCAGATGGCAATACCCACTCCAAATCCTGCTTTTGGGGGTTGAACTGCTCTATTAAATATTTTGCCATCTCTCCCTCACTGCCGCCCATGTATGTAAAACCTGAGAAAAAATTAGTGAAGAAATAAGGGATTGAGGCATCGGAAAGCCTGTAGTAGGGTACTTTTAATTTAGGACCTGGATAAAAGAACATGCTTGTTGAAGAGGCAAAACGTATTCTTTTATTAATTTCCCAAGCATCGTTGAACCATAAAAACTCGACAGAGCTTTGCGCAAAGTATCCGCCTTCTTCCTGATTAAACGAAGCTGTAAGAAGACGAGAGTTGTATTCATTGGGACCTTCCCCTACACGAATAACAGCCTCCACCACCTTACCTCGTTTATCCAAAACTAAAAACTCCTCTGTGACTTGATCCAATGCCAAAAAGCCTCCGTTGGCCGTATTTACGTCAAGTATCCAGATATTGGTTTCTCTGTCTACCCGAATAGAATCAACTTTTTCCAGGTAATAAACGGGTAGAGACTTAACCTCCGATCCAGAATTGGGGTCTCCATTACATGCCAGACAATACCATGAAATGGCTAAAATTAAAGTTTTAATACCTAAACAGTTAATTTTTTTCTTGATCCAGTTCCTCATGATAAATTAATTTTATTTCAGGATACCTTTTGTTTAATGCTTACCAATAAAAAATCTATTGACTTATAGCCAAACGGATAAATCCCATTTCATCATCTATATTCTCAAAAACCCACAACATGCCGTCTTTGACAAAATATTTTACGGATGATCCGTTTCTGAGCTCAGGGATAGGAATTTCTCCGATCAGGCTGAAATGTTCGTCAAACACACTGAGAAATACTTTGACGCTGATGGTTTCATGCAGGATTCTATTTTCTCTTTTTTCTTCTCCAAACTTACTGGAGGAAGAAAGCCTATAATATCTCTTATTTTGAGAATCCCATGTCAATATCCCAAAACTTACTTGTTCGAGGTAAGATTGCAGGGCATTGATCCGATCATCGGTAGAATTAATGAAGTCACCTTCGGTAGTAATAGTCACCCTGCTTGGCGTATAGTTCGAGGAATAGGATATTTGTTCAAGGTGATCACTTCCTGAAGAATAAACATAAAAATCATTTGAAAACTCATGGGATACGATAATCTTCTCTTGTTGACTGGTTAAAAATACCCTAGGATCCCATTTGTTAAAATTTGTCAGATCTCCCAGTATGTATTTTTTATAATTCCCATTGGGATCAATCTCGTATGTAGAAATCATGTTGTCGGTCGTGTTTAGCTTTTTTAGTGATACCCTATTAGCCGAATGGTCAATAGCCAATGCAAAAGCCTTGTTATCAACGTAAGGATTTACCACGTGCTGCTGTAAATAATCTTCATCAGTAATTCCTCCATTTAAGCGGGAAATTTTATTCCAATCAATTTTTTCGACCAACGTGCTGTCTAAAGTGATAATACCAGTTATCTCTCCTTCAAAGAATAATTTACCATTCCCAAGGCTTTTGACTGTGTAAATCCGTGAACCTAAACCATCCGGTCCCTCTACCTGAAGAGGAAACTTTTCCACGAATTCTAGCCGATCCAAGTCTATCTTGTCAATGCTGTGATCAAATCCATTGTAGCTATAGAGAAATTCATCCTGCTGACAATAATCCGATTTACGTAAATTATAGTCCAAGTATAAAAGATGTCCCTTGGAATCCACCGAGACAGTATCAACACTATATTTGAATGTTTCGACGGTTGCATTATCCACTGACTTGCCACAGGAAACACTTACAATAAGCAAAAGACCAAAGAAATTTTTGTTGAGCATGTGGAGGAACTTAGGTTGAATAAATAGCTATTAAAATCTTGGTTAAAACATGTAGTCCTTCGGATTTCCTTTTCACAAAAAGTGCAATAACCAGCTCATCTAAATGTTACCAGCCGATATCTTTTCCAGATACTCGTGACAAAATTTCGATTCATTAAACATAATAGATTTGGATAAGCATGACACTTCCGGCCCTTTAGATTTAACTATTTTTAACGCTTAACTCAATTCACCAAAAACATCATCCAAATTCAATTTAAAACCTGGCAGCGCCTGGGAACTTACCCGGTCGCCGCTGGTAAACAAACGGGAAGGGCGGTATTTACCCTCATCCAAGGAGTAAATCAACAGCGTGAGCTCGTCGGGATGTATAATCCAGTATTCCTTCACTCCTGATGCTTCGTACACCTCGTATTTCAATTGTAATTCCTTTCTATTATTTCCGGGAGAGAGAATCTCTACAATCAGATCCGGGGCTCCCACACAACCCAGCTCGTCCAGTTTCTCCGAATCGCAGACCACACAGAGATCTGGCTGCACAACGGTGTCAATTTTTTTATGATCTTTGGAAGTAATGGGCAGCCGAACATCAAAAGGAGCAGCAAATACTTCGCAGAATTTTCCCTGAAGGAATTGGTACAAGAGGTGAAAAATCTTTCCTGAGATCCGTTGGTGAATAAGTCTGGGTGCTGCCGCCATCTTAAAAACTTTTCCCCGGATCAACTCCACCATTTCATCCACCTTCCAGGAAAGGTAATCCTCATAGGAATAGGGGCCATAACCGGCGATGGGTTCCTCGACCAGAATTTTGTCAGGTTGCTTTTCCATAGGGTCTTATTTTGACATCAACTACCTCTAAAGGTAATAAAAATCAGTCACTTCCACTATTCCTAAAGAAGATCTATTTGCTTCAACCAATTATTTTCAAACGATCAGGCAACTTGTAGCTTAACCACTTCAAGTTCAGTTCCTTTTCCGTAAGCTTCATTACCTTTCTCCAGTACAAGTTGGGTCATTTCAGAAGAAAGATCGAAAGCCTACAAGTGGTAGAAACCTCGGCGGGTACATTTTTTATTATTACAATGGTTTTCCCTTTTTCCAGGGTCATAGTACCCCGTCCCTTTTAAGTGGTACCGCCCTTACACAACATACATTCCATGGCTATTTAATTTTAAATTTGTAAGTCTCATCCCACATATCGGGATCAGGTTCATAGGATGTAATGATAATACACCTATTCACGGTTTCATTTATTCCAATAACGATATGAATCAGCCTTTTTAAAATGTATCCTAGTATCAAATATAATACTATTTCCTGTGTTAAATCCGAAATATGCAATAGATATTCTACTACATATTCCATCTAACTCTTTGGTTTTTTTATTAACAGTTAACCTTATAATGAGAATCATTAGTACAAACAAGCAGTTGAAGCTTGTTTTCTCTGTTCATTTTTTCCCCTGAGTTGCTTCGCTTCAGGGCAGGCCCTGAGTT
>Ga0105055_10001440_pt1 | contig 38471 bp, 35 predicted proteins | sample BON03_FD_78090 | JGI IMG/M metagenome (GOLD analysis project Ga0105055, IMG submission 78090) | Freshwater microbial communities from Lake Bonney liftoff mats and glacier meltwater in Antarctica - BON-03 | ecosystem: Environmental > Aquatic > Freshwater > Ice > Glacier meltwater | place: Lake... | reverse complement strand
TGCAAAGCTATTTTTAAACAACAACAAAAATCGTTTTTTTTTAAAATTAAAATTTAAACAACAACAAAAATCGATTTTTTTTTTAAACTACATTTTTTTTGAAGCACTAGAAGTAGTGGATTAAAGCCATCAAATGCTAATTTCTTAATAATAAACAAGAATATCTTGTTGAAATAAAAGAGCCTGATGGCAATCCGTGAGGTAATCAGAAGCAAGAACATTATGTGGAATCACTGGATTCACATTATATTAATTTGATTGCATCCCTCATTTTTCTATTGATACAATTCAATCCATTCGTAATAAATTAATTGTTCATCCAGCGACATGTCTAAATTGATTTGCCACGAAGGTACCGGTTGTATTCGCATAATAAATATGCCTGGTATAATAAATATATAATAAATATCATCTATTTTGATTATATATTATTTTTGTTGCGCTTACTAAACATGCGTCTTTCAATTTCCTTCCTTTTCAATTTTGACTCTGACTTGGCACCAACTTCTACAGCTTCTTCAAACGAGCCCGCCGTGCCTATATTCTTAGTGAACGAAAAATTCCTAGGTTGAGGTATTTGAGCCCTGTACGTTTTGGGGTCCACGGTTTCTTTTTCTGCTTCACGATTCCGTTTTGTTTTCACAAGTTGCTTCAAACCACTCTGAGCCACATTCTTCTTAGCAGAATTCAATTTAGCAGGCCGCTGGAAAACTTCCGTCTCGTGGGCGAAACTATTGTCAAGGTTTGTTTGCTTATCGTAAATAAGACGTGACCATTTTTGAAGTAATCCTTTCAATATCTTTCTATTACCTTCCAGTTCATTGCGGCAATCACTCAAGTAGCTGACTGCTCTGCCGAAGTCCCCGCCACGTCGTAGATCCTCCTTGGCGACGGGAAGCTGGTCCAGAATCTTTATAATCCCATTCCTGATTGTCTGACTTGGTAACGTTTTGTCAATCTTATGAGGACGAAGCCACTCCCCAAGGGCATCTAACAAGTTGGACTTCAAAAGCTCCGCATGGAGTTCTTTGTTTTGAAGCATGTTTACTACTTGTGGTAACAATCGGAGTTTCTCGCCTGCAGGTTGAAGTTTCGCAATGCTTTTTTCGTCCTTTTTCGCTGCGAGATAGATTTTGGCCAGAAATGCAGCAACAGTGTCCCTTTTTTCATCATCGTTATCTGCGTTTTTCTTCGGTCTTTTTGGTTTGAGAGAATTCATTTGCTTCTTCCAGCCCGGTTCATTGTCATCTACCGGAGGTGCCGGCTTATCTTTAACAGCATCATCACTATCTGAACCTGGATTCACATCCTCATCAGAAGAATACTCGCGTTGCTTTTTGTACGACGAAACCATTTCTTCATCGTCTCCTTCCTCGTCGATAAAAGCATCTTCCTCTTCCTCTGTAACTTTGGCATTTTCTATTTTCTTGTTTTTGGATTTCTTAATCTTTCTTTTCTTTGAGCTCTTCTCGTCGTCAGAAGAAGAAACCGAGAATGCATCAACTTCATCAGCACCAGTATCCTTCATAACCTCCTCACTCATCAAAAACAACAAGTAAAAAAATCGTTGATGCGACAGGGGACCGTACCGATAACCCCACTGAAAAGATCCCTAGAAATTTAGTCGTTTAAGATGCGGGTGGCGCTCTCCTTGTATGTGATATCTCTAGTTGCCGGAATCCGCACTTCGCATACAGCAGCTCACAATTCAGATTATGTTCATAATTCGCATTCGACCATTCACCATACTACTAACGATGAAGTCCCAGATACTGAAATAGAGGGTAAGAAGCGACGACGACGCAGAAGAAGAACACCGAGCAGAGAAGCGTTCTCAAAAGCTATTGAAGCTGTTCGAATCACACAGAACAAAGAAGATTTCGAGATGTCTCTGAAGAACCTTGAAAGCCTTACCAACTTGTGCAACCTTGGCATGGACGATGGAGACTTGGACAATGATTTCGTCACCGATCAGCTGGTTGAGCTCGTTGGATTTGCTGACATTGATGAGGAAGAAGAAATGTCCAGTAGCAATTCTTCTGACATCTCCACCACTGGAGCCAAGAAACGAAAACGTCGCTATGTCAGTTCGCTCTCAAGTGAAAAACAGCAAATCAAATATTTGAAGAGCCTTGTGTTGCGACTGAAGGAACACCAAATTCAAGAAGCCAAGAAGTTAGTAAAAGTTAAAAAAGGTGTTGAACATTTGGTAACGTTGTTAGATGGAGCCAACGCGAAACTTTACTATGTGAAGAAAGCGAATTCTGACCAATCAGAGGAGATCACACGTCTTCAAGAACAGCAGATGGCAGCCAATAATTTGGCAAGAGAGATATCGGATATTCAAGAGCATGCCCGTATTAACTATGAAACAGGTCATGTAGAGCTTGCACTTGCCACTGGAGAGATGGAGCAGTTGACACTCGATGAGCTGGCAGCCAAAGTTCAAAGCGTTCGGGGTGGAGAGACAATGAAGAGCAACCACGAGACAGATGAGATTCTCTCTGGTCTTGCTGATCCTGCTGTGTTGCATGCAGATCTCCGTTTGTTGATTGATATCGTGTTGTTGTTGGGTTCAGCGACGATAGGCGGTGTCACTGTTTCCATGGTGAGCATGCCTCCATTGATCGGTTACGTTGCCAGTGGTATTGTCATCGGACCCTCTGGTTTTGATCTGATTCATACTGTGGTGGAGGTTGATACTCTGGCTCAGTTCGGAAGCGTTTTCTTTCTATTTGCCCATGGGCTTGAAAACAATGTTTCAGGCGAAAGGGAATTTCTTTCCGTCGCAGCTGGGGGATGTTTACTTGCCACCATTGTATGCGCTCTTTGTATTCAAATGTATGTTTTGATGGCTGGTATAGCCCAAAGCAACATCGAAGGAGGACTGCTAGGATTGTCGTCTTCGTTGGCATCGTTGTCGCTGGTTCTGGATTACTTGCACGAGCAAAAGTTATTATCATCCGAACACGGAAAGGTCATGGTGAGTATCTTAACCTTCCAAGGTCTGATGATGGGATTTCTTTTTTCAATACCCCCAGCAATTTCCGATGGGGTAATCACGTATTACGGTGTTGGTTTTGCGATGATGCGGTCATTCATCGCCATACTTGCTGTCATTGCATGCGCTGGAGCCTTTGCTCGTTGGGCAATGCCACCGATGATGAATTTTCTACTGAATAAAGACACTGGATCGAACGAACTTTACCTCTTAGGCGTAGTGTCTATTACCATGGTCATGGCACTCATCACAGAGCACCTAGGATTGTCGTTGGATCTTGGTTCGTTTTTCGCGGGTCTAATGTTTTCCAGCTCTCCAAGGAAGAAGAAAACTATGACTCTTATCCAGCCACTAGCCAGTGTGTTCGCCTCGATGTTATTTGCCTCTATCGGAATGATCATTAATCCAACATTTTTCTGGATGAATATGGTTGAGATTCTTATTGTGGTGGCTCAGATAGTCATTATCAAAATGGTCGTGATTACCACCGTCGTGAGGATATTTAACTTTTCCTGGGAGACATCCATCAAATGCGGCATGGGAATGGCACACGTTGGCGAATTCAGTTTGTTGTTTTCAAGCAAGTTGCAGGCCCATCTGCTTTTATCTCGAAGAGCGTACTTGATTCTTTTAGCAGCTACTGCCACCACACTAGCAATCGCGCCTGTTGCTCTTCGATTCGTCAACGTCATGGCCCCAGCTCTCCTTCACTTTTTAGGACTTGAAGACGATACGAAACGGCGACATCGAAAGTTGGGTTTCAAAAATGTGCCCGCCCCGAGGACCAAACATGAAGATAGCGATAATGTATAAAATAGTTTTTAGTATAATACCTGGAATATCTAAGCATGAGAAGGTTGTGCATAAACTAGTTTGATTATAAAGGAATAGTATTCATCCGCGGCGATTATTGCGTAACGATTTTCCAGGACGCTTCTTGTTCCTTACCTCTGCTCTTGTAGGAGCATCTAAACTTTCAGCGTCATTCTTTCGAGATTTCTTGCCACCAAAACCAAATTTGTCGTTCTTGTGCTGGCGTTTCGGATTGGGAAGTGCTTTATCACTTAATTTGCGCTTACGACTAGAACTGCTGTCCAAATTATTCCTATTCTTTTCTCGAAACTCAGCTGCAAGATCTTTAATTTGCTTTTTCTTCGTAGTCCGCTCTTGAATTTTATCAGATTGAACCTTCTTTGCAAACTTTTTATACTCTTGTTGCTTCTTTCGCTGTTCAAATGCCTCGATTTTTTTCTTTTCGAATAGCAAATTTTGTTTTACACGGGACATGTGTTGGTCGCTTTTAATCATCTCCGCCATGAAATCAATGGGTCGCAGGTGATTCACTTTAGCATCATCCAACAAGCTCCGACCAATTTTAACAGCCGCTAGAGCATGTTTATACAAAGCCACCTCGCGTTGAAGATCGTCTTCAACTTGCTCCACTTTGATTGGAAGCTCTACAACTACATCCATGCGTTCAGAAAATGCCAAGTTAAGTCGGATATCGTCAAGTCGTTGCACTAATGCATTTCGTCGATGCACTTCACGTTCCATTTCATCGTCGGACATGTCTTCAACCTCCACCGTTGAATTCTCTTCTTGAATCATTCTTAGGGCAGCAAGATCTTCATCAGCTTCCGAGGATTCGTCTTCACTTTCAGAAACCGGTGCTTTTTTATTCTTCTTTGCGTTCTTTCTCAAACTAGTTTGCGTGTCTTGAATGCTTTTCAAAAGTTGTTTTTCTTGATCGCCAACGACATCATCATCCAGTCTCTCGTCAAGCTCTTGTTGTTTTGTTTTCCGTTGTTTAGCGACCATCGTATATTGCAATTATCACTCGCTCTTGCGTTTAATAAACTCGTTTCTGCTGCTTTTCAGTGGTTCTCGGAATTATTGATTTTTTTTTACATGGAGAATCGATCCTCAGAAATACGGTGGAGACCTGCAAGATGCTTGAAATGCACCTGACGGTGTTGCAGAATATAAAAGCATTCAGAAGATCAATGTATCTATTTTAAATACTGTGTTGAGAAAGAAAGCGCCGATCAGTTGATTCGAATAGATGAATCAATTATTATTACTAAACGAATTGACAGGCTGATTTAATACTAGTCCAAACTATGATTTATAATTGGTATACAAAACTCGGCCAGTTTCCCTATCAGTTACTTTCTTGAACAGCGAACAAGGAATGATTCCGTCCCCCAACCCAGGAGACAGCAACACACCGTTGGCGGACACAAACATCGGTAGCGATTTTCTTTTTGCCTCTTTTGTATCTAAATGAATGATCACTTGACAGGAAGAACGCATGCCACTGATAACATCATTTGCTTTATCAGGAAGGCTCTTCGCGAAGTGAATGTGGTTTCTATTCATCCTGGAAAGCCCCTGGGTTTGTATTACTTCCCATGCAGCATAATAAGTACCATGTATACACGAATCTATATTAGACAAGTCGATGCGTTCCAGGAGTTCTTCAGTTGAGATGTGAGGCATAGAATGACCTTGATTAGCACGAATGAACCAGTTTCCGTCTTCTTCCCTCAGTGCAAAACGCTGCTTATCGCAATTTTGAATAAGGGCTTGATAGTCATCCAACACAAAACCTCGAAATCTGGCAACTTGTTTGAGAACATCCAAACTCAAGAAACCATCGGAGCGAATGGGCAAGCCTTCCTTTAATGCAGAGTGTCTCAATACTTTACTGACCAAATGTGACAGTTTTTTGTTAGTGGCTCCTTTCACTGCAACTCCTTTGACTACAATAATTTCTTTTCCTACTTTTTCTTCTTTCAACTCCTTTTTATCGAACGACCAAGTTGATTTAGGCACGCAGTCTAAATTCGAATCCACCAAGCACAAGTTATACAATTGTTCAGCATTTTTCCACGAGGCTGAAGCTACTGCCTCTGGTGACACCTCAAGTGATTTGGCCACGGCTCGACACACCGCAGGTAAACAACAAGGTTCATTTTGTCTTGATTTACTGAACTCAAGTTCTTTAGGAATCCATTCCTTGTCTGGCATCATGAAAGGAGCATCCGTCTCGATAAGAAGTCGATCCAGGGGTAGTTTTCTAGATACAGCATGAATCGTGTCTTTCGCTCGATTGGCTATTCCGATAAAACCAGTCAATCCTATAAAAAATCCTGCGTCCACCAATCTGTCTAGGTCATTGGATTCGCCAGTGAAGCAATGTACGCACACTTTCTGCGGATTGATTTTAGATGCAGCAAGAATTTCGAGGGCGTCATTGAAAGCACCAAGAGGCTCGCCATTGTCTCGTTCTCTGAGATGAACAAACAAAGGTTTATCAGCAACCACAGCCAAGTGAACCAACTCAGCGAAGATTTTCTTCTGTACCTGTAACGGAGAAAACATTCGATCGTAATCAAGTCCACATTCACCTACACTAACATTGAAAGGCGAGGATATCATGCTCTTAAGCTCCTCCATCTTAAGTGGATCGATCTCGCTCAAGGCATCCTCAGGGTTGATCAGAAGGGACGCCGCTTCATGAGGATGAACCCCAGCTGTGCAGTACATTTTACAAATTCCTTCCAGTTTATGAAACTTGGAGCACATAGACATCGCCGTCAAGGAGCTCTTCAGAGAACATCCAGTTAAAATTACTTTTGTCACGCCGGAAGCGAACGACCGTTGCATTTGTCTATGAAAATCTACCAGGTTAGCTCTGGTTTGGGTGTTGATCCCAATATCCAATAGTTCCATAACTTGATTAGCTTCATCGCGGATGGCAAAATCCGCTAAATGCGGAAGGATCCGATCATGCCAATCAGATTTTGAGTTGGAATTTCTGGAGTTTGATGATTTCAAAGGGGGCTGTTGCCGGTTTTCCAGTGTGGCTCTCGCTTCAATTGATAACTGTTCTAAAAAAGACTTCTTCTTCTGCTTATGTTCTCGTATACAAGCCACCACCTCTGCTGAAGGTCTCTTACCCTTTGGATGAACAGGCAATTTGCTTTCTGCCTGTACTAAACTCTCCCACTGAGACCTTTCCTGTACTGTGAGTAATTCACTGCCAATAGAAGTCATTGTTCTATGAAGTATTTTACAATAACTGTTTTGTCTGAGCAAGAAAATCTTTCGAAATGAATGCCTGGTGTCTCACTCGTTCTCGAAACATGCTGCGCAACCACTTTGCACACGAAACGGTGTGCAATGCTAAACTGTTTTTAACAATTACACTGGTTCGTGTAATAGCAAACCGTGGATTGTGTAAAAAACTTTATAATTGAGACAGAAAAAAACCTGGATCGCTCATTGATGTCCAAGGATGAGTTTAAACCAATTTTGGAAGAGGTCCTTGAATTAAATAGTATGCTGCCTCCCAATGAAACTCCAGCTCGCCCTCTCTCTCAGGCAGCTGGATCCTATCGTACGTGCGCCAGTACAGGATGTACGAAGAGGGCGGCCGATAGTACAAGCTATTGCAAGGCCCATGGTGGAGGAAGACAGTGTAAGTACCATCGTGTATCTCGAACCCGTTTTAAGCATGGTGTGCAGGTGCGATAGATCATTGCCGCACTGCTGCGAGGGGAGGATCACTTTTTTGTACCAAACATGGCGGTGGTAAGAGATGTTCAAAAGAAGGATGCCCTCGTTCCGCTGTTGTAAGTGACTTTTTTATGATGTGCTTCTATGAATCTCATGTTTTTATAAGGGATCCGGTAGTGTGGCTCTGTGTATTAGACATGGAGGAGGGAAACGTTGTCATCAAGAGGGATGTAAATCTGGTGCTGAATGTGGAACCAACTACTGTATGCGTCATGGAGGAGGCAAGCGTTGTATGAAGGAAGGATGCACAAAAGGAGCTGAACGACCTACGAAGTTCTGCTGCCAGCACGGCGGAGGAAGGAGATGCAAAATTGAAGGTTGCAACAAGCATGTACAGAAGAAGCAGTTGTGTCGGGCTCACTACAATAGTATTCATTGGCCCAATGCCAAACAAAAACCCAGCACTTCATTCGTTAGCACATCCAATAGTCATGTCTTCTCAGCTTCAAGTGGGGACACTGCTGAAGTGTCTGTATAGTTAAAAACAAAATAAGAAATTTTTAAATCTATCAAACTATCAACTACAACTCGTTCCGCTCGTCAACGTCTTCGGCATAGCTGATGGCTTTGATTAGGTCAGGCCGCACCAGAATGCCATGATCCGGCTTACAAGTAAACAACCGTTTCCCCTTAACCTCACCATCATGTTTACCAGATGCAGTGTCCAACTCCACACCTACGAAAAAACCAGGAGCGGCATTGGCACATTTGCCCACGTACTTGACGGTGCCTTTTACTTCAGATTTAATGAGCAACACACGTTGTCCTTCATCAAACGACGAAGCCATCTCCATACCTGTCGAGGCAGTGGGTGGGTCCCCACTCGACCCCCGTCTCTTGTCCTTTCTGAACTGCTGAAACCCTGGTCTGCCTGATTTGGCTTCGTACTTTGGAACATCTGTTTCATCGAATGGAGTGAAACTGACACTCGCACTGTCAGTGTCAACAATATTCAATCGCCATCCACATCCTTCCGATTCTGGTGGGAACACAGAACCAATGCTGCGTTCATCTTGGTCTAGCAATTCACGTTTGTTGCCGTAACTATCGACGAGCCACAACTGCATAGATTTAGTCTCCGTTCCTGTGCGTCTATACAAGTTCTCTTTCACTTCACTGATAGTTTTTTCACGCTGGAACCGCAGTTCAGGCATATTCATTTCAAGGTTTTCATGAAGCACATCAACCTGCAAGCTCTCCATCGACAAATTTGGATGAAACTGTCAATTTTTTATTATTTGTAGTACTACAGGCTGTATTCTACACTGGTACATGGTATTACAATGGATAGTTGAAGTTCTTTTCTTTTGAAAGACAAAATTCAAACAAGAATGAAAAAGACCTCGCAATTCGTGATTTTTTAGGTTTTTTTGCTATGAGTGCTGGCATTGTATCTGTTGAAAAGCTAAGCAATAAATACACAACTTCTACTTTCCTACTTTGTCAACTATGAAGTCAACAAATGCTGGAAACATTCTCAATATAAAAAGGGGATATGTTTGATGAATGGGGAAATACATATCCCTCACTCGGCATTCTCCGTTGGAAATTATTGCTTGGGCACATTGTTGAGGTGACGCCCATATGCTATCAGGGAGATTAGTCCCCTTCGTAACCCGTCTGGCACTATCAGTGTCGATAGATCCAATGAAGCAGGTGGTTATAGAAACATTCGAATGCCTCTGCATCAAATCCACTCGGAGACTGCTAAAGTAACCCACTATAGCGTGTTTGGATGCTGCATACGGAGCAACGTTCGGCAGCCCAACCAATGAAGCAAGACTCCCTAAAACTACAATCTTCCCTTTCCTATTAATCATTATTCATTCAACTAACATTAAATCATTCCATTCATAAAGTACTTACGATGGTTCTAAATAAGGCATCGCAAATTGAGCAATAGAAACATAGCTGAAGAAATTCACATTAAAGAGATCTTTGTGCGAAGCCATATCGACTCCATCATAGAATCCTCCTACCCTATATGTCCCCTCACTAATAACATGGTTCAGAATAAGGGTATCCAATCCGCCTAGGATTTCATTCGCCTTTCTCACCATATCCGAAAATGAATTTTCTTCTGTTGAGCCAAGGTCAGCAACGATGTAATCTGCACGACGAGCCCCCGCCGTTCTCATTTCACGAACGACTGATTCCAGTTTGCTTTGAGTCCGGGCAACAACAATTACTTTGGCTCCCAATGACGCATAGTGAAGAGCAATTGCTCGACCAATTCCCGCCGTTGCTCCAGTGACAACAACTCTCAGACCAGCAACACTACTGGGATCAAAGGATGGATAGAAACTAGAAACCACATATCCTATGAAAAAGAATATCAACACCCAGATCGAAAACAGCGAGCTCATACAATTGTATTCCGTTTTTTAACTTTGTTTACCATGGTACCTGGTACAATGTAGTAATACCGGTATTATAATAAATATCGAAAAGATGTTGGAGATGGAACAGTTAATCCACGTTGATTCTGAGGAGGATGAATTAGAAGAATTGGATCTTTCAGACAAAGGCCTTGAGTGCGTTCCTGATTGTGTCACAAGCTGCACTAGGCTAGTAGGTCTGTATTTAGAAGATAACTCGTTAACGTCATTACCGGATAATATCGGCCAAATGAAAGGTCTTCAGGAGATATATTTGAGAAGAAATCAAATAATGAATTTACCTGAATCAATTGGGGAACTGAACGCTCTGCAATGTATCTATTTAGAGAACAATGAGTTAAATGAGGATGGAATCCCTGATTCGTTTGGGAATCTTTTATCCTTGGAAGGCCTGCCAATGCATAATAACAATTTCACAAGAATGCCCACTTGTTTTTTAAATCTCACAGGGTTGCAGGAGCTTTACTTTGACAATAATAAACTCACGAGCTTACCAGAAAATTTCGGGGTGCTGACGAATCTACGGGAACTAGGACTCACCAACAATCAACTTTCACAATTGCCGAAGTCGTTCGGAGCACTTTCGAAACTAGAGATTCTCCATGTGGAGGGAAATTGTCTTGTAAAATTGCCGAAAACACTTTCTGGATTAACGGCTCTGAAGCGTTTGTACTTGCAAGATAATAAGTTGGAGAAACTGCATTCCTGCATTGGTCGCTGCGAAAACATCCAAGTTATTAACGTGGAAAATAATTCTTTGAGAGGAGTTGCGAAGCGCATCGCTGAATTACCGAAATTGAAGCATCTCCTGTTGGCAAACAACAAATTGGACTCGCTCCCAGAAACACTGATAGCAAAATCTTCAAATCTACGAAGATTTACACTTGCAGGAAACCAATTAGCATCAACTTTTGTTTCAAATTTTGAAAACCTCTGTGAATCTACTAATGAATAGTTAAATAATACACTAACCGGTTGGGTAGATATGGCTTAAAAGAAATTAACTTATAGCGTAGGGCCTCGCGTGATCCAGAAGTGAACTGCTCGCAGTCCACTTAAGATGATCTCAAGTCCCCTAAAAGTTAAAAAAATATTATGGCGTTTGACTGCAAATATGTCCTTTTCAAGTAAACGGAGTTAGTGAAATGGATTTATAATGGACATGCTTCTGGAAGCTGCATTTTGCAGTAAACATTCAGCTGGTTCAATTCACAATTGTTCCTGCTGATCTTTATCAAGTACTGGAAACCCCTGAACGTCACTTGTCAGTTGGTACAAGCTTTCCCTCAACCTTTTCAGTTTCTTCGAAGGTGGTCCTAGTCAGGCAGCTCTTTCAATTCACGCGCCTTTTCTTTGTATCTACAATATTCGCTATGTCAGGGCTGTCACCTTACTATTCCCGAAATAGGCGATTCGGTTATTCTCCCCTTGTTGTGGAACACTCATATTTAACTGCAGTTAATAGCTCCTCAAGAATATTACTGGTATTATAATTAGCCCCCCTTTTCCAGTGTGTTATCCGTTAAAACCGCAAAAACGTTCTAATCATGGAAGTGAGACCAGTTGAATTTAAGGATATCAATGTTTTAAATCAGGAGAATATCGGCAAAAACAATATTCTTAAACCTGTACCGGAAAAGGAACGTTGTTTTGGTCGATCGCTCACCATCAAAAGAGAGAAGGGCAACGTATTTAAGCCTCGAAAAGCTTCGCTCTTTGATGAAGCCGGACTCGTCAAACTCCACGGAGTTTCGAGCAGAGGCGGAATTAGAATTCTAGATCCGCAACTATTCTGTATAGGTGAAATATCCCTGGCTAAAACTCCGCATGATCTCACAGGCAAATCCTTTCGTGTTACATATCAAGGCGAATATCTCATGATGTTATATCACGACAATGATGATATTGAAACCACTCTTAGGACTGAAGACAGTAATAAGATTAGATTGAGAAATAAGAAGTCCCGCTTTGACAAAAAATCTTCGCTGATGAATGACTATTGTCAAGGACCCGTTCTCAGTCGCCTCTCAAAAAAGAATTTTCAAATGGTTCACGCCACATTAGCTAACTCAGATCAGGAGGCTAAAATTTTATTGGAATTCGTTAGAAAGAATACAAGTGATTTCGAAATGTACATTTCATATCCCTTTTCCGAATTTGCTGCTTTTGCAACCATTCTACCAAAGCTGCTATAAACTTTCCTGGTAATTTAAATATATCTACACCTGTTTCAAGTTTCAAATCATATCATTTGTAGTCCTAAAAGAGAAGTTCTGTTATTGAAATTTGTAATAATAGAAGAAGTAGTGCTTTAAAATAATCGATTTTTGTTCAAGAATCAAATTTGAAATTTTGTTCCAACAATAATAATTACGGGACGGTCCCCCATCTGCTGTTTTTTATTGAGCATATTTGCATTGTGACCTTGTGGCGACACCCGGTAAGCAATTCGCCTGGATATATTCACCATGCAACGATTCATACAATATAGATGTTTGTCTCATCGTGCAATGATTCTTCGAGCTACAGGTAGCGCTCAGGGTCTCACTGAAGCAACAAGAGAGCCTCGTGCTCCCTCTGAACGAGAACTGAAAGTGCGCGTGCATTGTTGTGGCGTGAGTTCATTGGACGTGATGAATCGGAAGGGCGCCTTTCCGTTTATCAAGACCCCTATAATACTTGGACATGAAGTTTCTGGTGTTGTGGTGGAAGTGGGGAGTGGTTGTTCAAGCAACATTGCTGTTGGAGACAAAGTTTTGTCACTGCATTGGGACCAAGCGTCTTCATGGCCGAGTCCACTTACTTCAAGTGGTCCAACAAAATCAATTCTAGGTCTTTTAGAGGACGGAGGAAATCAAGAGTTTATGACTGCTGCTGAACATACCTTCATGAAATTTGAATCGAAACAAGAATGGTCGGCTGCACAAGCAGCATTGAGTAAGTACATTTAATTTTTTGAAGAAATATAAAGAATCTGATTTAACCGATCCCTTTTATAGTTGTAAGTACGTATGGTACTGTTTGGCAAGCAGCCATTCTGCGGGGAAATCTTCAACCTAAGTCCACAGTTCTCGTAACTGGCGCCTCTGGAGGCGTGGGGAGTGCCGCTATTCAGATATTGAAGCACATGGATTGTAAAGTAATAGCTGTCACGTCATCACCCGCTAAAGTACCTTACTTGGAGTCGTTGGGGGCTGACCTTGTCATCACCAATATCGTCGATTTCAACCGTCATGCCAGTGTTCAGGGGGGTGTGGATATGGTCATCGAATGTACTGGGGGACCGACATTCTTGCCTTCGATGAGGTCATTGAAAAGTCAAGGGAAACTGATATTGATAGGAAGTCTTGCTGGACACTTTGCCAAGTTGCCTCTGGGATTGACGATACTGAACTCGTTGAACATCATTGGTTCTGACAGTGTGAGCCACGACGTAGTCCCTGATGTGATTGCGTTCTTAGACAAGTTCGAAATTAAGCCTTCCATTCAAGCGATAATGCCTTTAGAGTCCGTGGCTGAGGCGCATCTCGATCTTGAAAGAAAGCAAGTTCAAGGACGAATTGTGCTTCAAGTAGCTGACAGTGATTGGTAGTAACTTACAAGCTAAGGATCATTAATTTTTAAAATGAATTTGAATTCATTTTCGATTTTGAATTGTATGCATGTGGGGGGGGGCTATTTTGATCATCCATCCAATCACGATGAGCAAGTTGAATGAGAACCCAACGGTGTATGCAGTCCATAACAGATCCACGCGATCGTACTCAGTGGACGACATTGTAGACGAGTTTTCGAAAGACGTCATCGACTCTGAGGAGGTCTTCGATCTGATTAAAGATATTCAGGACCCTGAGCATCCTTTGACTCTGGAGCAGTTGAATGTGGCAGAAGTGGAAAATGTGCACGTCGATGATAGCAAGAACAAGGTGGATATTTTCTTCACTCCAACAGTGCCTCATTGTTCTATGTCCACCCTTATTGGCCTCAGCATCAGAGTGAAACTCCTGCGTTCTCTCCCACCGAGATTTAAAGTTGACATCAATGTCATGCCTGGAACTCACTCTCAGGAAGATCAGGTAAACAAGCAGCTAAATGACAAAGAGAGGGTAAGTGTACATGTTATTCAATTTCGAGTCTCGGATTTAATGCAGTGAATAGGTTGCTGCTGCTCTTGAAAATTCCCATTTATTACAGGTTGTGAATAAATGCCTTACTGCTATTCCCGGGGATATTTAAAATACATTGATAAGCGTTTTTTTATGTTGTGTAAATAGTAATGAGCCCATGACTTCGGGATAGTGTTTTTATTTTTATTATCAATCATTCAATGTGGTTCAGCCAGTTTCAGAATATTTTGATCGAAATTCTGGTCCTTGCAATGCAGTGAGCATCTCCATGGTTTCAGATACCACTCTAGATTTAGAACTCACAGATGCCTGTTCAGCCATTATGGATTCTTCAATATCGGTGTAATAATGGATCCATCGGTCAGAAACCTGTAATGCCTCTTCAAGGGTAAGCTCGGCGAAAAACCCAAGTCCTATGCTAACAAATATCTTAGACAAGTCGTCCACTTTCGCACGAACGAACATATCATTCCCTAGGTCGACCAACATCTTGGTGCTCTTATTCATTTGCAGCAACGTCACCTGTTTCTTCAGCTCTTCATAAGATGCCACTATCGACTGGACGTCTTCTGCATTGCTCTGAAGATCATTCTGAATAGTGCGGCTCTCCTCAAATGCTTGCAGCAAATGCTGATGCTCCGTCATTCGAAATAGTGGTAGACCATAAAACGTACATTCAGAACATCGATCCACTTCAAGGGTCTTTAAAACTCCTTTATTAAACCCGGGTTGGTATTTGAATTTATATCATGGTCTGGAAGTGCGAACATTGCACGTTCGTCAACTACACTGAGAGCTTATTCCAATGCGAGATGTGTAATGAATCAAGAGAGGTTTGTAGACCTGTGTCGTTTTCAATGGAACAGCTAGATATGCGTTCCCGCGCTCGTCTTGGATCCATTTGTGTCGACACGGCAACAAGTGATGACTTACCAGGATCTCCAACACCCGTTTTATCTGGCCGTCGATCAAGTCCGGTATTTGCAACTGAGCAAATGGCCGAGTTTGATGAGTTGGCCTTGCGAACAAAAAAGTACAGATCGAAACGACCACCACCCCCTCCAAAACCTTGTTCACCAACTGCTATAATCTCTACCAAGAAAGTATTTGACGAATATACCATGTTGCTGGAGGAAATATTTGTTACGGAACAGTCTTACGTGGACTCCCTCTGTATTATTGTGACTCACTTTATGCAGCCTCTCCATCAGTGTATCATGGATGGCAACGATATTATCTCCGAATCCACCTTGCACTCCATTTTTTCAAACGTACAGCAACTTATGAGTTTAAATTTGGAACTTCTAAGAATTATTGAGTCTCAGCTGGAGCTACAACTTTCTACTAGGAACGAGGATTTGGCAGACGCCCTCACAACCGCGTTTAAGGCAATCATTCCATTCTTTAAAATGTATTCTATGTATGTGAATAATTACCCTGTTGCCGTCGAAGTGCTAAAGAGTGAACAGAATAGAAACAAAAAGTTCGCTGATTTCCTTGCTAAGAAAGAACTTGATCCTGTTTGTCGTGGACTAGGATTGCCAGCGTATCTCATCACACCTATTCAAAGGCTTTGCAAATATCCTTTATTATTCTCCAAGTTAGATTCGTTATCTGCTGATCATAATCCAGCGAAAGCTAGTATTCGACAGGTGGCTCAAGTAGTTATAGAGATTACCTCCCATGTTGATCTCGATAGAGACAGATCAGAAAGAAGTTTAAGAACATTTGAAATCGCGAATATTATTGGATTGGATAATTTATCGAAAACTCTTGGTCGAGAATTGCACTTGCTGGAAGCTCACCGAGTGCTGTGTTATGAATGGAGAAGCCTCATGACAAGGACGTTAAAGAGATCCGGTTGCGATGCTTCCCCTCGGACAGTTTTTTTGTTTTCGAATCTGCTTTTAATATCCAAAAAAGCTGGTTCCAAAGGGTACGAAGCGAGATCGTGGATGCTGCTAGACGAAATAGAATTGGTGGATGTTGAATCAGGATCGAAAGGCCCTTCAACTCCTACCAACAAGCGATCTAGTCTCAAGAAGCAGCTTCAATTTCAATCGACAGATAACTTGGAGGATATGAATTTTGCTTTTACCATTAAGTATATTCCTGTCAAGATTGCGTTTTCGAAGTCGTCTCGTGTATGGTTCGGTAATAAGCAATCGCCGAAACCAGAAGATTTTGTTTTTTACTTCGCAGAAGAAGTATCTCGAAATGAGGCGTATGATCAGGTTAAGCTAGCGATTGAATGCAGTTCCAAAAACACTTCACCAAGACAAGCTAGGCCCATGTCACTCCCAGCTACCGTCGCCTCACCGCCCTTGCATGCTAGGGCAAAGTCAGTTGACATAGTGGGGCTTCACTCAAGTCCCATTGCTAGATCGAAATCTGCCAATATACCAAGCGGTTTTGAAACACTTGGACAAAACCCTTCTCAATATTCGAATGGTTCGTATCCTGAATTAGATAATATAGTTGCTTCCAATGAGTTAACGCAACTTACTTCAGAAATGGCAGAATCTGCCTATATACAAAGCGGTGATTCTGTAGTTGCTTCCGATGGGTTAAAGCGACTTACTTCAGAACCTTGCAAGATGAGACCCCCCGCCCCTGTGCTGAAGAAATCGATCACCTCTGAAAGACCTCCAGCACCTACTCTTAAACTACAGCATCTACCATTGAAGGGCGGCTCCATGAATATTTTTGCTAACAAACCTGTGGCAGTAGTTTACCAAGAACACGAAGCAGTGCCGCGAAAAACTGCTCCTTCACAAGAAGATGTTTTAGACAAGTGGTTTGGTTGATAAGCTATTTTTTAAATTCCATGAATTGATTATTAAATCAATCAACTAGTGATATATTTGAGTGACCATTCTTTAATCAGCTGGCATCTATGGGATTTAAAATCAGGTCTATCTTTCCTCTCTGAATCATTATCCAATGCCAGAGCTACGTTCTCACAACCGAGTGTCCAGAAATTAATCATCAGAGTAGGACCAAGATTTTGTACGTGATGATACCACCCTGCTGGCAAGTACAACATCTCACCGGCCTGCAGATCAACAAACATACTTTGAAGATTCTTCATCTTCTCTGCAGCCACTTTGTTAGGATGGTTCGGAAAGGGGACACCATTCGCCCAACAGAGTGCTGCGTTCTTCCCGTCACACACAACTGGTTCTAATATACGAGTGTCAGTGGGAGGCGATATAAACCAACGCTTGGTTCCAGAGAGCATCATCGCAAAATTGTCACAACAATCATGATGATTTCTAGTGTCTGCTGTGGAAGTACCAAACCATAAGGCAGGTCGTTGAAACCGTTTCTGTGACACGAAAGGAGGGAATGAAACTTCCAATATGTCCAAATACTTTTTCTTGATCAGCATATTACGAGGATAGTTGCGATTCCCTTTCTTACTTCGGTCCAGATTAACTTCTTTTTCTAATTCATAAAGACCTGGGCCGAACTCCATTGTGTCGCCTAGTCCGTCGCTAGTTTTATACAGATAACGAGGGGCATCAGATTTCGGCTCGTAGGGAAATTGCTCACGAAGTTCTTGCAATGTTCTGCCCTTTGTTATCACTCCTAGATGCCGCATGTGTCGGAATGGAATGATGACAGGCGTGCTTGTCTTTCGAAACACTTTGTGAAAATCCTCCTTGCTGATCGGCTCGTCCAATCGAGGGATATATCTTTTATGTGGGACTTGATCGAAATACTGATCATGCAGTTTTTTCAAATTCCAACCTTTCGAATATTCCGGTCGAAATTTAGAAACAGGCAGAGTGATATTCGGGGCTGTCATGTACTCGAGTCCATCAGTGAATAAAAGATCACCCAATTGCGGAACTCGGGTGCTGAAAGAACTTACTTGCACCGATCCTTTTTTTGCAACCATTTCTACTTCAAAAGATTTTAATTCTATCTCCTCACTGGTTTTGTCTTCCGGACTGGTGTCGCCGAAGTCACTCTCCAACGGAAGACTCACTTCAAATATTTCATTATCCGAGCTGTCATCCGGTATTGGATAATAACTAGGAGGCACGTCCAATGCATTGAGTTCTTCTTCCGTGTTGAAATGCGTTTCGTCCATACCTTTTTCCTCAGATATATGATTCATGTATCCAAAGAACAAAACGGCGAAAAGAATTGCTGCTGTCACCAACTCACAAGCTCTGAACTTCGTGTATGGGTTTATTGCAATTTTACTTTGTTTTTCTTCGCCATCTTTGATCTCTGAAACCGGGTGTGTGGTCGTAAATCTCGACCTCGTGACCTTCATCGGCTTCTACCTTTTTTCGAAGTGTATTAATTGAAATAGGTACTGTATTATCACCAGTTTGTTTTCACTATAGTAGTTTTAAAAAAATCGATTTTTGTTGTTTTTTTGTTTTTAAAAACAAAAGGATGGAAATTCGAGAGGCTCAATTGAAGTCAAGAGTGTTATGTAGGTTATTCGGTGGATGTTATAAAATCGTTTCTTATACTATTGAAAGATCCTAATCCTGTTTGCTTGTTGGTCACGCAAGATGATTCAAAAGTAAATGGCCAGAATATAATGGTATGCTCGTAAGTTTTTCTTGTTATTAAACGCGCCATGGTGGAACACTCATACATAAACCTATTTAGTTGGTTGACTCCAGTTGATAACCGAGGACATTTCATATTGTCAATCAATAAGAAGAGATACAGCATCGCCAGTATTCCAAAAGGTTTCACGTTGTATATTCCTACAAAGCCTATTGAGGACTTGGTGCTCTCGGTAAGGAAAACTCAATTTATATCATTCTGTTTCAACTAAATCGTATAGATAGGATGCTGTAGTGGAAGAGACGTGGACAAATTTATGCTGTTTCCAAGACTTCAGTATAGTGAAGTAGAGGGGAAAGTACAAATGCTGAACGACTGTGCAGCACGATTAGACATTTCGGTAACTTCGTTTCAAGATATTGAAGAAGATCATATTTTATTCACATGTTTCATTGATAGGTGCTTTGTCATGAAAAATTATTGGAGGCTTGGGAAACAATTTATTCCTATTTCATCTACTATTCCTCCGTATCTAACTTTTCTTGGGACGAAAACATTCGGTTATGTCAGTGCTATAGATCCACATTGTTCAAATAAAAATATCGATCATTCATTCATGAGTTTATAAAACAGTATATATGCATCTGGATCACTACCATCTGGAGCGCAAGTTGTTACTGACGAATCATCCATTTCTCGCCAAGTCATATCACTGCACTTGGACACACAGGTATAGTGCCCTCGGGACACGGAGGAGCCGTGATGTCTTATAATAGAGACTAGTGAGTAGCTAGGACTGGTCCCTTCGCAATTAAGATGAAATTGTGATACTGGAAATTCAACTACGGTTTGAACTTTTTCTCCGTTGGCATTGAAACGACGTAGGTGAATCACTAGCACACGGGGAACTTGAGAGGCGATCAGAGATATTTTCTTAGTTGCTGGTCTGTGCTCCTCGCATCTGGGGCAAAACCACATATCCTATTTCAACATGAACAACATTTAAAATCATATATGAAATTCATACGTACCTGTTCACCAAGCTGCTCAGCGGTGGTAAAATGTGTAATGCATTCTTCTAGACTTCCTCCTGATATTGGAAGTGTTAAACTAGTATAACTTTCAAAAGTTTTCGAGCTAAACGAACACGCCCCGCAGTGCAAACTTGAGAGCTGAAGGCCTTGAAAAATATCCAGTAAAAACGAATCGTCATGTTGCTTGGCGATCATTCTGGCATCGGAAGCATCAAATTCCATATTTTCAAACCCAATGAATGATTGATCACTTTTAGGACTCTCCATCATGAACGAATCTTCATCGTATTCAACAGCTGGTTTTCCAGTATTCAGCTCATCATGAATCGCCCCTAGCAAAAAATATAGAAATTCATGGGCATCCTGCTGATCTGCATTGGCGAATTTCTTACAACAGGCTCCGGCTATTATCTTGAACATTGCAGGCACTACAATAGAATGCTTATTGCTCCACATTAATTTGACGATATCGTGAAAAGCTATAGAGACGGAGAACCCAGAAACATTCTTACGAACGACATAAGAAGATATCTTGTGTTCCTCCACGAAGTATTTCACAAACTGCTGCGTCTGGAGGAGCGATTGGAGCACTGCATTCATGTAACACGTGTTACCTACATTAGCCAGCCCGCACACCCCAAGAGCTATACTCCCCGTTTGGTTTCCAGAGTTTATAGGAAGTTCTTTCGGGACTTCATCAAACGGTTTGCTGCTTGTGATCACATCTACTGGTAAAAATGCTGAGTCATGCGTCCGCTTTGATGTAGACGGCGGTTTCACAAATAATATTCGGAGTGCAGAATCTCCATTTAGAATATTGGTGGAGTCCCCCACCGATCGTAGTGATTCGTCGTGGTCTAATCTCACCTCCGTGAAATCGCTCCCATACATTCCTAAATACATCTTGAAAATGCTCGTATCCGTTCGACATTCTTCTTGGCTTTCATGCGTGATACTTTGGTTGACGATATCAGGAATTTGTCTTAATTGGTTAGCACGGCTGATAAAGAATATATGCGGATGTTCGTTAGGCCATCGAATGCTAGATTGAGATACACCGACATGGAGTACTATAGGATATGCATCTAATCTCGCAATTCCGTTTTCAAATATGGATGCTTGACGAGGAATAGCAGGGCCTCCGCCATACAACTCGATGATCTTTAACCACGTCTCCTCGGATACCGGGACGAAATCGAATCCTTCAACTAATCGAGGCTTCAGTAGACTTATCTGCTTAGGCAGAAGGAGCGAAGTGTTATCAACTGGAAGATGTGTACCAAACCACTGACAAGAAACCAGCATGTAGGTCCTTCCTAATTTCAACGACTTCTCCCAGCTCGCCATCGCCAAAAAAAATTCAAAAACTCTTACACCAGTTCAATTTCTTTGTTATAAACGGTATCATTATTAGGAAGTAGTTTTTCAAAAGGTTCATCAGGATCATCGTAGAGCGATAAAGCAGATTCTTCTTTCAAATTCAGCTGAGAACTTTCAATTGCAGCTACAAGTGCCCTTTGCTTCTTCATTCTCTGTAAACGCTTCTGACGCATCTTGCAAAACGTGGAAAGTTTTTGAACGCTGGCAACGAAAACGAAAAATACACTCGCTGACCCAAAAATCAACGTACCTACAACATAAGGATATATATGCGATCTAAAACTTTCAAGCATTTGGATCTGGAACTGGTTGGGGTCCCCGCCGGCACAACCAAGTTTCGAAAGATGATTTGAAGAGTTCAAATAGGCATCCGCAATAGGTCCCACAAGATCATCTTGCTCTTCCTGCAATTGCCAACACGTAGTGAAAGTTACTTGATTGATACTTTCCTGAAAATTCAATCCGTTGAGAAAGCAAGAGCACGTTGTCACTTGACCATCCATACACAGCGAGCAAGGCACCACTGCAGAGGTATTCCATCCGCGGTTGGCGCAGCATTCCTGGAATACTACCAATGTCTGATCATTCGTTGCACGCTCAATACGTCCAATAGAGTCAAGATTCATTTCCACTGCGCTAATTACCGAGATGATCCTTTTGCTTTCAAAAATCTGGTATACCATCGTTCCTAAACTATACAAGCCGGTCAGCAGTCCAAATATGAAGAAGATAGTAGCTTTGATCGGCTTGTCTTCAAATTTGGTTTCCCTATCCATGTACATAAACACAGCGGCGATTAACCACAATAATATCAACAGGACAGGTAGATAAACGGTGACAACTACGTGAAGCATGTTTGCCAACGATACTACTCCAGATTGAAGAAATATTGGGATGGAGAAAAACTTTACAAGAAATAAAAGCCACGAGCTAATAAAGCAGCAAAGCAGAACCAAGGTGCCGACTTCGTCGTAGGTGGCAATAAAAAAAGCCAGGAGAAGCACAACTGAAACAGGCCATCGGCATATCTTCTTACACGACCATCCAGCATTCTTTCGAACTATCATGTGGGAATCGGACTCATCTCTCATGTTCTAATTCGTGGAAAGTCCACTTGTGCAAAATATAATAAGTTACCGAGTTGACGCCCGGCTCTAGTAATAAGTGTCGTTCAATTCTTGCAAAAAAAGAAAAAATGTTGCTGTTGTTGGAACATGTAAACTTGGGAGTGAATGATGAGATTTTGGCGAGAAAATTCTTTGTTGATGGACTCGGTTGCAAACTGAATACTATCGGGACCAACTATCGACAGGTTCATGTGAATCTCGGACTGTGTCAATTTCACCTTCCTTTCAAAACCAGAAATCCGCATGATGTCAAAATGGCCTCGCAGATTATCAATGGATGGATTGAACTATCGACTGAAGAAGAATTAGAGAATATCCGCTTGCGTCTTGTGGATATATTCCAAAATTCTGTTGAGGCTTCAGTGGAGAACCATGAATTAGTAGTTCGCGGTCCATTTGGAAACGTGTTCAAAATACACACCATTCACAAAGTTGAAGCTGAAGCCATTCGTCAGCTGGGTGGCCATAGTGGAGGTTCAGATAGAATGCTTGGGATCAAAGGTGTTCGCATATTCTGTCCGACAGGCACTTGTCAAATCATCTCGAAGTTCTATGAAACCACTTTTCGAGCTTCCACCGAAATCCAAGGCGGTACTTGCTCAGTCCTCTTTGAAGGGCCATGTAAGCAAAGCCTTACATTTGAGGAAGTGGACGGTGTTGTTAGTGACAATTATGACATGGATTACATTCATCAATATCATGTAGCTTGTTACGTGGACTCTCGGGAGGCATTCCTCTCATCATTTGCGATGACTCAAAAGAACGGTTGTTTGTTTGTGAATCCTCGGTTTCAAGGAGGTCCCGTTGAATTCGCTTCTAGTGAAACAGAAAATGAAGCTAGAGCATGTTGGCAATTCAGAATCAAGGATATTAAAAATCCCATGCAAGAACAACAGGTGGTCTATCAACTGGAACACGAAGTCAGGAGTACTGACCATGTGTCATTTCCAATTCATTCATTTGAAAGCAAGGAAATCTGAACAAAATGAAGACAGACGTGTAATTTAACCAACTGCGATTTTAAAGTTGTCAAAAGAAATGTATCTTTGCCAAGAGAATTTAGGCTGAGACAGGAACATCGAAATTAATATAAAAGTTTGTATTTTTCCTCCTCCATTTTAAATTAAACCTCCAATTATAAAACCAAAACAAATCGTTTTGAAATACTTCAAGTAAGATAGATCCATCGCCTCTTTCGTAAAGCAAGAGAGTGTTGGTCCTCGAGGAAATCAACAACACTATTTCGAGGAATGAGAAATTTAAATAATACGAGTAGGTCCCCATTTTGGTGGTGGTTATTTTGAAATATGACACAAGTGTTGCTCGAGCAATATGCCCCATTACAGACACCGATAAGTGCAGAAGCTGTAACATGTACGGATCTTGTATGCGATGAAACAGAGGTTCAGTCAGAAGAGGAGGCTAGACTACGTATTAAACTCAAGGAACTGAAAAATAACTTTTTGAGCTACGAACAAATCCGTTTATGCCTTGAAAAGTTTCTCGAATCCAGGAAAACGCCTGGCAGTATCGAGGCAAAGAAGCTTATGCTGAATAGCATGAAGGATGCAGGTGAAGTCTCTAGATCAGAAGTAAAGCAGTCTTGTAATTCTTTGGTCGCTTCCATACAACAATACGAGTCGAAGAGGATCGAGTTGAGTGAGGCGTTGGCTACCTTGGGGATTCTGGTACAGGAACACGGAGACGTTTCCATGGAATCAACTTCAGAGTTAGTCAAAGAGGAAGAAAAACGAATTTGCGAGCTTCATGCTGAATTGACAAGCTGTCGAGATTCCGTGTCCAAGTTGGACAATTCGATTTCTGAAACCATGGCGGAGTTAGAGCAAGTGACGAAATTGAATGACGAAAGGGCAGAACAAAGCATCTCCCGAAATGAAGTGCTAATGCGAGAGCGAGTCTCACAGGTATGTTGTCGTTATTTTAATTGATTGAGAGTTTTCTAACTGTGTTGTTGAAGATGGAAGCCGAGTTGGAATGGGTAACGGAATTTAAAAAGGTAATGCGTGGTATTCGCGGGATTGAAATTTCAGCTATTTCTGACCGCGAGATTCTTGTTGAAATGCCCGGAGCGAAGGTGCAATTTATTTGTGATCCAGTGACTGGTACTCTCGAAGATATTGTTGTTGATGATGTTCTGGAGGACAAATTGGTTTTGCCTATCATCAAGGAAGCTAAAAGAAGGTGCGTTCATCCATCAAGATACTTTCATTCTAACTGCTTTAATAGACAGGACAAGCGCTTTGCTTTAAGGGAGATTCTTGCTTTGGTAAACAACCATCAACTGGTTCAAGAAGAGATTCAAGCCCTGTCGCAAGATTTTCCAGTTCGGCAAGTGCATTCAGAGGTACGTTAATAATATGAGAGGGTCGCGATTCGATGTCTAACAGCATGTAGGTCCTCGTGACACTACCGCAGGGTGTGGTTTTGACAATGTACATTGATAATGAGTATCCAATGCCGTTTTCCCCTGCTACTATTGTTGGTATTGAGGCCTTCAATGGTATGCGCCAACCACTAGTCGCTAAGGCACTCGATGATATTCGAAAACTATGCGAAGCTCAGAATTTTTTTAGAATGTATATGATTGTCGAGGCAGTGGGACGTTATTTCGACAGCAAGTAAAAGCATTTGTAAATTAATATACAACCGATTTATTAGATCAGCAACTCGTGGTGCTCTTTCGAAGACTTTTTCGACTTCTTCTCTTTCTTAACTTTCTTTTCTTTCTTCTCTTTCTTGTCCTTCTTGGTCGATTCCGATTTGGTTTTAGTTTTCGTCGTTTCGCTTGATGTTTGCGTTGCATTAATATCGAATTCGATGGTGGATAACGTCACTTCACCAGAATCTCCTTGCTGCTTGATATCCGATTTCAATGTATTTGCGCCCATCGGCATTGCATCGTCAGTGAACACTTGAACGTGCGTGTCCGACGCACGTAATACTCTGCGTTTAGTAGATGATGTTGTTTCCAGTGATCCAGGTTCCAACTTCACCACAATACTTTCTTCTTCCTCTTCTTCCTTCTCAGATCCCAAGTAAAAAGGTGTTTTATGGATATCCGATGGACGACGCTGAACTTGCTTTATCAGTTGTTCATTTTCACTTTCCTCTTCATCTGATGAATATTTCAAGACCGGCGATGGCTTCACAATACGTTTGGTGAAACAGACACATGACAATTTGTTGCGTGTAGATACACAAGTCAAAGGTGCATGTAGGTCAACTTGGATGGGAATACTAAGGTCCATTTCCGAGGGTACAGGCACTTGACTTTGAGCCAATGGATTTACCGGCACCAGATCGCCTGCGAACAGTGCCGCAATACCATCTGCGCCGTGTTCACCCATACAATTCGTACTTAACCCCCATGTCAGTAGCAACTGCTGTGCAGTGATAGCTCGCTCTTGGACTTGAATATGTTCTGAACGTACAAATCCATCTAGTTTTTCGGAAACTTGCTTGGTGATATTGAAAATAGAGTCTTGTTCTAAACTGCCGCTTCGAATAATAGCAGCGACTATCTTGAGTGAGTTATGAATTAATGTGGCTTGTACATTCTCAGGGTACTCTGCTAGTCTATCACCGAGGATGACGTCTAGTAGAAGTGCTGGTAGTTCACTAGATTCAGGCAGCAAATGAGCAAACTCGCAGACGATCCAACCAGCTGCGAACAAAACATCAGGTAAGCCGTCGTTTTTGAAGCGTCCGGCCGATCTAGAGACAATCCGGGCATCCTTAAGGAGATCCAGCATGGCATTCGCTGCATGTGGTCTCACCGACGGCACTCGCAATGTAACATCTATCAGCTGCCCACACACAAGATCGCCTCTCGGGCATCCGGGGATACATGCAAGTTCGCATAGAACCGACAAATACCATTCGAAATTAGACAAAAAAGCGTATTTGTCCCTGGAACACACAAACACTATCTTATTGATGAGCTCATCTCTATAGGGTCCTTCAGCATTGTGAGCGAAAGTAAGGAATTTCTCCACAATACCCATGAGGTTACGTTTCGTAATAAGACCCGTTAGTAATTCCAACGCTCTCAAACGAACGGTTATATCATCATCTACTAAACACTGCATTATCATCTCCTTATGTTCAGCTACTGTCTCAGGATGAGATTGCATCAAATTCACCATGCCAACCAATCCGAGACATTTAAGATTCTGGTCAACATCTTGTACGAATTCTCGCAATTTTGAAACGCACAGTGCAACTACTCCAGGAATAGCCTTTGATTGAGTGCCGTCATCCTTCATTGAGAATGGCAATGCTACGGTGATTGCATGGATACACTCGTACAAGAGTGACTTCGCGTGTGTGGTTTGAACGATCGAGGTCAACGGATCTAATATCTTTCGAGCCAAACGCGGTTCTTCAGTAACTAGAGAGGACATTAATTTCACCACCTTAATGAGCATCCAATTATTGGACGTGGTAGTCATTAGTCCGAACAGTTGGGGGGCTAAGGTGAGAAAGTTCTTCGGATTTTTCCGACTCAATTCACAAATTACGTTCACAGTGCAAGATACGACTGCCATATCAGAATCATCGAGTCTCTGTCTTAAACGCTCAAACGAATGAGGAAGACCCTGAGGGTGCTGCACATACAATTTGTATAAAGTGAGAATGGCTTTCTTTCTAATCAGTGGCCGCGAATGTGACAATAAGGTCACAACATCATCAATGAGGTCTCGAGCTAGTTCTTTAGTAGCGATGTTCGCAAGACAATTCAAAGCCACTGCTGTTTCATAGGGTTCAGAGCTATGCAGTTCCTTCTTGAGAAGGTTCGTACATAGTAATATTACGCTGGTATCAGAGTTGAATATTTGATTGGCAGCAAGCATTCCAGCCCTCCTATATCCAAATTTAGGAGCAGACATAACCTCTACAATATGGAACTCGGAAAATCCAACTTCAAAACCTATCATGTGCAAATATGTAATCTTCTGCACCGCGACGAACTTCACATATGGATCACTACTCTTCAGCTCCTTCTTAATGCTCACCATTTGCTTATTAATATAAGTAGACGGATCTCGCTTGATATTTCTAATACCTTGTATTAGGTCTTTAAGTGACTTCTCGAACATCGCTCCTCCAATAAAAGGCGATTGACTTGCAATATCATGGTCTACTCGGCTTCGAGTGAGGGGACCTATTTATGGTCTACGAAGAATGTGCACACATTGCCAAATTTACACTTGCCCACCTTGCATCAGTTGTCATGTTCAACCGTTTCTCCAGGAAAAGGCAGTCTAGCAAGTACAAAGATTTCGATGTTGGTGATCCAAGCAAGTTGTTTGAACTGAAGGATTGTCTGGGAGAAGGTACCTACGGGATGGTGTGGGTGGCAACTGAAAAAGCAACAGGACGAGACATGGCTTTGAAGATAGTCCCGATCGACAATGACCTGGAAGAAATCGAGCAAGAGTGCGAAGTTATGAAAATAAGCACATCCCCTTATGTTGTTAAATTATACGGAAGTTACATTTCCAATGACAAGTGTCACGTGTGGATGGCGATGGAGATTTGCGAAGCTGGATCTGTGAATGATTTCATGTACATCACAGATAAGATATTCGAAGAAAATGTTATTCGAGAGATTGCAGCCGGGGTGATTCTCGGATTGGTTTATCTACAGAGCAAATACGTCGTACATAGAGACATCAAGTGTGGGAACATACTGCTGGATAAACGCGGTCATATAAAACTTGCGGATTTCGGAGTTTCGGCAGTAGGGCTTTCTAAAAATGACAAGCATAGAACCGCAAGCGGGGCACCATATTGTATGGCACCTGAAGTCATCCTTGAAGAGCCGTATGATTGTCGAGCTGACATATGGTCCCTTGGTATTTCCGTTATTGAAATGGCTGAAGCGAGACCTCCGCATTCAAATATTCATCCTATGCGAGCCTTATTCATGATACCAAAAAGCGACGCCCCCACTTTAACAGAGCCTGAAAAATGGTCTACAAGTATGGTATCCTTTATACATATGTGCTTGCAAAAGGATATGAAGAACAGAAAAACGGCAGAAGAACTTGCAAATCATCCATTTGTTGCTGATACTATTTCGAAACTGGAGTCAAACCACGGAGTCTCAGAAGTTCTTAAAAATTTGGTTAATGATAATATGGAGATGATACTACGATATCGTATCGAAGACGGTGAGAGCAGTTTAGGTGGGTCTACCCTTTCAGATGAGTTGGACAGCTGCGTTTCACACGATACAAGTAATTTCAAAAGTCTGGTAACCCGAAGAAAGCCTATTGATTCAGTAAGGAACCTTGATCCAATCCGAACTCGAAGTGGCAGGATACATTCGAATCGAATATCCACCAAATCAGGAGTGTCTAGTAGATCAGGTACCTCGTCAGCTTCAGGTGGCAGTGAGCGCAGTAATAGACCCCAAACACTTTTCTTTACTGAAACTGAAGTTGCAAACAAACAGCATCTCGAAAGAAAATCTCAAAAACAAAAAGCACGATCCGTCAAATCGATGTCTAAACTTTTAGCCCGCAAGTCGAATGGAGCAGGATTCGAAGGTGACATATTCCATAAATCAGTTCAAGGTCAGATTAAGAACTCGGCTGATATATTGCGCATCTTGCAAGAATCTGATTCGCCATCACCCAGACACACTAGACGTGGTCTTGGCCCGACAAACATTGCTGCAGCTGTGCTTACCAAAGATTTCATCCGTATGTTAAAGGAATCCCAGAAGAGACATCCAGCTGCCTTTGAATGCCTCTCTGACTTGGCTGCTGAAAGGCCTGAGGAGGCAGTGGATTTTACTGTTGGTCTTTTGCGAGCGGTTGCTGGATTGGGACAGCAGCCCAAAATGCCATCAATGCGACCCCTACCTCCGCCACCATCAAAAGCGGAATTCTAAATCTAGTTAATAATAAATTATTGAAGACCGGCTTTTGTAATAGCATCTTTGTTCTTCCATGAATCGTGGGTAAGCTCTACTATTTGCATTGCAAAATTAGCATCTTTTGCTTGATCATCAAACGCAAAAGTGTTTTCTGGCTTTCCATCTGGCATCTTATAAAACTTGAACCAGTTAACAATCGAATCCACTTTGCCCGGCATGATGTTTTCAAGATCTGCGACACTATCAATTTGTGACGCAAGTGGATCTTTTGCATCAATAGCAATCGCTTTCCAATCCATCTCCCCCTCATCAATCATCCCGAGGATTCCGAGTACTTTGACCGGATACACTTCTCCAGTGAGAGCAACCCGAGATCCAACTTCTACCACATCCAGAGGATCGTTGTCTCCAAGCATACCTGTCGATAAGTCCTTGTGCTCGGGATCCTCCCAGGTTTGAGGTAGAGCACCATAATTAACAAGACTCTGAAACGGATACAACCTCAATTTGCCCTTCTTTACATCTTGCTTAATAGGATTACCTTCTTCATCAGTTGCAATCTCCATCTTCTCTACTGCACCACGAGGAATTTCATTGACAAAGTTCACAATGCGATTTGCTTTGTCAACATACAATGGAATATCATGCCATGGAGATATCGGCTTGCCATCATCCGAGGAGAAAAACACTCGATAATTGTCTTCATTCCTGAGAGTAAAACCTTGAACCGTCGTGCCAGTGGCTTTGGTGCTAATGCATCTACGCAATGTTGAAGACAGACGCAACATGTTGGATTCGCGATACTAAAAAAAAAGAGTCGATGTGGCTGAAAAAACACATTGTATACATTGTATAGGAGTAAATAGCGTTAGGGGGTCGAGTGCTTGATGTGCTATTTGAAAACCAGCTGGAAAAACGTTTGAATATATAATTGTAAAGAGGCAATATTACGTCGTTACACACCATTGCGGAAGGCGAATCAAGGACTTTCGAACCGTTGGGCATCGACGGATACGATAGACCCACGATGTCGGGAGAACGACGAGATTTCTTAGATGCTGAAGATGCCATGCCGCTAAACTTATGCCCCCCTCTCCTACTGTACCCTCCAGAATACACAGACCAAGCCTCGCTTTCTGATTCATCGTCCCAGGATGGGTTATTATCGAGTCCGAAACTTCGTCACCAGAGAAGTGGGGATTTTTCTTACGCATTTGGAGCAGCGGAACAGAAGCCCCATTGCTATCCTCTATGTTGTAGTATTTTTTCACTCGTCGCAATTATTTATCTGTGCCTTATGGGGACCTATGCTGCCGTTGGTTGGAACTTCCACGGTGATTGTTGGAAGGAGACTCAGAAGGGAACTGCTGCAGGGAATTTCTTCTGGGCGGCGTTTTTTTACGCGGTTTGTTTTGGAATATCAATATACTTTATAGTTCAGCAAAAGAAGCTACGTGGATATCGAAGAGGAGTCACCTATGGCTTGAAAGGAAACTAATACCATGTAATAATGCATGATCATTACTCTTTTTTAGTTTTCGGGAAAAGGGAATTTGGATTTGTAGATGTCCTCGTAATGCTCCGAATAGGACTCGTCTGATTTCAGATTATGAATCGCAACTACATTTCGTGAAACGATACGCCAATCCCTTGACCCGCTTTTAAAACCAGTGATTGTTCGTTTGTTGAGCCATTCGGTTCCAGAATTGTAAAAAATACTACCCTTATCGAAGAGCAATACTCGCTCTCCACCAAACTCATCTCTTGCGTCACCAGGGGGAATATCCCAAACCGCGAGACATCTACCTACCATCTCATCATCATGGCAGCCTAACTTGATAATACATTGCTGTTTTTGGATATAGTAGCAAGCAGGTATAGACCATCCAAGGCATTTCATGTTATCGTCAACATTAGATTTTATGGCTGTCAGGTGCTCCATATCATTATATGCAGCCAATGATACAGGGTCTACATAGTGACTCTTTTCACCTGGAGCGGGTAAACAGTCAGCAATAACACAAACTAAAAAATCTAATCCTAGTCGATTTATCGCAGAGAGCGCACCCACATTGAAACTCGCTTTCTTATTTCCATGCAATCCAAATCCAAGGTATTGAGGCAGATTCAAAGGCACAGTGTCTAGATAGGCCCGTAAGTTTTCAACTATTAGTAAAGTGTCATCGTCCACTCGTACAAACCAGTCATAAGAGTCACGAAACTTCCGGTGGATCATAAGCCATCCCTTGTAAGTCTTCTCAATAAAAAAATCTCTCGATCCGTCTTGGGATCCAACTTCAATCACATGATACTTATCATCAGTATAGTCCCCATAGAACACAATTCCATCGCATTTCTTGCCGTAGGTGTTTGAAATGGTCCTCACTCTGCGTCTCGCTTTGTCGTGGTCATAAGTAGGAACAAAACATAAAATCTTGCATCGGGTGGATGAGGATTCAGCAACTTGAGCCCATTCCTTGAATTTCTTCCCGTTTTTATAAACATCTTCCAGACCATGGTGCGTTTTAAATTTCCTGTCTTTATACATGTCCAGCGCCGATTCCATATATTTCATCTTGTCATCACAAATTTGTTTCTCGATTTTCGTGCCATTTGGCTGTAGCAGTGAAGACACATTCTTTCCGTAAAGAAATCTTTGAGTTGCAGCCCTCACAGGTTCTTCCTCTTGCGCCAGTTCAAATTTTATCCCAATAGATCGGCTACAAGTATCTTCATCCCATTCGGTATTTGTAAGGTCTGCAACATCAACTCTGATCACCGTCTCATTTATGTAGTGTGAGTTGGATGCACTGAATCGCCCAGTCTGGATGAATATTTGCACGCACAGCACGGCTAGCACTGTTAATAACGTGATCACGAACCCATTCTTCTTCGAAGTGATCATCGTCGTTTAACGAAGATGTACAGGGGACCGTACCGTATTTGTTTCACAAGTGTATCAATACTTGAATGGCAAAGACAAGACTGTCATGCTGAAGATAATTCCTTTCTTCGTTCCAGATACTATCTTCCTTCATCTACGGCGTACAACAAAAACGAAATATTATCAAGAAATGGAATACCAGCCCTCCTATCATTTCGAGGTTGGGTTCGCTTTGGTTCAAATGTATGATAGTATAGTAAGTAAATATCCGAAAGTGAATGTCGGGATAGTTTTTCAAGCAGAACTGTCGATATCGCTGGTAACTCAAGAACTTGGGGCCAATATTAAAACAATCATTTATCAAAACTCGCCTGTGCCGCTATGGATTTGCGAATTCACTGACGCAGAAGAGCTTAACTTGTTTCTTGGCTTTTGAGCAAAAAAATCCCAAATTGAATAGTTTGTCGAAGCTAAAGCGTCTGACGATTCAGGAATGAAACAATCTACGAAGTCTTCCGACCTTCCTTCAAATCTTCAGTGTTGGATAATCAGGACGTAGGGAAATAGAGAATATTCCCTTTCTTCCTTCAAACCTTTAACAGTTGGAAACCTTCAGCAATTGGAGATTGTGGATTGCATTAATCTACGGACTCGTCCTGACCTAGAGAGTTCTAAGTTGGTTCTTTCAAATATTGAACGATTGGAGATTTGTGACTGCGATAATCTACAACGTATTCTCGACCTTCCTGTGAATCTTCAGAATTTGAAAATATCTAATTGTCCTAAATTAGAGAGTATTAAGGGTAGTCCTTTACATGTTCCACAATTGGAGATTGTGGATTGCATTAATCTACGGACTCTTCCTGGTCTTCCTGCAAAACCCCAAGATTTGAAAATATCAGAGCGCAATGAACTAGAGGGTCTTCCCGGTCTTCCTGTAAGTCTTCTTCAATTGGAAATTTTCGATTGTAGTTTTGTTCCGGAACTCAATCCGAATCTTCAGGTTTTAAAGATAGCTTCAAATCATCATCTAGTGAGTTTTTCGGGTATTCCATCAAGTGTCCGAAAGTTGGAGATTCATTACTGTACGAGTCTGCAGAGTATTTCTGATCTACCTACAAATCTTCTGCATTTGAAGATATCAAACTGTGATCATCTACTTAGTATTCCGGATTTAGCTCCAAGTCTTGAGCATATCGAAACTTCAGTGTGTTCCATTATATGGAAGATCCCGTATCTTCTTTCAAACCTTATTGATAGATGGCTGCTCTGAACTTCGGATAATTTTGAACTTTCCTTCCACTATTCAGCACTTACAGTTGTTCAGTTGTAAGTTTCTGGAACCTATTCCAGACCTTCCTGCTAATCTTGAAAAATTCGAGATTTATGGTTATCGATATATGGCGATGATTCCTGAATTCCCTTTGAAACCTAAATTTCTGACGATTACTGGTTGCTCGATTCAAGATATGATTGCGAGTTTTCGTTCAAACCTTCAAATTTGAGGATAAAAAGATGCAATCTATAAATGGAGTTCTGAATCTGCCTTTAACTCTTCAAAGTTTGTCTATTACACCGTGACATGGAATGTCGACTATGTCGAATTTTCCTTCCAATCTTCAAAGATTGCATGTATCAATATATCGTCGTCTAAAGAATATCATAGATCGTCCCTCGAGCCTTTGGAAATTGACGGTTTTGTATCGCGAAAGACTTGAGAGTATTCCAGATCTTCCTTCTGATCTGCAGGACTTAATGATCAGCTTCGGTGATGAGAAAGTTTTTCGGGCATTCCCTGCAAAGCTTCAAAATTTGAAATTAATTCGAAATTTTTCTGTAGAGATTCTATCGGATTTTCCTTCTTCTCTTCGAAAGTTGGAGATTCATAATTGCGAAAAGCTAGAATGCATTTCACGATTTCCTTGAAGACTTGAAAACTTGGAGATTAGCGAGTGCAAAAATGCTACAGAGTATTCCTGACCTCCCTTCCACTCTGCAAAAGTTAGAGGTTGCTTGTTGCCAGAATCTACAAAGTGTTCCTAATCTTCCGTCGAATCTGCAGAATTTCAAATGATTGAATTGTCCTAGTCTTCAGAGTATTCCGGATCTTCCTTCTACTCTTCACAAACCAGAAATATCTGCTTGCAAAATGACACTCCTAATCATCGATAGAAAAATATACCAACAAAATTCCGTTTCTTTCTTCCGAAGTTGGATATTTCGAATTGTGGATGACAAGAAATATTAGAATATTAGATTTTGGCATTTTTTGTTGTTGGGGAACAGCAAGATGTTTAATTGGCCTTGAATAATCGCCGGCGTGGAGGATCACACTACCTTAGTTGCTACCATTTAGTTTTAATTCGTCGAGGTACAATATCCTGAATCTGCGCCTAACTTCTGAACCATCCGTAATTGTTTCTTCATGGCTTGAGATAAGTCAAGGAATTTCCCTTTCTGATTCGCGTCTAGTGTCGCCCAGCATTGAGCACCGTTTGCCATCATTGAGTTTCTATCCCATCCTCTGTCGGCATTTACCTTTCTAAATTCTGAGATAAACAAATTATAGCAACTAGGGCCTCTTGGCTTTCTCGGTTTCTTCCGTTTCACTGGTTTGTTTGGTTCTTTCAAACATATTTGTCGAATAATATCGTTCAAAATTTGGGCACATTCATTTCGAATAATGACATGCACTTGAAATTGAGAAGGACGCATCGCTTTCAGTTCAACAGTATTTATGAGCCGACAAACTGTTTGGCTGCATTGCTTGTGAATTTTCAAATCAGCCTTCCGATCTTGGTCTATTTTTTTAACATCCTTGATGACGTCACGTAGAACATTTTGCACTTGATGCTCCACTGATAAGACATTGTTCACTTCTTTTTTCTTTCTCCCTACCAACCTTTCCACTTTTTTAATCAAGGTGTTCAAGAGGCTAGTAATCTCGGTAGTATCTCTCGATGCTCGCCTTGTAAGTTTATTTTGCCAGTCATCTAGATCAAGATCCATTACTTGAAAGTATTCGATGAGATCAGTCAATTGCAGTTCATACGCTTGCTCCATCAGGTGTTGATGAATCTGTCTCATTATCAAAACACCACTTTTTCCTGACATATCCTGTGGCCGAATACAATGCTTGACTTCGTTGGAAGCAAATCCATTTTCTTGAAGGATTGTTATGCTTCCACGGGGCATTGGAACAGTAAATAGCCCATTGTTAAACCCGTACAATTTGCATCCAAATGACAAACGAGAATCAGAATACAGTCTCAAGGAGATTACAGGGTGCTTGAAGCGTCCAATGTCGTCGTAATGCTGAGCAAGTCCTTCCGATCCATCATGGTATATATTGCACGCGAAAGAATTCACAAATCGTTGCGATATCACTCCGGCTTCAATCATCTTCGATTCAAATTCTTTGGACATCCAGCTTGGTGCTTTTGAAACATCTCGACGTATCCCGCCAGCAACTGCAGCATCTGGATCCTCGAAATGGGATCTTGTCCACAGATATCTTGCATTGAAGAACATCTTGGTGCGAGAAATCAAACCAGCAGTTCGTCCACTGTGAGCATACGTTTCAGGTTGCAAATACGAATGAGGATTCAAACTCTCTTTGTATAAGTCATCTACATGGGATTCTATACGTGCAATATCATGGTCCGTATACACGTTGATAAAGGTACGAACTCCGATTGGGAACATCCCTGTGGATACATCCAACGGATATTTTTTCGTGTCAAAACCTGCTGGGAGAATACCCGGGTTCAAGTACCAGTCTATTGAAGTTTTTTTCGCACGATCCTTTACAATACACAGTAATTCATCAGTATCACTGCCCTGTGTATATCGTGATTCAACTGCAATGCCGACCAGGGGATACGAGAAGGAATCTCGAGTACCAATTAAATAGAGTGGGAATTTCTGTGAATGAAAAGTGGCAATGCATATCTGATCCAACATATCGTCTATGATATTTCTGATGATGTGCGCTTCAGCACTTTCTTCACGTTCAATACTATCAACCATGTGTCTCAGAATGCCATGAACTTGTGGTTCGCGGTTAGCATGATTTCCTGAGACAAGATTTGAAAAAGCATGTTGATTCCAGCCACGAAATAAATCCTCAGTATGGCTTTCAATCACCATAGCGAATCTCATCAGCTCCGATTGCACGCGATTGTTCAGGATCTTCCATCTTCCCCTGTTAACGTAAAGCTCTATTCGCACACACAGAGACATTCGAGTGAACGATTCGAACTCCTCTGCGTGACCGACTCCCAGCTGTTTCAACAAGCGCAAACTGGCCTTTTCTCCAGTCCCTCCTTTGCCTTTGCGAACCAAGAAACCAATCTGAACATCACTTTCTTTCACATCACCCACAGGGACAATGCTCCAGCTAGAATCTGCGGATATTATTAGTTTGTAGTGCAAGCAGCTGAATGTGTTATTGGAGTTGAACAAAGCATATGCGCCAGCAAGCCCGCGCATGCTGAAAACGTCAGCATCTTTAACCCCATGAAGCAGATATCGCTTAATACACGCTTCTCCAGCATCTGCTAGTAGAGATACACATGCGGTTGGTTCATTGTGCATTCGGTGGTACAATTCGTGATACTTGTGGTCATTGCAAGCAGGTACCACAGGAGGTCGAATCACCAAAGGGGACAATTTACGCAAATTGTTGCTGTTTTCTTGAGCCATGATGCAAGGTACCACATAAGATATACCGATGGTATAGTCAATCTCCTCATTGGAACATCCATTACACAATCGAGAACTGACTTTGAATAGTATCTCAGGTTCGTTCTTTCGCAATTTGATTATTGGGTGAACAGCGTTTGCTTTTCTTTTATGTTTTCTAGAAACAAATTTTAGTTTTATCACCTTTAAAGTCGGAGTGTCTTCAAGCCCCATGAGGGCGATGTTCGATATTCTTATTCGTTCTTCGATTTCGACAAGCAAACTTTCTGCTTGATCGTCTTCTGCTCGAAGCTTAATTAAAGACCTTGGCATCATCCGTGACACTCTGGTTATCCCAGGATATGTGCTTTTGTTTAACATCACAATCAAGTTGCAATCAATATTAAACTTGTCTGCTATCTGGTTCGGCGTGTCATTGTCCCTTGTGAGATACCATTTCTTATTAGCAGATCTGCTACCTATCCTCGTGGGAGCATCACTTTCTAGCTGCAATACCTTTTCTGTCCCGCGTCTGGTTCGCCTTAAGCTTTGCGGTTTACGTGACTTTTTGTCAAGAATGCTTTTAAAATGTAGCGCCATTCTGACATCTTGGGTTGAAAACTGAGCTACTGGTTTGGTAGGTAAACTTTTGGCTTTCTTAGCAATATTAAAGAAACAAGTTATCGATGTCCCTTTCCGTTTCGTCATTTGAAGTCAAAGTTCAATCTCACTTTTGTGGTAATGGACGAAGTATGACTGAAATGCAAAAACAAGCCAACGTACACCAATATTCTAGTACCTGTATTGAATACATAGTACTCTTCATTGAGACTTTCGAAAAGCATGAGTAGCGACGACGAGCTTCGATTGTCATCAAAGCGAAAATCTAAGAAAAGTAAGAAGCATCGTCACTCCAAACCAAGCCGGCAACGAAATCGATCGTACTCGGAACCGTCGGTTGGTAAGAGTACTCCCTCATCTGATGAGTCGGTCCGTGAACATAAATCGAGGAAGACCCAAAAGAAAAAACGGTCTCGTTCTAGAAAAGAAAGAAAACATTATAAGGAGCTAAGCTCATTGGATTCTGAAGAGAATAACATTCACAAACACCGGAAATCGAGGAAGGTCCTTGTTTCTTCTCCGGAGGAAAAGATACACAAATCAAAAAAGCGTCACAAGCTTAGGAACATTAAGCATAGGCCAAATGTGCCAAGTGACGATTCTACATCCGATTCTATTCAATATATTCATCGCAAAAGATCGGAATCTCACAAAAAGCAATCAAAACGAAAATTCCGCCAGAAAGAAACAAATGAAGAATCAACTAGTAGAAAATCGATCGGGGACTCTGACTTCGAAGTTAACGAAGAGCACGACGCACTGCGATCATCAAAGTATCGGGTTTCTAACACATCTGACAGCGAAGAACATCAGAGAGCTGGTATCCGTGAATTCGATTCCAGCTCTTCAGTCGAAACATCAAACAAAGCGCCTTCTTCGTTGACGAGTTCTAAGTCTGAACAAGGAATTATTAAAGAGGAAAAACTAGGGGTTGATTTGAAATCGAACCCCATAATTGAAACCAAAACCCGTTCAGTGATCAAAACTATAGCAGGACATAGTTCCCAGAAGGAAAAAAAGGCCGATTTGAAACCACATTCCAAAGTAAGAAAGTTATCGGAACGCGTTGAGAAGAAAGTTGGTGCATTGGGTTCGAAGAAATTAGTTTCTGATAATTCAAATTCCCTGAAAAACGACAAACTTGCACAAAGTAGTCCAATGGAGAAGAAAATTGGTGCATTGGGTTCGAAG
>Ga0105055_10001437_pt1 | contig 38493 bp, 26 predicted proteins | sample BON03_FD_78090 | JGI IMG/M metagenome (GOLD analysis project Ga0105055, IMG submission 78090) | Freshwater microbial communities from Lake Bonney liftoff mats and glacier meltwater in Antarctica - BON-03 | ecosystem: Environmental > Aquatic > Freshwater > Ice > Glacier meltwater | place: Lake... | reverse complement strand
GTCCCCTCTCCCCCGCGGGGGAGAGGGTTAGGGTGAGGGGCGCGGTTTCTTCTTTTGCTTTTTGATCTTTGCAGCGTGCACTCTACGCCCCCTCATCCGGCCTGTCGGCCACCTTCTCCCCCGCGGGGGAGAAGGACGGTGGAGATCGCTTTGATTGCGAATCGTGTTGTGGTCGTGGCCACTGTAGCTGTCCCCTCTCCCCCGCGGGGGAGAGGGTTAGGGTGAAAAACTTTCATGCGGGCTGTTTTCAAATTCCAAGCCTGATCGCGTACAGTAGCAACTCTTCCCGCGTTGGCAGGTGTCGTTCCTCTCAGGGACTCCTGCTTTCGACGGATTTCAAAATGCCGACGCGGCATGGTGCGGGATAAAATCACGGTCCCTCGCTTAGCAAGTTGATACTCAGAGAATTGATGCCATGACTGATTCCATCTTGAATCGTTTTCACCTGCTGATGTTGGCCATGTTGCTTGCAGGTTGCGGGGCTGTTGCGCCTGATACACAATCGTCTTCCAGTGCCTCAGATCCTGTGGCCGATGTCGCAGCACAGGTTGCAGAATCGAAGCCTCAGACGCCGTCGGCCCCTCCTGTGGAATTTGTCGCGCCGCCTTTGACCGCTGATGAAATTCAGCAGGGCTGGATCAGTCTGTTTGACGGTCGTTCTTTGTTCGGCTGGAATGTGCCTGCCGTCACCAACTGGCACGTGGAAGACGGCGCGATCGTTGCCGACAGTGGCGAAAAAAGTTTATTGCTGACTCCGTTTGAGCTGGATGATTTTGAACTGCGATGCGATTTTCATCTGGCCGCGGGCGGGAACAGCGGCATCTTCTTAAGGACCGCCGAAAATCCTGCGAGTCCCGCGACAGACACTTACGAACTGAATATTTGCGACAGTCACCCGACTCACAAAACGGGCAGCCTTGTCGGGCGATTTGTGGCGGAAAACGTTCCTGCGGTGGAAGGGGAATGGCACCAGTTTCGAGTCCTCTGCGAAGGTCCGAAGATTCAGGTCTGGCTGGATGAAAAGCCGATCGTTGATTTTGTTGACAGCTCGGAGTCGATCCGACTCACGGGGAAACTCGGGCTGCAGATGAACGAGGGGCGAGCCGAGTATCGCAACGTCTGCGTGCGACCGCTGAAGTTTCGACCGCTGCTGAACGGGACTGATACTTCCGGATGGAATGTTGTTCCCGATTCCAAAAGTCAGTTCACAATCAACCAAGGTCTGCTGCATATTTCGGACGGACCCGGTTTTCTTGAAACAGCCGAAACGTTTGGCAATTTCGCATTGAAGGTGGAAGCACGGATCAACGGCGACGGGCTCAACAGCGGCGTCTTCTTTCGCGCAAAGGAAGGAACCGCGGAGGCACCTTCTCATGGTTATGAAATGCAGCTTCACAACGGAGTTAAAAATGGAGACCGGGCAAAACCCGCCGACTATGGAACCGGCGCGATTTTTCGTCGCATGCAGGCGCGTTATGTGGTTGCCAGCGATCGTGAATTTCTGACCGCCGTGCTTATCGCGCAGGCAGATCAGTTTGCGTCGTGGGTGAATGGATATCAAGTGGTCAACTGGCAGGACACACGGCAACCGAGTGACAATCCTCGCGAAGGTCGTCGCCTTGAGGCCGGTCATATCAGCCTGCAGGGACACGATCCAACAACCGATCTTGATTTTCGGTCGGTCGATGTACACGAATTTCTGACCAGTCCGACGGTTACGAAGTAGGCTACAACTGTCACTGCATAGTGTCTGCATCTGACCACGTTTTGAATTTCTCTGGCAATCGTGATGTTCCCGCAATTCGATCACCTGGTTGACGCTCATGCCGCCGAGAATGCTCGCAAGCTGGCAGGCCTGGGTTTCATGGAGGTCGATTCCGGACTGAAGATTCTCACGCGGCTGCGCGAGTTGTATCGGACTTCCGAGGGAAAGCAGGAAACGCTCTCCCGCAGAGCCGTCGCGCTAGCGACCGCTGTGCCACCAGCGGGCACCATTCCGCTCTGGTATGAAATTTTGGAGCGGGTCGTTCGAGAAGCCCCCCTGCGTGATATTGTGCTGACGGTTGTCGATCAATACATTCGCAACGCGTCCGAACAGATTGACGTATTTTCTCTGTTTGAACAGACCCCGCGATCTCTGGAAATCCTCGCTCGCCTGGCCTGTGGAAGTCCGTTTCTCACGCAGATTTTGTTGTCCGATCCGCAGTGTCTGACGACTCTAACACTGCACGGGCGAACGTCCGAGATGAAATCTCGTGAGCAGTTTATTTCAGAAGCGATGAGTGCGGCCGAGCAGTCGCGAGTACGTACGGCGGGACTTTCAGAGCTTCGTCGCTATCAGCGTCGTCAGCTGTTGCGGATTGGCATGTGTGATGCCTTCGGGCTGCTCGATCTGAGATTTGTCACACTCCAGCTTTCGCTGCTGGCCGATGCGATGGTTCAGTGTTGTCTGAATATCGCTGCTGCCGAACTGAAGATTTCTGACAGTCGGCTGGCCGTGATAGCGCTGGGAAAGCATGGCGGTGAAGAGCTGAATTACAGCTCTGACATTGACCTCCTGCTGATTGTGGATCGAGACTCATCCGATGTTCAACGACTGGCTCGGCTGACCATTGATGGGCTGGCTGAAAACATTCCACCCGGTTTTTTGTATCGCGTCGATCTTCGATTGCGGCCGTGGGGCGAAGCCGGGCCGCTTGTCAGTACCGTCGCATCCTATTCCGACTATCTTGTTCAGGATGCTGCGATCTGGGAAAAGCAGGCGATGCTGAAGGCACGGGCGGTCGCCGGCGACGGAGAGACCGGGTACCAATTCCTTCAGAAGATTCGGCCGCTGCTTTTCACGGGCACGGCGGCTCAGGTTCGCGGCAGCATTCAGCAGATGAAAGAAAAGATTGAGCTGCGTCTGAGGCAGCGTGGTAAGCTGAATTCCGAAGTGAAGCTGGGCATTGGTTCCATCCGCGACGTCGAATTTCTGGTCCAAAGTCTGCAGCTGATTCACGGGGAAAGTGAGCCTCGAATCCTGAGTTTTAATACTCTGGATTCTCTGGTGCGTCTGGCAGAGTTTGGCTTTATCAGTGCCGCGTGGTATCGCCATTTGCGAGCCGGTTATGTATTTCTGAGAACAGTTGAGCATTCGCTGCAGTTGCTGCATAACCAGCAAACGCATGAACTTCCGGCCGACCGTCGCCAGCTGGCCTGGCTTGCCAATCGTCTGGACTATCCGGACACAGAGACACTGATGCGTCGCTTTGATGAGCACAGGCATGCGGTGCGAGCGATTTTTGAAGAATGCATTCACGGTGAAAAGCTGCAGGATCCGGTCACGTTGACGGATATTCTTCCATCGCAGCCGACAGCCAGCGCGGCCGCCGCCACAGACGAAGTCACAGAGCACTTGCGGGCCATTCGTCGTCAGCGACTTGCGGAAATGTTTGCCGCTTTGGACGCAGGTGCATCCGCTGTCGTGACGTGTCAGCATTCTAACCTTGATGAAGTATCGTGGGAACTGACTGTCAGTGGCATTGAATTTTCCGGATGGCTGTCGGTCATCTGCGGTCTGCTGTCCATTTATCGCCTGGACATCCGGCGCGGCGATGCGCTGACCGGTGAAGGTGTCAATGGCTTCGGCGACAAATGCGTGGCCGGGAAGTTTCTGGCCAGGTTTGAAGTGCGGTTGGATTCCGCTGTTGTGCCAGTCGAAGCCAGTTCGGTGGCGGACGATCTGGCGACAGCACTTGAGCAGGAAATTTCAAGGCTCGGCTTGTCGTCTCGGGAAGGTCGGATTGAAGATGTCCGGGCCGAGCTGCTGTCTCGATTCTGTGATGCCGTGCCGGAAGAGTCAGACCTGGAGCCGTCGAGTGATGAAGTCGAAGTAGAACTGATCCGCGTACCGGGATCAGTGCTGACTCAGGTGAATCTCACCGGTGCGGACTCGTGGGGATTTTTGTACGAGCTGTCCAGTGCGTTGTCTCTCAGTCGATTTCGAGTGCGTCGCGCGATTATTGATGCAGAAGGCAGCCGAGTTCGTGACGTGCTGTATGTGAGGGAGCGGAATGGGCATCCGATTGAAAGTCCTGAGCGCCTTCAGGAACTTCAGCTGGCCGCCACATTGATCAAGCAGTTTACGCACTGGCTGCCATCAACCAGTGATCCGCATCACGCTCAGGCCAGATTTCGAGAACTGGTGGCGCGTCTGCAACCCGCCTCGGAATGGCCCGACAACATTCAGTCGCTGCGCCGTCCCAACGTGTTGCATGCTGTGGCCCGAGTTCTGGGGACCAGTCAATATCTGTGGGAAACCTTTCTGCAGTCGCGGCATCAGGAGCTGTTCCCGATCCTTGCCAATGCTGAAGAACTGGGAACTCGTCAGTGCCGGGACTCCCTGTCACTGGAGCTGGATCAGGCGGTCGATCTGGCTACGGGGGATGCGGCCTGGGCGACGCTCAACAGTTTTAAGGATCGCCATTTGTTCCGCATCGATATGCGGCATGTGCTGGGCCACTGCCGCCCGTTTGGAGCGTTCTCAGAAGAACTCACAGAACTGGCGGAGCTTGTTGTCAGCAAAGCGCTGGAACTGGCGTGGCGGCAGCTGGTCGATGAGCATGGTACGCCGAGGTGCGCCGACGGCTTGAAGGACTGCGAATGGGTCACCGCGGGGCTCGGCAAGTTTGGCGGAATTGAAATGGGCTTCGCCTCCGATATTGAATTGATGCTCATCTATTCGGAATCAGGTCGCACAGGCGGTTCGAATTCTGTTTCGAACGCTGTCTTTTTTGATCAGATGGTCAGTGCCGTTGCGGCTGGGATTCGCGCTCCGCAGGATGGGATTTTTCATGTGGACCTGCGAATGCGTCCCTTTGGTCAGGCTGGTTCAGCCGCCGTAAGTCTTAAGGATTTTGAAAACTATTACAGCGTCGAAGGTCCGGCGTGGCCTTATGAACGCCAGGCGATGGTCAAGTTTCGCTGTTTCGCCGGCGGCCGCGTGTTTGGGCAACGCGCGACGGTCGCCTGTCACAAGGCTATCTACTCGGCTGGTTGGTTCGACTTTTCTGCCATGCGGGCCATGCGAGAACGACAGATTCGGCAACTGGTGCGTGGTGGCTCCGTGAATGCGAAACTGAGCGACGGCGGCATCGTCGACTGTGAGTACGCGGTGCAAGCGCTGCAGCTCACGTTTGGACGCGACATGATTACGCTCCGTCATCCCAATACCCTGAGAGTTCTGCGTGAAGCGTCATGGCTGAGTCTGATTGATCCTCAGCAACGCGAAGTCATCGAACGAGCTTACGTGTTTTTGCGGGAGTTGATTGACTGTCTGCGGATGGTGCGTGGCAATGCCAAAGATCTGACATTGCCTCAGCCCGGCAGTCGAGACTGGCAGCAGCTTGCGCACCGCATGCGGACCATTCATGACTCCGAGGTTCCGCTGGACCGGCTTGAAGAACAGATGCAGCTGGTTCGAGATTTTTCGTTCGTCGTCGAAAAACACTGCCGCAAGATGCGACAGCATCGAAAAGGTGTGAATGAGCTCGACGGGTGACCGTTATTTTGTTCCGCGTCGCATATCCAGTGTGTGCGGGAAGTCGGGCGACATCCGCGGCTCTTTGGGAACCAGGAGTCCTCCCGTATGACCCATGCGGAAGAAGCGGCCTGCGCGTCGGCTTTCCGCAGCAAGAGCGTTGACGGGAATGCCTTCCGGATTCAGTCCGCCCGGATGATCAATGTGATACCGGCAACCGCCCAGAGAACGATTGGAGACAGTGTCTACCAGATCGACCACCAGCGGCGTATGCACTTTAATCGTTGGATGCAGGCAGTTTGGTGGCTGCCAGGCTCGATAACGAACACCGCCCACAAATTCACCGGCCGTATCAGTCGCCTGCAGAGGGACTCGCACGCCATTCACGGTGATGCACATTCCTGGCGAATACATGCCGGTCGTTTTAATCTGCAGTCGTTCCAGCGACGAATCCACATATCGCGTCGTACCGCCAGCACCGGGCTCTTCACCCAGCACATACCATGGTTCGAGCGCTTGTCGCAGTTCGACCTTCACATCACTGGCTTCAAACGTGCCCATCAGCGGACAGCGGAATTCCACGTGAGCCCCAAACCAGTTCACGTCAAAATCCAGACCGCCGCTCTTCAAGTAGTCCACCACGGAACTCAGGTCAGACCACAGATAATGCGGCAGCATGAAACGATCATGAATCAGCGTCCGCCAATGAATCAATGGTTCGTTGTAGGGCTTATCCCAGAATGAAGCGACGAGAGCCCGGACAAGCAGCTGCTGCGTCAGGCTCATGCGGGCATGTGGCGGCATTTCAAATCCACGCAGTTCCACAAGTCCCAGTCGTCCGGTTGCATGATCGGGCGAGTAAAGTTTGTCGATGCAGATTTCCGCGCGGTGAGTGTTGCCGGTGAGGTCGATCAGCAGATTTCGAAACAGACGGTCCACCAGCCAGTTTGGAATCCAGCCTTCCGCGGGTTCGGGAACCTGGGAAAAGGCGACTTCCAGTTCGTAGATCGCGTCGTCACGGCCTTCGTCAATACGCGGCGCCTGACTGGTCGGTCCGATAAACAGGCTGGAAAACAGATACGACAGCGACGGATGATTGTTCCAGAATCCAACGAGACTTCGCAGCAGGTCGGGCCTTCGCAGAAACGGACTATCGGCCGGCGTTGCTCCGCCAAACACCAGATGATTGCCGCCGCCGGTGCCGGTGTGGCGTCCATCAAGCTGAAATTTTTCCGTCCCAAGTCGACACTGCCGCGCCTCTTCGTAAACCGAAGTGGTAATGTCCTTCAGCTGTTCCCAGTTGTGCGCCGGATGAATGTTGACTTCGATAACGCCGGGATCAGGAGTCACCTTCAGAAGTTCGAGACGGTAGTCATACGGCGGCAGATAGCCTTCGATAATGACGGGCGTGTTCAGGGCCTCGGCAGTTTCTTCGATCATCGCCACAAGCTCAAGATAATCTTCCAGAGTGCCCACGGGCGGCATGAAGACACGGATCTGACCGTCGCGCGGTTCCACGCACAACGCGGTCCGCACCACAGGGCCGGAGCCAAGCGGCAGCTCTGTATATTCTTCGCTGGATTCCGCAGGATCATTGATCAGACCCAGCCGCTGCATGACAAGGTGCTGAGGTGGTTTACGAGATTCATCCTTTTGAGCGGCCAGTCGTTCCTGCGCGGTCTTGCGAATTTCCGCATAGCCTGGCAGCGCGTCGCGGCCAGCAAACGGATCAACCGTATATACCAGCGGGATCTCTGTTCCGGCCACCGGCAAAGATTCGAGCGGCAGTCGAAGTCCAATCGGTGAGTCGCCAGGAATCAGGAACAGCTTGTGAGATCGGAATGGCCAGAAGCCGCTCAGCCATTTGGCACTCGCCTGCCACCACGGCCGTGTCAGAGGAAGGACAAAGCCAACTGGTCGACTGATACCGCGCTCCAGGGCACGGCTTAGTCGACGTCGATCTTCATCGTCGTCCGCATTAAACTCGCGAGGATCAACATCGACAGGCAGCTTCTGTTCGATCTCCAGCATGTGATAGACGTCTTCGAACGCCGGTCGAATCCAGCGGTCTTCGACATTCAGCCGTTCGGCCAGGTCACAAATAAACTCGGCCGCGACTTTTTCATCCGCAACCGGTTTTGTTGGATCCGCATGACCGGCTGTCAGGCCGAGATCCGCCAGCAGGGCCTGATTCTTCCAGACTGGCTCACCGTCTTTTCGCCACAGGCATGTGTAAGCCCAGCGTGGCAGCGATTCACCCGGATACCATTTTCCCTGGCCATAATGCAACAGACCGCCAGGGCCGAAACGATCGCGTAAACGCCGAATCAGCTGATCAGACAGCTGCTGCTTGTGAGGCCCGACGGCCGCTGAATTCCACTCGGCTCCTTCCATGTCGTCGATGGAAACAAAGGTAGGTTCACCGCCCATTGTCAGACGCACATCATTGGCCACCAGCCGACGATCGACTTCGGCACCGACGGCATCAATCTGCTGCCACGCGTCTTCTGTGTACGGCTTCGTAACACGCGGATCTTCGTGAATCCGAGTCACCGTCATTTCAAAATCAAACTCAACCTCAGACTTCGAAACGCCACCGGAAATTGGCGCGGCGGTTTGCGGCGACGGTGTGGCCGCCAGCGGAATATGACCTTCACCGGTCAGCAGCCCGGAAGTGGGATCCAGACCGACCCAACCTGCACCAGGAAGAAACACTTCGGTCCAGGCGTGCAGATCTGTAAAGTCGACCGAGGGACCTTCGGGGCCTTCCAGCGGTTTCAGGTCTGCGGTGAGCTGGATCAGATAGCCCGAAACAAAACGAGCGGCCAGTCCGAAACTTCTCAGCAGATGAACCAGCAGCCATGCGGAATCGCGGCAGGAGCCTGATCGCTTCTGCAGGGTTTCTTCCGGTGTCTGCACTCCTGGTTCCATGCGGATCAGATAGCTTATGTCCTCCTGCAGCTTCTGATTGATATCAATAATAACGGAATTAGTTCGCCGTTTCGCGACGTTCACGGTCTTGCGGTAGGCATTAAAAATAGCCGATTTTGAGTACGGCTGGAGGAATGGCTTCAGGTCCTGAGCCAGCTCTTCGGCATACGTGAAAGGAAACTCGGTCGCATCCGCTTCCAGAAAGAAGTCGAATGGATTGATGACGGTCATGTCGGCAACCACATCCACCGAAACGGAGAACACATCGGTGGGTTCATGGAAGACGAGCCGTGCCAGAAAGTTTCCGTGAGGATCCTGTTGCCAGTTAATAAAATGATTGGCCGGTTCAATCTTCAGCGAGTACGCATCAATCGGTGTTCGTGCGTGCGGCGCCGGACGCAGACGAATGACCTGAGCGCCAAGCGTTACTAAACGGTCGTACTTGTAAATGGTCTTATGATGCAGAGCAACTTTGATAGGCATTGAGCAAACTCAGGCGGAGGGCCGTGTGGGAAAACTTCAGGAATTAAATCGTGCTTGTTGAAGGCCCTGACACTTGTTGAAGGCTAAAACAATGGTCAGCGAATTGGAACCACCCGATCAGGACCTGCGGAGATTCATAAGGCCTTCAACAGGAATGACGTTTCGCGATCAGTAGCGCGACATCGTCTGTGACTGCGACATTCTTTGGGGTGGCGTTGTCACCTGAAAAAATGTTTCTGAAACAGCCTGTCCAACGTCGTTCAGACGGGTCTGAAAGTCATCAACGAACTGATGCAGTCCGTTCGCAATAATGTCGGAGGCACGGGCATAGTTTAGCTGGGAACTCATTTGCCCAAGCAGCTGTTCGCCCGGATTGCTGAACGTGTGAGCCGGCGTCCCGGAGATCGCTCGCAGGCAGCTTTCTGCTTCGCGAACGCAGAATCGCAACGACCGCGGGAAGGAAGAGTTCAGGATCAGAAAGTCAACGACATTGGCTGGCTGAATGCGCCCGTAAGCTCGGCGATAGGTCTGAAGGGCGCTGGTGGATTCCAGCAAAGCCGCCCATTGGACGACATCCACCGGGGAACCCACATGGGCCGGATTTGGCAGCAGGATGAAATACTTCACATCCAGAATTCGCGATGTTTTGTCGGCTCGTTCCAGAAGGCAGCCGATATGGGAAAAATTCCAGCCTTCGCCGCGTGGAGAAGTGGCAGCGGCAACACCGCTTGTCTGATGAGCCGAACGCTTAATCTGTTCCAGAAACGGATGCGGCTGGTTCAGAATCTGCGATGCCTGCGAGGCCGCCTGACGGACTCGCAGATAAAACCGATTGATGGATTCCCAATACGGAGTCGTCAGGTTTTCTCGAATCGCCCGCGCGTTTTCACGAGCCATCGCGAGACAGTTCGCAACGGAGTTTGGATTCTGACGGTCGAACAACAGATAGCGAATGACGTTTTCGCGAGTCGTCTCAGAATAATGCTTATGGAAGGTTTCCGCATCGCCGCCGGCGTGCAGCATCGAAGACCACAGAACGTTTTCGCTGCCTCGGTAACCGAGAGCGATATTCAACGTGACATCAATAAATCTCGCCTGGTTTTCCGCTCGCTCAAGATAGCGGCTCATCCAGAACAACGAATCAGCGACGCGACACAGCATGATGGTGGACCATTCCTGAATTTCTGGATTTGCAGTTTGAGAGTCCCGGGTGGAAACAGAACTGTGGCTTGCGTCACAGACGGCGCGCCGTGTGAAAAGGCGGCGCCGGATTTCCAAACAATCCCCTGATCAGTTGCCTGGAACCTGCAGCCGGGCAAACGGAGTATCACGCAGCAGAACCCACGTGTCCTTGCTGCCACCGCCCTGCGACGAATTGACAATCATGGAACCTTCTTTCAAGGCCACGCGTGTCAGTCCGCCGGGAAGAACGAACACGTCTTCGCCAAACAGAATGAACGGTCGAAGGTCGACGTGACGTGGGACCAGGCTTTGATTGATCACAGTCGGCACCGTGGACAACGTCAGCATCGGCTGAGCAATGTAGTTGCGCGGATCGCTGCGGATAGAATCTGCGCACTTGTCGCGTTCTGCCTGCGAGGACTGAGGCCCCATCAGAATTCCGTAACCGCCCGATTCATTCGTGGGCTTCACGACCAGTTCATCCAGATGCCCCAGCACGTATTCGCACTGATCGGGTTCCGAGCAAAGATAGGTCGGCACATTCTTCAGAATGGCCTCTTCGCTCAGGTAGTACCGAATAATCTCCGGCACATAGCGATAGACGGCCTTGTCGTCCGCAACCCCGGTTCCGGGGGCATTGGCCAGAGTCACATTGCCGCTGCGGTAAGCTCGCATCAGACCCGGCACGCCCAGCATGCTGTCCGGCCGGAACGCCTCGGGATCCAGAAAGTCGTCATCAATTCGGCGATAGATCACGTCGACTCGCTGCGGTCCGCGAGTCGTCTTCATCCAGACCATATCGTTGCTGTCCACGAACAGGTCAGAACCGTTGACCAGTTCAATACCCATTTGCTGAGCGAGGAACGAATGCTCAAAGTACGCGGAGTTATAAACACCCGGCGTCAGCACAACAGCCGTGGGTGAGGCCGCTTGAGGCGGTGCGGTTTTCAGTAACGCGTCGAGCAGTCTTTCCGGATAATCTTCGATGGAGGCAATCGTCGATCCGTAGAAGACTTCCGGGAGAACTCGCTTCATGATCTCGCGATTCTCCAGGACATAACTCACGCCGGACGGACAGCGTAAGTTATCTTCCAGGACGTAAATCGTGCCGTCATGGTTGCGGACGAGGTCAGTGCCGACGACGTGCGTCCAGACACCGCCGGGTGGGCGAAATCCGACGCATTCAGGCCGATAGGTCTTTGCCGTTTTGACCAGCGATTCCGGCACGACTTTGTCCTTCATGATGCGGCCTTCGCCGTATACGTCATCAAGGAACAGATTGAGCGCTCGAATTCGCTGTTTCAAACCGGCTTCGATCGTTACCCATTCGTCCCACGCAATGGGACGTGGCACGACGTCGAACGGCCATATTTTTTCATTTCCGTCGTTGTGTCCGTAGACCGCAAAGGTGATCCCCTTTTCAAGGAGTTCCTCTTCAGCGTGTCGCTGACGTTCTGCAAGAACCTCGGGAGACAGCGAAGCAAGACACCCGGACAGGGCAGGATGTCTGGGTTCTCCTTCAGCGGTCAAAAGTTCATCAAAATTACTGGCGTCTCTGGCGTCTATTGTCACGGCCTCATCTTTTCTTCAGGAGTTTCAAAGCGTGGGGGCTTGAATCCCGTTTGTAATTCGATCAGCTCTGACTCTTTTCCGGGCGTGTCCAGTAATTAAGCAGGTTCGTGGTTTTCTGCTGAGAGTCTAGGCAGTTCGGGATATTTTTCACAATTTGTGTGATCAGATCGCAACATCCGTGCCACGAATTTACGCGATCTCGCAGAGAGTCGCGGTTCTCCATTTTCCGTACTTTCTGGCCAGCAGTTCATTCAGTTGGACTCCAGTTCCTTTGCCTTTTAATGCGTGGCTCTGGCCGAGGTCCCTGGTGATAAAAGTGGCGTTTATCGCTCTTTCGGACGTACGATCAGCAGGTTGGCATCGTAGGTCAGAATGCCGAGCAGGATTGAGCAGACGACTCTGTCCAGGGAGACCTCGTACTTGAAATTCACGGACAGCGGGTTCGGATGAAATGGGTCGGCGACCAGCACGGATCGTTCAATGGAATCATAGCCGCACAGTACCGCGAAATGTCCACTGGGCACTCCAGCCACATCATCAGCGATACTGGTAGCATGAATCTCGCGACGCTCCTGATACAAGTATGTGGCACTCAGCCCGGTCAAAAGAGGAATCGATTGCTTCAGGTAGCGGCGAATCAGATTGCCGGTCAGGTCCTCCATTCTCAGCTTGCCACCGAGCTTCAAAAACTCGATGTAGCTTTCGCAGGCCAGCGCCAGTTTTTGATTAGGCTTGGCCTTCATCTGGGCTTTAAGTTTGTCCTCAATCATCAGGCCTTCGAGCATATGGCCGTCGGCGTTGAACCACGTCGGATCAAACACCTGCAGGTTAAACGTGAATATTCTTACGTCATAGCCTCGGCGGAGCGCGTGGCATCCGAGCATTACGGCAAGAGTGCCGCCTTCGTCAAGCACGGGAACTTCGGCAATCACCTGACCCAGCGGCAGATCATCGCCATGGTAGCTATACACCGCATGCAGGCAGGTCGGGCCGCAGGTTGTATTATCGGGCTGCTGAAGAAATTCAAACTGCAGACGCGTATCCATAACCGGCTCCCGATGCATCATCCATAAAGTGTTCGGCCATGAAGTGTTCTGCCTGTCATTCCGCGCCGGAACCTGTCATCAAAACTTAATCTACCAACCTCAGCACCCGCGCATCAGTTTCATCGTTTAACGGCAAGCCGAAGGCGTCGGTTTTCTGTTAATTTGCCTACGCCTTCGGCTCGCGGTTAAACGAATTATGCCCAAGAACTTGTGCGTGGGTGCATAGAGGCTAAGTCAACTGATGGATCGAATCGAGCAACTACTCTCGCGGCGCGATGTCTCCCAGCGATGCCGCATCGACCCTCGCCGGCAATCGATTGTTCGGCTGACCTTCGCGACGTCGACTGCCGCCGCTGCCACCTTCAAGGACGCGTGAGGAAACCGAGGATTCTTCTTTTGTGTTTGCTGAAATCAGAATGACGGACATCTCCGTTTCGCTGGCAACGGGCGGCGCTGTCTCACGATTTCCTGAGGCATTGTCGACCATGCGGCGAGCTTGGCGGGATGCCAGGCTGCGGGCGGGCGGAACAACGCGAATCCACTGTTTCATCGCAGACTGCGTGGTTCTCACCGCCGTGCGTCGGCCAGGAAGTGCAAACAGTGCCGCAAAGCGGAAGAAGCCGGACGCCACAAAGACCGCCAGATAGGCATCGTGGTCTCGGCCCAGGGCATTCAGGATAAAGGCTCCGATAAAAGTTCCTGCAACCATCGCCGCTGAGTTACCAAGGTTGTAGACCGTCAGCACGGCAACTCGCCGTTCCGCTGGGATCTGCCGGAAAAACTGAAGCAGCATACCGAGCTCATAGCAGCCCCAGACAAGGCCGCTGAGAACCTGAACGCACGCGAGAAACCAGACGTTCTGGCTGAAATACCACAGAGCGCTAATTGGAACGATGCCCGCACTCCCGACCCACAGAAGTCGATCGGCACCCCAGCGATTGGCGAATCGTCCGGCCCACGGCAACGATAACATCTTGCCAATAAAGCCAAGCGACAGCAGGCCCATGTAATCCACCCAGGACAGCTGAAGAACCTTCAGCATGAACGGATTGAAGTATGGTCCGGAAACATGGACGGCGGTCTGAACGGCCATCAAAAACAGCACGAGTCGGCCGGCACTTCCGGGATGACGAATTGTCCTGAGCACCGCCAGGAATTTTTCGCGAGCCGCTCCTCGATCCGCAGCCACGTCAGCAGGTGCGCGATTCGAAGTCGTCGGGGCACGTTCGTGAATGACTTCCGTCTGGCGAGCCAGCATTGCGGCAGAAATAAACCGCCCCAGTGCTCCCACTCCGAACAGGACCGAAAAAACGGTGACTGTGGAATTTGCGGCAACCGACCAGCGAAGCAGCAGGCCACCGGAAATCAATCCGAGCAGAACGCCGATATGGCACATTCGGCTGCGGCCCGCAAAGAAACCGCTGCGAATCCGCTGCGGAACAAGCTGCTCAACCCACGTGTTCCAGGCTGGGCCGGTGGCAAGTCCGGCTGCCCAATAGAGAGTCGCCGGGATGAAGATTGACCAGGCCGGTACATGTTCCATGAAGGACATGCCCATCAGTACCAGCATGCTGCAGGCCTGCATCGTGGCCGTTGTCACGACAAATCTTCGGTAAGACTTCAGGCGTTGCAGCAGGAAGGGGGCGAACAGTTGCAGCAGACTGCCGAGCAGCACGGGCACTGTGGCAACCATGGCGGCCGTGAGATCGCCGAGTCCGCGCGCCAGCACGAAGGCCGGCAGATAGGTCTCCGCAATGCCTACCATGACGCTGAACGAAAAACCGTCCGCGTTCATCGCATTCAGATTCCGCCGCAGCGACTTCCGGCGAGGAACGGTTCGAGCCTGCATGATCATTTGGGAAGCGAGCATTCAGAGAATTGAGCCAGAAGCAATCCGTTTCTCTTACCAGCTTGTGCTGCTAAAAGGCGAGCAAATCGCAACCGAACGGACACCGTCGGAAGCGCCTGGGTTTTGACTCAAACCCTCAGGATTTTCGCTGACATCATTTTGCAGCGGCCGAATTGTGATCACACGCCCGGTCAAACAAGTTCTCCGGACAACATCACTCGGCGTTTGCCCCGCGGCGAAATTGGTACCCGAACCGCGTCTCCGGCACAATGACTTTCTGGACAGAATCGAATGCTGCGGATTTGTTCCCACGGTCTGGAACCTGGCAAACCTGATTCGTCAGCCGAACCGTGGTCGGATGCGGCAGGAACTGCAGCACTGTGGATGTTGCCGGGCGGGCATCGCCAAATCAGTGCGTGTTGACACGGCCTCATACCAGCGTGGGGACTCGATCGGGCGGCTTGCCGAGTCGCCTTTTTCCTGTGGATGCATCTCGCTGCGTCCCGCTCATTTGCACCGACGGACCGTTGAACGTCGGACGACGATACTTCTCTGTTCTGCTCAAACCCGTTAACACGCTGTCGATGTCGCGGATTGATGATAAACTTGCCGCCCCTGGGGCATCGTTTTGACATGTTTGTCATATTTCTCTGACATCCATGACTCGCCTTTCAGCCTGCTTTGTATTCGTTGAGTTATCTTATGCCTGTTGATAAATCCGGTTCCCGAATCCGCCAGATGTTCGGAGAAATCGCGGGTCGCTACGACTTCATGAACCATTTTTTATCCGCGGGAACAGACGTTTTCTGGCGCTGGAAAGCCGTCCGTCTGGCTCAGCCGCTGAACACGTCGCCAATTCTGGACGTGTGCACGGGGACCGGTGATCTGGCCTTTGCCTTTCGAAAGAAACTGAAGGGCTCGGCTACCGTGTACGCCACCGACTTTACGCACGGCATGCTTCGTCTGGCCGAACAGAAACGGACGGACCGGGACGTTGTCTTTCTTGAGGCCGACACGATGTTGCTGCCGTTTCCTTCGAACATGTTTCAGGTCGTCTCCGTCGCGTTTGGTCTTCGCAATGTGTCCAGCACCATCGGCGGACTAAAGGAAATGGCGCGCGTCTGCCAGCCGGGCGGCAAGGTGGTAGTTCTGGAGTTTTCGTTGCCTGACAACCGGCTGCTGAGCAAAGCCTATCAGTGGTACTTTCGAAATGTTCTGCCGCGACTCGGCCAGTTGCTCGTTCGTAACCGTCAGGCGGCTTACGAATATCTGCCTCAGTCGGTGTCCGAATTTCCCAGCGGCCTTCAGTTGACGGGACTGATGGAAGAGGCCGGGCTGATCAACACGTCCTTCCATAAACTGACGGGGGGAATTGCGACGGTGTATCTTGGCAACAAACCGGAACAATCCTGAAGAAACTTTTCAACTGTCGTTGGTCAGAAAATCGCGTGAAGTCAATGTTTCACTCGTTGACACAGGGGGCACAGGGGGCTCATTCTTCAATCAACGCTTTTCATCAGTGAGTCGCTCACTGAGTCATGAGCCGCCCGTCATGTTGACGGCGGAATCATCGTTGATCCGAAGGGGAACACCATGCAACTTGCACGTCGCTTTACTCTGGCCATGGCGACTGTCGCTCTGGGAATTTACATCGCTAAAGAGGCGCGGTCTGATGAAGCCGGCCCGGTACCGGCAGTTCCCGTTCCGGCTGCCCCTGATCTGGCTGCCCCTGATCTGGCTGCCCCTGATCTGGCTGCCCCTGATCTGGCCGCTCCTGATCTGGCTGCTCCTGATCTGGCGATTGAGAGTCCCGATGAACCCATGGAAATTATTCCCGCGGCAAAGCTGCGGGCGACGGAAGACGTTCCGATGGTAATCATCAATACCGATGGCAGTCCGGTCCCGAACGGAATCAGTGCGTCTGAGTACAGTCGTGTGTATGACTCCATTCCGTTCAGCCGGAGCGAATACAAAGCGAATCCCAACTATCGCCACGATTCGGCGATGGAAATCCTGACTGGCAATTCGCGGCACCAGACGATCATCCAGCACAACTTCGAACACAAGCAGCCGGTTCAGCGAATTCCTGCTCCGGCTCGACCATCACGTGTGCTGGTGCCATTCTCCGGATTCAGCAACGTCTGGGGCGCGAGTCCTTGGTTCTGGCGTTATTGATTGAGCCACCTGCCTGCCATCCTGAACGCAGCGGAGCGCATTGAAGGATCTCGTTTCCACCGCAAGCGCCTCGTCGCCGTGAGACCATACACTTCATTGTGAGCACGCTTTTCCGGCGACCAACGCTCCCGGACACCACGACCGAATTAACGGGCTGAAGCGGGAACGCGGCCGAATGGCCAACGCGTCTTTTTAAGACACCAGGCCGTGACGCTGAAGAAGTTCTCGCGAGGCGCTGGTGGCCTCGTCCGCTGACTGGCCCGTTTCAATCTCCGCATGAAAACGTTGAGTGAATTCTGAGGCGGGTTGCCAGCGATCTCGAACGAGCTGATGGACGGACCAGTCCGCATCTGACGCATCACCGTGTCGTGCATCCAGCCGCTGCTTCGTGATAGCTGGCGAAGCTGTGCATTCCAGCCACAAGCAACGCGAGCCGCAGTCGATGGCCAGCTCCAGAAAAGCCATGCGATCGGTTTCGCGCTGAAACGTCGCATCCACGATCACGCGGCCACCGGACAGCAAAATTTCACGAGCGCGTGTGAGGCACTCATCGTAGACTCGCTGTGTGCTCTGATGATCGTAAAGCGTCGAAGGCGTCTGAACTGAGGCGGCATCGACTGCCGGTGTCGAGCCTGGCAGTGGGTCTGCAAATAGCTGCTTGCGGATAACATCCGAACGCAGGATTTCAAAGTTAGCCGCATTGCCGAGTGATCCTGCCAGAGTTGATTTGCCGGTGCCGGGTAGGCCGGAAACCATCACCAGCGCTGGACGCTGATCAGGACTTTCCAGCTCACCAAGGCACCACAGCCAGTGAGCTCGCGAACGGTCTTTTGCCTGCTCACGATCGTGCGCCGCAATTTCTGACTCTCCAGCCACAATGGCCGCCACTTTGGCTCGAACGGCCGAGCGATAGGCTGCAAACAGTGGCAGGAGCGAAGGCCCATCGAGGTCGTTTGATGTGGAAAAATAGGCGTCGGTGAAGACCCGCGCCAGATCATGTTGGCCAGAGAAAGAAAGTTCCATCGTCAGAAACGCGATGTCGGCGACAACGTCAATCCAGCGCAAAGCAGGATCGAACTCAATCCCATCCAGGACCACGATATCCGCGGGAGGAGCCTCGTCTTCAAACAAAAAGACATGCTCCAGACGAAGATCACCGTGTACTTCGCGAATCATTCCCTCGGAAGCTCGCCGAAAAAGAAGCTCGTTGCTGAGTTCCCACCAGGTGCCCGACAAACTGCGAATGCGTTCAAGCACACGCGGATGGATGATGTCCGCATTCAGGTCACCGGCGAACGTCCAGTTATCCTCAAGTTGCCCGCGAAAGCTATCGACGGCCTGCAGCGCGGCACTTTCGATCGCGGGGACTGCGTTGCTGTGAATTTCCGCAATTCGTCGTGCGATGCGTTGAAGCATCGCGGGTTTCAGCAGGCCATCCGTCGCGCGCGACCGCAGTGTATCGGACTCGGGCAGCCGCCTCATTTTCACGGCCCAGTCAATCACCGGCCCCTGCCCTTCAAATCGCAGCTCGGCACCCTGACGAGTCACGGGAACGACGCCGAGATAAACATTCGGAGCCCACGGGCTGTTGATGCGAACTTCTTCTTCGCAAAAGTGTTTTCTAAGCTTCAGCGTGGAGAAATCCAGGAAGGGAAGTTTGATCGGCTTCTTGACTTTATAGACCGTGTCGCCCCCCAGAAATACGGTGGAAATATGCGTCTGTCGAACGGCGATTTCGTCCACGGAAAAAGGAAAAGCCCGCACTCGAGACAATTCAGTCAGAAGCTCCTGAGCGGAAACGGTGGCTAAATCGTCGGGTTGTTGTGAATCCATGAAACAAACTCCGGATGGAAGCTGCCTACCCTATCGGAATCGTAGTGCATTCCGCTCACCACGGAACAGCGAATCCCACAATCACGACGGATGCGTCGTCATTTTGAAAGTGGATCTGCAGGAATGATGCCCTCCCCACCCAGGAAAACTTCGTTGGGAAAACGATCATGCGAGTGCATCTGGGGCTGTGGCGTATTGCTGAGTCCGTCGGAAAGTTGACGCACTGGGCCGATCACGATGGCCGAAGGACAGAAGCAGGATTAAAAAAAAGGCTGTTCGATGTTGCCATCGAACAGCCAGGGAGGATTGACTGAAGAATTGCTCCTTCAGCCAGCAGTGACTCCCGTTTGCAGTCACCGTCAAGACGGGACGGATAAAACCGAAGCGTTTCGGGATGACTGGCTCAGAAGAAAGCCTGCAGGTGATCTCAGACTTATCAGATCTTCACACTCTTCACGGTGCGAATGATTTCCGAAGCAACCTTGTAAGGATCGGCGTTTGAAGCTGGACGTCGATCTTCGAGCCAGCCCTTCCAGCCGTTCTGAACAGTTGCCACTGGAATTCGAATCGACGCACCCCGGTCAGACACGCCGAAGCTGAACTTGTCGATTGACTGAGTTTCGTGCTTGCCAGTCAACCGCAAATGGTTGTCAGCACCGTACACTGAGATATGCTCTTTGATTCGAGGAGCAAACGCCGAGCAAATCTTTTCGTAGGTTTCCTTGCTGCCACAAGTTCGCAGAGTTTCATTTGAGAAGTTGGCATGCATCCCGGACCCATTCCAATCGGAATCACCCAGTGGCTTGCAGTGCCAATTGATCGACAGGTCGTACTTTTCCGCTGTTCGTTCCAGCAGGTAACGAGCAACCCATACTTCGTCGCCGGCACGCTTGGCGCCTTTCGCGAAGACCTGGAATTCCCACTGCCCTGCGGCAACTTCAGCGTTGATACCTTCAACATTCAGACCGGCCTGAAGACAAAGATCCAGATGCTCTTCGATCAGCTCACGACCGAAAGCATTTTTGGCGCCAACAGAGCAGTAGTAAGGACCCTGTGGCGCAGGATAGCCACCAACCGGGAATCCGAGAGGAAGATTTGTTTCACGATCCCACAGGAAGTATTCCTGTTCGAAACCGAACCAGAAATCGGCATCATCGTCTTCGATCGTAGCACGACCATTGGACTCATGAACCGAATTGTCTGGGTTCAAAACTTCCGTCATTACCAGAAACGCATTCGCGCGAGCTGGGTCTTCGAAAATCGCAACTGGCTGCAGCAGACAGTCCGAAGAACCACCTGGTGCCTGATTGGTTGAGCTTCCGTCGAAGCACCAAATCGGACATTCTTCAAGTGTGCCACCAAAGTCCTTAACAATCTTGGTTTTTGAACGCAGCACCTGAGTAGGCTTGGTGCCGTCCAGCCAGATGTATTCCAATTTCGACTTCGCCATTCTCTGCTTACTCCTCCCGGAAAAATCTGTTTTGACACGGCTTGTGTTTGAGCCGACGGCCGGTTCTCTGAAGCCTGAGCTCCCGAAAAACACCAATTGCTCGTACTGCTCATGCTTCCCGTGACTGAAGCGACCTCCTGGCCAAAATGTCCGGGCGGTGCCTGACGTCGACACCAAAAAAATTCGTTCTCGCCCGTTTTACCTCTGCAATCTGGGCCGCCGAGGCGGATCAGCTGCTTTTATTTAAGCATCCATGCTTTTCTTTTGAGCAATGCACCAGCAATTATCGTGGTTAATCGCCAGCGTGTGAACTTTTAGCATTCACTGTGCCAAATGCACGCATACTGGGCGCCTGTTCTAAACAATGAGCAAAACGGTTCACTTCTGAGCCGTTTGCCCAAGGGCACTCACTTTGGAAAGTAGCACGCACTTTCCAAGTGCCGCAGCCAGCGAAAACACGTGAATTAGCGGACGGCACACGGAGTTTGCCTGCTACTTTTTGGTTAAATCGAGTGCCATTGGCCGTTTGCCCCTGATCGGGCTGCCCGGTTTGGTGGCTTTTTCCAGGGGCATTCTTCGGTTCGCAGGGAATAGTCTCCGCCCACTCGCAGGGCCATCTTGCGGTGCTGGGATCCAGTAAATTTGCGGCTTTTTTTAAGCGTTCGAGAGCAACTTCTTTAACCAGAATTGTCCAGCACGCGTCCCAGAACCGCCACATGACAGGATCGTGCTCCCGCCTTTTTCAGAAGCTCCGCAGCGGCCGAGCACGTCGCGCCGGTGGTTAGAACGTCGTCAATCAGCAAAAGTCGCTGGTTGCGGAAAATATGGGCGTCTTTGACGGTAAATGCATCTGCCTGATTTTCGAATCGCTGACTGACGGCGACTCGTTTTTGTGGTCTCGTGCGGCGATGTCTTTTGAGCAAAAGGGCATCGCACGGGATTCCCAGACTGCCGGCGATCTCGGTTCCAATGATCGATGCCGGGTTAAAATGCCGGACGAGACGTTGCCGCCAATGCTGAGGCACGGGAATCACGCGGTCAATCTCCAGTTCCTTCAGCCTGGTCGCCTGATGACGGGCAAGCAACATCGCCAGGGCTCGAATCCGGACGGGAGAGTACGACCATTTGGCGGCCAGAATTGCCTGCCGCAATGTGCCCTCATACATGCCCAGGCAAATCACTGATTCAAATCTCAGTTTGCGATTTCGGCAATGCGGGCAACCTTTGTCGGACTTTGCATAAAGGCCAATCTCGGCGCCACAGCAGACGCATCGATAAACTTCCGCCGGGCACAGAGCGTTCACACAGGTTTTGCAATAGACGGTGCTCTGTGGATCGGCAGGAAACTCGGTCGTACCGCAAACCGCACACTGCGGAGGAAACGTGAAATCCAGCAGCTGCTTCAACGACGACTGAATCCAGGACATCGAGGCGGCGGCTACATTCATCGCGACGCATCCCGTGTTTCAAACTTTATTCTCGCGGGAGTTTGGTTTAACTGCGACTTGAACTGCCTGACTATCTCAGCCGGATCGTCAGATCCCGCCACCGCTGACGTCACGGCCACTCGTGAGGCCCCTGCAGACATCAACTCCGAGAGCAGATCGAGCGACACGCCACCAATCGGAAACCACGGCTTTGAAACAAGCGATGCGACCGTCGTCACAAATTTTACCCCAGGGAACTTGTCAAACGATTTCGTCCGCGACGGAAACACAGGGCCCACACCAATGTAATCTGCGCCGTCCAGTATCGCCTGAGAAGCCTGATCGCCGTTGTGTGTGGAAACGCCAACAAGCTGATCGGGCCGCAGAATCATTCTGGCTTCTGAAACTGTCAGTTCATCCTGTCCGATGTGAACTCCGTCGGCGTCCATCACAACAGCAAGGTCGGGTCGATCATTCATGATGAACAACGCACCCGCCGAGCGACACGCATCGCGAATCCACAAGGCCCGTCGCAGAAGCTCCCGATCGGCCATCGTTTTCTCGCGGAGCTGCAGCACATCAGCGCCGCCATCCAGAGAGTTTTCAACGACCTGCTGCCACGAAAGTCGGCACATGGATTCGGTAATCAGAACGTAAACTGTGGCGTCGCGCAGGCGTGAGATCCGATCGCGGCGGATCATAGAAAAGTCAGCTGGATCAACGCAGGCTGAGTTCAATCGGTCTCGATCCGTGTTGCTGGCAAACGCGGAGCGAGATGAATCACCAACCGCAGAGTTCAACGATTTCTCCACCGTGTACAGCCGATAGCGCAACTGCTTGACTGAGGCAGAGAACTCAGGTGATAACAATTTTCCGAACTCCTCAAGGCTTCGCAGCGATTCCTGCACGCGCCGGCAATTTGCGACGATCACATCCGCAAGCGATCCTCGCGTTCGCTCTTCCGATGTTGTCTGCGATGTTCCAACGTCCCCTGCCGTATCACGCTGTGATAACGCCGCTGAGGAGCCGTTGAAGAGACCGGCCTGCGAGAGCAGTTTTTTTTCCGCGGCCACCAGTTCATGTCGCAGCGATTTCAGCTGAAGACTCGTCTGACCATCATCCGCAACGAAGCGTGCAAAGTCTTCCAGGACTCGCAGCCCTTCTCGTGTACGATTCAGGTTCGCATCCACAACACGCCACACTCGCAGATCGTTTGGCTCATTCCGAACCGCGATCTTTGGTTCCCCCTGGCTGCCATCAAAGACCAGCGAATCTTCGACGCTCAATGGCGGCTGAGCACTGACTTGTTCGGGATACAGTTCCGTTCGAATCTTCTGCAAAGTGACTCCGGCTGCCGCGAACCGCTCACGAATCATCTCATTCGTCTCCACAACCGCCAGCAGAAGATTGGCACTGGAAACGCCACTGTCGCTCATTCCGCGACGTGCAAATTCTGCGGCTTTATCGAGGACTCGCGTAAACTCCAGCGGGTCGTCGAGCGATTCCAGTGTCGACGGAATGGGCTGGCATCCGTCGCCGGGATAATGATCCGAATCCGATTGTTCATCCAGCGCGGCCGATCGGGCAACTTCCCGTCCCAGCTCACCATTCATCAGCCATTCCAGAGTAATCCCGAGCCGCATCAGGCACGCCGATGCCAGAGATTCATCCTGAAGCAATGTCAGCACAAGATAAGCGGACCAGGGGTCGACCTGCGCGGAAGCCGCCGCGATTCGCCGACAACGCGCGACCGTTCTCTGAGCGCTCGGCGTAAGCCCTGTGTAATTCCGGGAACCAGACATGCGAATACTCAATAAGAGGCTCTAACAAAACCGGGACTGGCTCCCGTATCTTGAGAAAAATGCTCAGAAAAATGAAGCAACGAGGGTGCCTGTCCCAGTTTTGTTAGAGCCTCTCAGAAGGACTCCTCAGATTTAGAGCCACCGGCCGGTAAGACTTTCGACCGCAAGTCGGAAGCGGAAACGACAAACGCCCCGGAGCAATGCTCGGGGCGTTTGAAAGCGATCATTCAATCAGCCGCAATGTCGATTACGATCGTGCACTGCGATTGTTTGGCTTGCGAGCCGGGCGTCCGGATCGTTCCGGCCGGAACGGTCTGTCAGGAAGATCAGGGCGGTCAGGGCGACGAGCCGATGATCCGGCTGGAGCCCCTTCGGCCTTGGCGATCTTCAGCTGACGTCCGGAAATCCAGACCTTCTTCAGAGCGAAAAAGACTTCCTGAGGCATCCCCTGTGGCAGATCCACGGTGCTGAATTCGTCGAAGATTTCGATTCGCCCAATCTGAGCGCTGTCGATCCCCGCTTCGTTCGCAATCGCGCCGACAATATTGCCGGGCTTCACCTGATGCATGTGCCCGACTTCAATCCGAAACGTTTCCATGTTCTCGTCCCCTGGGCGAGGCGAGCGTGGTCCACGATCTTCGCGAGGACCACGGTCTTCACGAAATCCACGATCTTCACGAGGCGGACCATCGTCACGGAAACCACGGTCTCCGGGAGATCGTGCGTAACGCGGACCATTGGAAGAGAAATCGGTGCGACCACCACGGCCCTGGAAACCTCCGTCACGTGAATCGCGAGGTCCGCGACTGTCACGGCCGCGATTTTCAAAGAACGTTTCCTGCTTCATTTCTTCCTTCAGCAGCAACGGGTTGCCGTCGTTGGCCAGAACGGCAAGCGATGCCACGATCTTCTCAATCGACACGTCTGGATTCTCGCGGCGAAACTGTTCGACGATTGAACCCATGGCATCGATCAGAGGGTGTTCCATCGTCTCGATAATTCGAGCATGAAATCGGGAAACACGATTCTTGTTGATCTGACGATTGGTCGGCAGATCCATCGGCTCGATCTTTTGACGCGTCGCATACTCAAGGCTTTTCAGCATGCGCTGCGCCTTGGGATGGATAAACAGGATGGCTTCGCCACTGCGACCCGCTCGCCCTGTTCGACCGATGCGATGCACGTAAGCTTCGCTGTCGCCCGGCAGGTCGTAGTTGATCACATGGCTGATTCGCTGCACGTCCAGACCGCGAGCGGCCACGTCGGTTGCCACCACAATGTCGAGCTTGCCGGATTTCAGGTGATCAATAATACGTTCACGCTGAGCCTGAGCGATGTCGCCATTCAATGCGGCGGCTCTGTAGCCACGTGCATTCAGGAAATCAGCAAGCGGCTCCGTAGTGCATTTCAGCTTCACGAAGACAATAACACCGTCGATGGCTTCGGCTTCCAGAACCCGGCCAAGCGCCTGTTCCTTCTGAAACTGCCCGACCACCACGAACCGCTGACGAATTGTGTCGGCGGTTGCCGTCTTCTGGCGGATCGTGACTTCAGCCGGATTTCGAAGGTGCTGCTGAGCAATGCGACGGATCTGATCGGGCATCGTGGCAGAAAACAGAGCGATCTGCCGCTCGGCTGGGAGCTGAGTCAGAACCCACTCGACGCTTTCTGCAAATCCCATTCGCAGCATTTCGTCGGCTTCGTCGAGAACCAGACATTTCAGACTGGTCAGATTCAGAGAACCACGGTTCATGTGGTCCATGACTCGACCAGGCGTTCCTACAACCACGTGAACGCCACGCTTCAATTGTGAAAGCTGCGGCTGATAAGCGGCCCCGCCGTAGATCGCGACGACTCGCAGCTGATTCATCTTTGCTGCATATTTTTCGAATGCGGCAGCCACCTGAATGGCCAGTTCGCGCGTCGGAACTAGAACCAGAACCTGAGGATTTTTGACATTCAGCTCGATTCGCTGAAGCAGCGGAAGTGCGAATGCGCCAGTCTTGCCAGAACCCGTCTGGGCCTGACCGACCATGTCGCGTCCCTGCAACAGCAGAGTAATCGTCTGTTCCTGAATCGGCGTCGGAGTTGTGTAGCCCGATTCTTCGATCGCGGCCATCAAGGCATCACACAGACCCAGTTTGCGGAAGCCATTGACGACTTCTGCCGGAGCTTCCGCTTCAATGCCGTGCACGTTTTCAGCGACGACGGCCGGAGCAACCGAGGCTGCTGGCGCGACCGCGGTGGGGGCCGGAATGACCACCACTTTGGGCTTCAGGACAGGGCGAGCGACCACAACCGGCGCCAGCGATTCGACTTCGACAACGGCGGGAACCGCTGGCGGAGCCTGAACTGCGGGAACGAACGGTGCTGCGACCGCTTCCACGATTTGTTCTTCAGCCACAGCCACTTCAGCCACAGCCACTTCAGCCACAGCCACTTCAGCCACAGCCACTTCAGCCACAGCCACCACAGCGACTTCCGCCGCGGGTTCAGACACAACGACCTCGGATTCGATCGCAATCATAGCCTGGGCATCGACTTCGATTTCCTGGGGATTGATTGCTTCAGAAATTTCACTAACGGACATGAGTTCTTGTTCCATAATTTTGATATGAATTCTCAACGCGGCGAATCGCGACTGTGCAAGTCGGTCGCCCGGCATCGGTGATGAAGGAAACGAAACAGCGAGTGGGGTTTGAGCTGGCGAGAAGCCACAGGGCTCAGACCGTAAGCCGCAGCAGGCTGCGGCTTACAATCCTGCTTATGTTCTGGGATCCGGCGTCCCGATTCTCTGTCAACTTTATGACCAGAACGGCTTTGAATGCTGCCGGAGGTGCATTCAACGCAGTTGCCTGCGGCCTGCCGTAAGAACGAACAGCGAGAAGCTAGTTCGTTCGTGTCGCTGGGCGACGACGGCGTTCCGGCCGGCGTTCGCCTTGAGCCGATGAGCTCCGCTCTTCGACTTCGATCCCATCACCAAAGCTGCTGTGGGAATCATTACGTGCTTCGCCCACATTTGGGCGACGGGCCTGAGTCCGACTGGCCAGCGGTCCCGCCGCCGGATGATTCGGAGCCGGGCGATTCGGCTGTCGACGCAGATCAGCGTTTGCCACCGGACGATCCTGACGACGTGGATCCGGACGTCGCTGACGTTCCGCATCTCGCCCCAGATCTTTTCGAGGCGGCTCGGTACGATCACCAGCACGCGGAGTTCGCGGCCGATCGTCTCGCGCCGGAGCTGCACTGCGCGGCCGATCTCCTCGATCAGGAGAACTTACCGGCTGTTCGCCACGAGCGGCCTGCAGGGGATGCAGACGAGCCGGACGTTGCCCGGGTCGCTGGCCGCCACGCTGAGACCGTTCGCCACGATGCCGTTCTTCACGAGGGGCTTCCTCAACGTGCTGGTTCATATCAAACCCGGGCACCTCGAGAACATCGATCTTCATTCCGATCAGCTTCTCGATGCTTCGCAGCATCCGACGCTCTTCGGAATCACACAGAGAAATAGCAACCCCTGTCGCACCGGCTCGACCAGAACGGCCAATTCGATGCACGTAGGTTTCTTCTTCTGTAGGCATATCGTGCAGATAAACGTGCGACACCAGATCGACGTCAATCCCGCGCGCCGCGATATCCGTGGCGACCAGAATCGGCGGACGCTGGCCCTTGAACTCTTCCAGAATTCGCTGACGCTTGTTCTGGCTTTTGTTCGCATGAATCGCTTCCGACTTAAAACCGGCGGCGACCAAATTACGAACGATCCGATCGGCCCCATGCTTGGTTCGGCTGAACACGATGGCTCGCGATGGATTGTGCTGAACAAGCAGCTCAATCAACAGGCGAGTCTTCTGCTTCTGCGGAACAAAGCAAACGCTCTGGTCAACAAGCTCAGTCGTCTTCTGCTTTGGCACGATCGCAATGCTGACCGGGTTATGAAGGATCGAGTTCGCCAGTTCACGAATCTCGGGCTTCATGGTCGCGGAAAACATCAGCGTTTGCCGCTTGCGAGGGACGTATTCAAGAATCCGACGAATGGCTGGAAAGAAGCCCATGTCCAGCATGCGGTCTGCTTCATCCAGAATCAGCGTCTGCAGCCCGTCGAGATGAACGTAACCTTGCTTGATCAGGTCCATCAATCGACCGGGAGTGGCCACCACAATGTCGACACCCTTTCGCAGGGCACTGACCTGAGGCTGCTGACCAACACCGCCGTAAATCGTTGCAACCCGAAGCGATGCAAACGCACCGTAATTCGTGAAGCTTTCATGGATCTGAACGGCCAGCTCACGAGTACTCGCAAGAACGAGCACACGAATCTGACGAGGCCCGGTTTTCTGAGCCGGAGAGGAATTCAACAGTCGCTGCAGAACTGGAAGGGCAAAAGCTGCCGTTTTTCCGGTTCCGGTTTGAGCAATTCCAATCACATCGTGCCCTTCGAGCACAGTGGGAATGGCTTGAGCCTGAATCGGAGTGGCTACGGTATAGCCTTCCTGCAATACGGCGCGCAACAAGGGCTCGGCGAGCCCGAAGTCTCTGAAATTCATTCTTTTTCCTGGGGTAAAATGAAACATTCCCAGGACCGAATGCAGGAGACCCAACTTGAAAAGGGCGGCCTCAAGAACTATTGGAACTGGCAGTCGTCCATTGAAAAGCGAGTTCAAAACCGAAGTCTTGAGAGGCTCAGCAGCCTATGGAATCGAAACTGAATGCTTCGCTGATCTGGTCTACACTGCGTGAAAAGTTTTCACATGATCAAAGTGGACCGACGTCAGATATTCGGGAACTGTATCAGGAATCGTCCAAATGGCGAGCGAAATTCTGCTCTTCCCATGAAATTCTCGCACGTCCGGGGATTTTAACGGTATTCTCGCCCGCAACGCTTTCCCTGATCGCCAGGCATTTGTGCAGCTGTTACTGACTGGGTATCACCGCGTTGGGATCACTGCTAAGAAATGGACTGTGATTCGGGTATGACAGGTTCGAGGACGCGAACGCCGGCATCCCACGCCATTTATCCCACGCCCAATGGCAGTCGATTTGCGTTTATAGTAGCCATCACTCTCCGAGTGATGAATGCCAAGGCCGCGTTTTGCGGCCTTCGTCACTCGGAGAGTGACGCCTACTTTGTTACATCGAGTGCCATTGATCCCACGTCCACGGTTTCCTCCACACCAGGATGCCTCTTGAGCCGCAGGTCGGTGTTGGCTTACACTCCCGTGACGTTTTCCAACCGCTGCGGCTGAGGTTTTTATGTCTGTCAGTGTGCTGCATCATGTCGATTTTCTTCAGCGAATGGGCCATGCTGTTCGCGAAGTCAGCGGCATCTACTGGTTCAATCCCAATCGCGGTGTCTACTGCAGTTTTCCGTATCACAGAGACATTGATGCCGACACGGTGGACATCGCCACGGTCCTTGGGACGGATGGACTTGTGGCTCGGTTTGGCTGTCCGCTCGAACAGGGTGTGAACAGTTTTCGAATTGTCTGCAGCGATCCTGATTACGATTTTCAATCGCTCCGAAGCCGCACTCGAACTCAGGTCCGCCGGGGACTCGAAGCCTGTCGAGTCGAACGTGTGGATTTTGAACTGCTGGCGAAGCATGCGATTTCCCTGAACGCAGACACGCTCATCCGTCAGGGGCGGCGAGTTCCCTCAGATCTTGCGGCCTACTGGGCTCGCTACTACCATCACGCCGCTGCCACCGAGGGCGCGGAAGCGTGGGCCGCGTTTGTCGGCGATGAACTGGCCGCCTATTTGATTTCTTTCACTGTGGAAGACGTTGCCAATCTGCTGATCGTGCGTTCTTCTCTGAAGTTTCTGGACTGCTTTCCGAACAACGCGTTGATCTATCAGTTCCTTCACGAACGATTGCGAGCTGGAGATATTCGCGCGGTGAGTTACGGCTACGAATCCATTCAGTCGGGCCTCGGATCGCTCGATCAGTTCAAGACGGGAATGGGCTTCGAAAAGGTTCCCGTGGGACAACGAATCGAAGTTGCCAGCTGGCTGCATCCCGTCTTCAATCGCTACACCGCGACCGTCGCAGAACGGCTTTTGAAATATCTCGGACACTCCGAAAGTGTGGCCAAGCTGCAGGGGATCCTGCATTGGTACCGAGAACAGCCACCTCTGACATCGCACAGCCAGGCAGCACGCGCCGCATGATGGCCTCCAACTTTTGCTTTTCAGAACTGAGGAGCCGATGACCTGCGCAGTCAGTTCATTTTTGACCAATGAAAATTCCGACATTGCTCGGCGAGGTGCGATCATTCTCTGCGGAGGCAAATCGACTCGCATGGGTCGCGACAAAGCCTCGCTGCCATTCGGGCCGGAGTTAATGCTGCAGCGTGTTGTCCGGTTAATCGGCGAAGTGGTTCATCCATCGGCGATCGTGATCGTGGCCGCGCCCGAGCAGCTTTTGCCCGAGCTTCCAGACGCGGTGATCGTGGCCCGCGATGAACATCCGGAACGAGGACCTCTGGAAGGACTGGCGGCCGGGCTGCGAGCGATGCCGTCTTTCGTCGATGCTGTTTACGCGACCAGCTGCGATGTTCCTCTGCTGGTGCGTGCGTTTGTGGAGTCCATGTTTTTGCGACTGGGCGACCATGATATTGCGGTCCCTTTCGACGGTCAGTATCACCATCCTCTGGCGGCCGTTTATCGTCCTCAGGTGCTGACGACCGTGCTGAAATTACTCACGGCCGATCGACTGCGTCCCCGATTTCTATTTGACGAACTCCGTACTCTGGAAGTTCCCACGGACGACCTTCGTACGGCAGATCCAACCCTGAAGACTCTGACCAATCTGAATCGCCCGGAAGACTACGAGGCCGCTCTGATCAGCGCAGGCTTTGCTGAAATGTGAGCCATGCCGCTCAACGATTGATCGAGCGGTGCTGACAGGACCGACATTCGACGAACAGCGCCTTTCGCCTGTTCATTCTTCAGCGACTGCTTCAAATTTGGACAGATGGATTAAGTTGTCTGCACGAACGTCCATCAGCTGCGACGCCGATTCCGTAAATGCACAGGATTTGGCTTGCAGTGCGTGCGAGAGCCGTCCGGTTGCGAACTTAAACTGAGGGCCTGTTCATTTGCTTCGCAGTTTATCGGGAGTCCAGTGCATGCATCCGCTCGAACCACTCACCGCTGCGGAAATTCAGCAGGCGGTTTCAGTGCTGTCTCAACTGGGAAAAGTGACACCAACCACGCGGTTTGTGTCGGTCAGCCTCAAAGAGCCTCACAAAGACGCGGTGCATGGGGACTGGGCTGCAAGTCTGCCGGACCGTGAAGCATTCGCGGTGCTGTTCGACAACGCAGCCAACTGCTGTTACGAAACGGCCGTCTCATTAACGAAGTCTGCGCTGCTGTCATGGAAGGCCGTGCCCAACGTTCAGCCGACGATGACAATCGATGAGCAGACCGAATGTGAACAGGCCGTTCTGACATCACCAGAATTCAAGGCGGCTTTGCTTCGCCACTGCGGTACGGACGACACCAGTCTGGTGATGGTCGACATCTGGAGCGCCGGAAATTATGGCTCGGACGAAGACAGTTCCATGCGACTGGCTCGCCCGCTTTGCTTTCTCAGAACCGATCCCACGGACAACGGCTATGCGCGGCCAATCGAAGGCCTGAGGCCGGTGGTGGATCTGAATGCGATGAAAGTGATTCGCATTGAAGAGCATGGAACCTGGCCGCTGCCACCCGAGTCCGGAAATTATTCGGCCGATCGAGTTCCCGATCAGCGGACCGATATCAAGTCAATCGACATTCTGCAGCCGGAAGGTCCGAGCTTCGCAGTCGACGGTTATCAGGTCAGCTGGCAAAAATGGAAGTTTGTGATTGGCTTCAATGCTCGGGAAGGGCTGACGCTTCACAATCTGAGATACACCGACGACGGCGAAGATCGATCGATTCTCTATCGAGCCTCCCTGACAGAAATGGTGGTTCCTTATGGCGACCCCGGACCGACTCAGCGTCGAAAAAATGCGTTCGATGTCGGCGAGTACGGCATGGGCATGTGTGCCAACAGCCTCGAACTCGGTTGCGACTGTCTCGGCCTGATCAAATATTTTGATGCCGATCTTTGCACAAGTCGCGGTGAAGCACTCAAAATCAAAAACGCCATCTGCATGCATGAAGAAGACTTCGGCATCCTCTGGAAACACACCGACCGCCGACTGACCGTTCCGGAAGTGCGTCGCTCGCGCCGTCTGGTGATTTCGTCCGTGTCGACTGTGGAAAACTATGAATATGGGTTCTTCTGGTATCTGTATCAGGATGGAAATATTCAGCTGGAAGTGAAACTGACGGGGATCCTTTCCATGGGAGCCTTCGAAGCCGGGCAGAAACCAAAATACGGAAATCTGATAGCCCCTCAGCTGTACGCTCCGAACCATCAGCACTTCTTCAATGTACGCCTCGACTTCGACCTCGACGGAGTGGCCAATACGGTTCAGCAGATTGATGCAGTGGCCGAGCCGGTTGACGAAAACAATCCGTACGAGAATGCGTTTGTGGCGAAAGCAACGCCGCTGAAGTCCGAGAAACAGGCGCGAGCCAATATGAATCTCGAGACTGCTCGTACCTGGAAAGTTGTGAACCCGTCAAAGAAGAATGCTGTCGGGGAGCCCGTCGGATACAAGTTCATGCCGGGTGATAATTGTTTTCCACTGGCCACGAAGAATGCGTGGTGGCGAAAGCGGGCAGGCTTCGTGGATCATCATGTCTGGGTGACGCCATTCAAAGAAGACGAATGCTTTGCGGCCGGCGATTATCCGAATCAAAGTCGAGGCGGTGATGGACTGATTGCCTGGACTGAGCAGGATCGTCCGCTGGAGAACACGGATGTCGTTTTCTGGTACACGTTCGGGCATACGCACATTCCTCGACCGGAAGATTATCCCGTGATGCCGACGGCTTACATCGGTTTCGTTCTGAAGCCGAATGGTTTCTTCCGCTGCAACCCCGGCAACGACGTGCCGCCATCGAAGAAAAAGTTGCTTGAGGTGAAAAGCTGCTGTCAATGACACGGACAGCGCGAGCAAACAGCAGGACTGATTCTTCGTTGATTGTCACGGCCGTTGACGAAGAAAGTTCTGTGCTGGTCTGAGTCCTTCTCTGCGTATGGGGCGGATCGATGCAACTTCAGCAGATCTCGGAAACTCGAAGACCGATAATGGCGCTGGATTGCGCTGACCGGCTTGGAATGCTGTGTTCGTGTGCCTGCGGTCTGCACTGTTCTTTCCTTCCGCTGCTGGTCGCTCTGATTCCCGGCCTGCCATTTTGGAACGGTATTGCAGACACGGACGGTACCGGCTGGCTGACCAAATTGGCTGCGGTTGCCAGTTGCGTGCTGGTGCTGCGCAGCATCGTGCCCGGGTTTCGAACTCATCAGATCCGGTCGGTGGCCTGGCTCGCAGTGGCGGGGATCACGATGGTCCTGGTGAATGCGTTCCTGCTTTCAGATCATTGCGACACCCAGTTTAACGGTCTGCATTTGCCATTGGGTCTGCATTCGCCGACATGTGTGTGCCAGGAATCCTGCGGCGTGGGCTCAGGAATGTGCCTGGCCGCTCAACCGTCTGGTCCGCCAGTTTGGACGCCTTTAATTCGAGCCGCCGAACCACCGCCGGGATTTGCTGGCCGGCCCACGATTCAGGATTGGCTGGCCCCTGCTGGAGCCATCCTTTTGATGCTCGCTCATTTCACGAATCTGCGTTTGCGAAAACGAACGAAACAAGCACTTTTGCATCCGTTAGGCCTGCCCGTGCTGACGCCGACCGATTGCTGTTCGATTCCCGGCGTAATTCAACTCGCAGGCGTCAGTTCACTCACCGGCGCGAATCAAATGAGCGGCATAACATCCACACTGACCAGCAATCGGTGCTGACCGCCACCGACAAAGACGCCGGTCAGGGGAGGCACATCGCTGTAATCGCGTCCCCAGGCCAGTGTAATGTGATCGGTTGAGCAGAAGGCGTCGTTCGTTGGATCAACATCCATCCAGACTCCATTGCCGCCATAGACAGACAGCCATGCGTGAGAAGCGTCCGCACCTACAAGCCGCGGCTGGCCTTCGGGAGGAATGGTTCGCAGATAACCGCTGATGTATTTCGCAGGAATGCCGAGCGATCGCAGCATCGCGATCTGCAGGTGAGCGAAATCCTGGCAGACACCCCGTCGAAGGCGAAACACTTCCTGAACCGGAGTGTTCACCGTGGTCGCTCGACTGTCGAACACAAAGTCCTTGTGAATGCGACGAGTCAGATCTTCCACCGCTTCCATGATCGTCCGGCCAGGCTTAAACGACTCGGCCGCATAGTCCTGCATCGGACGGGTTGATGTGATTCGATGCGAAGGGAAGGCAAACTCCATTGCTTCGCGGTCTGCGTGAGTCTCATGGAGGCGGAGTGTACCGACAACGTGTTCCCATGGCGTCGCAGCGGCGCCACGCGGAATCTCCGGGTCGCGGACCGTGACGACCGTCGTCGATGTTACGTCGAGCCTCTGATAGCCCTCGTTGAAGGAAAAGATCTGCACCGGATTCCCAAATGCATCCACGCGGCGAGTTTTAATAGAAGGCTCGGGGTCAATCGTCAGCTTAAACGATTCCACCTGCTGGCGATCGATCGAACGGAATTCCAGCCACGCCTGATTATGGCCGATGGAGACGGTTTCGTGACCATCGTAAACTGTCTTGTGAGTGACGCGGTATTTCATGTCGAGCCTCCACCGTTATCTGTGAACTGGCGTGGAATCCCGGAATGCACGAGGTACTTATTTGTCAGTGTGTCAGAAAGCTTTGTCATGGAATCATCAACTGTCTTAAGAGCGGCCACGACGTTTCTGGGTGTTGCGGCTGCGAGGTCATCCGTTGTCAGCATTCGAACGGCATGAGCAGCCTCCATCACCAGTCGCATCTCTTCGGACCTCAGCGGGCGAGCTTCATAGCCGGGCAGACGGTCGACGTGCAGCACCAGACGCTCAATCTGATAGGCCAGAGAACGCGGATTGGTTTCATCGGTAATCGCCAGATCAAGCACCGCGTTTCGCTGCAGGTTTTCACGATAACGAAAACGGTAGGTCATTCGCACATCCAGAATTTCCACCAGTGTTTTCAGCAGCGCCGGCGACACCGGGCCGCGTTTAAGTTCTGCGGAAATCAGCATACGGGCCATCGCTCCGGTTCGTTCAATGCATCGACCCAGTTCCAGAAAACGCCACGAAGGACCTCGGTTCATTCCGTCGGCAATCAGTCCGCTGACCGAGGCCAGATCGCCAATCAGAGTATTCGACGAACTGACCACATCGGCAAGATCATGACATTCTTTGGTCGGCGAGGCTCGGAAACCTTCGGCCGTCAGATTAATGCGATGCCACGTGTCCGGACTGATCCAGTCACGCACAAGCGACGCCAGACGAGTCAAATCCTTAACCGTTCGAGCCAGCCCGCCGTATTCTGTCGGATCATACACCGCGGTAGGAAGAGCCTCCGCCAGTGACGGCAGTTGCGACTCCATCCCATCAACCACAAAGCCCGGTTCCAGCTGGCCCATTTCACTCAGGGCTCGCGCAAGAAAGCGGACCTCCGTCATATCCACGTTGCCTTCGCCGACAAGTCGCTCCGCAAGAGCACGCACAAGCCGGCCGAGAAAATCGCAACGGTCGAGAGATCGGCCCAGCCAGAACAGATTGTCGGCAACTCGGCTTGGAAAAAGCGCGCTCGTTCGGCGCAGTTCGGCTGGCATATCACGCGGAGTCAGCAGTGACACCGGATCGACTTTTCGATCGGCCAGAACCCAAAGATCTTTGCTTCCATCTCCGGCGGCAACCGACAACTGCATCGGGCCAGTGTCCGGCGCAACACGAATCAATCCGCCTGGCATCAGGTGCCATGCGTTTTCATCTTCCACAAGGAACGCTCGAATCGCCGCATGACCACAGCGGATTCCACTTTCCGACCAGACCGGAATGCCGGATCGGGCGATCTTTTCCTGAGCAACCCAGGCATAAGGCTCGGAGCGAACTCGTGCCAGAGCTTTCTCGCGATTCTCCGCCGTCATGTCAGCTACGATCAGTTCTTCACCGCCGCTTTTCTGGAAGGCCGGCTTCAGAACAAGGTCTGCGGCATGGGCCAGAACATGCTGGAAGCTGACCGGATCGCCGCACCACCATGTGGAAATAGACGGCATTCGCAGCGGTTCGCCCAACAGTCGCTGACAAAGCTGAGGCAGAAAGGCCATGAAGACAGGCGCCCCGACAATGCCGCAGCCAGGAGTATTGGCGATCGTCACGTTGCCGGCACGCATTGCGTTGAGCAGCCCGGGAACTCCATGAGCCGCGTAGCCACCCAGTTCCAGGGGATCGAGCCCCGATTCGGCGCAGCGCGCCATAATGATGTCGACAGGGACAAGTCCGGAAAGAGTCTTCAGGAATACGATGTCGTTGCGAACGGCCAGGTCGCCGCCTTCGACCATGGTGTAGCCAAGATAGCGAGCCAGATAAACATCTTCGAAATAATAAGGATGAGTCGGCCCGCTGGATAACAGGACAATGCGCGGGCTTTCCGTCGGCCGCGGCACACGCCGTCGGACGGAGTTCTGAACGCGGGCAAAGAACGGTGCCAGACGCTCCACCTGAATCTGCTTGAAGGCTGACGGCATCGACCGCGAACTGACAATACGATTTTCTAAAGCGAAACCCGGGCCTGCCGGCGCTTCGGACCGATCAGCCATGACCCACCACTGACCGTCGACGGATCGTGCCAGTTCCGCGGCGTAGAAAAACATCGGCGACAGGTCGGGGCGACGGATGTCACAAAACGGACGCAGGAATTCCGGGTTGGCATACAGCACTTCCGGCGGCAACGTTCCGTCATCAACTAACTTTCGCGGACCATAAATATCGGCGATCAGCAGATTCAATAACCTCGCACGCTGGCTGAGTCCCTGTTCGATCTGCGCCCAGTCGGCTGCGAGCGTCAGCATTGGCAGCAGGTCCAGACGCCACGGTCGAGCCCCTTCACCGTCTTCACTGACCGAATGATGATAGTTGACACCGTTCTCACGCAGCATGCGGTCGGCCTGCGAGTTTCGGCGAGCGAACTCAGCAGGAGCGACGGTTCGTAAGGCGTTCAGAAATTTCAGCCAATGCGGCCGTGGTTGTCCGTCGGGTTGATACGCCTCATTATAAACGAACGGCGGACATTCGAAGATTCGATCTGTCCGCAGATTCGGAGTGAGTCCCGTTGCCATTCCATTGTTTTCCGGAGACACCATTGCGTGAGAGCAGGCGGCAAAGTGTGTTTCGAAGCGTGAACCTGAATTGTCATTGAACTCTGCAGCTACCATCCACAACGCTCGGAGCTCGACGTCCGGTATTCTTGCAGGCCGAGACCGCCGGAGCAATTGTCGATCGTCATTCGGCAGGGAATGACAACCAATGCAGGCAATCCAGAATGCCGCCGCCGTCCACGGCGGAACCGTTCGTTCAAATCCAGTTGACCCCACGCTGAAGCATAGGGCTCCGCGCACGACGCTCCGCGCACAACGCTCCGCGCACAACGCAGCTCGCTCCGCGAGCAAGCCGTCCTCCGCCGCAGATGCGGCGAAAGCGCGTAGCCCCAATTCAACCTGAGGAGAAGCTTCAGCGGCCGTGAAGTAATTCCAAAAAGAAAAGAGCGAGTCACTTGCAATACCACCATCAGACTGCAAAAGTGACCACACCCGTGCCATAACAAGATTACGAGCCTACGTCAGCTTGTATACTGGGTGTTATGATTGGCATGGTGTCGTGAGGGATTGTGAATTGGAACGTGTGATGAGTTTCATTGCTGCTGAAGAGGGTCTGTTGAGACTAACGCAGTCCTGCATTCTTTAGGTGTTTGAGCTCATCCGACGGGCCTTTCCTTTCAGTAAGTGAGCCAGGGGAACAATTGCCTCGGCGATCGATGTGCATGGTAGGGCTTTAAGTTTTTCCTGTTTTTCTCCAGGAGACACGGACTTGAATCGCACCAATTCCACGTTGCTTTCGCAGCTTCGCCGATTATGTGAGTCTCGCAAGACAAGACGGTCCGCCCGTCGATCTGGCTTCGCTGCCGTGTGCCGAATGATCGGCCAAACCGAGACTCTTGAGCAACGTCAATTGTTGGTCACGTCCCCGGGATTGCCGACTGTGATCGCTGCAGAATGGCCGCTCAAGGTGGAGTGGGTGCAGTCGCCTCAGGACTCTGCTCGCAGTTTTGACATCACGATAAATCGCACCGGGCTGGTCGCTGGTGGCCAGCAGATGGTGGTATTCGAATCGTCGATCGCCCCGACAATCGCTGCCGGAGGAACTGAGGTCTACAGCGTCAGTCAGCCATTGGCTGCCGGAACCTATTCCGTGTCGGTTGTGGCCCGAGGCTTCGACGACAGCGTTTCAGTGGCCTCGACGTCCACGTTCAGTTATGGGCAGGTGGCACCCCAGATGCTGACGGTCTCTGGGAAGCCGTTTTCGACAATTGTGGAGAATCGACCGCAAGCAGGACGTTCTGTGAGTCTCGCATGGGGCATTTTGCCCGGAGTTCAGGACTACTACCTTTGGATTGGAAAGAAGACCTCAGGAACCTTCGTCCAGATTGCAAGCACTACGCCACGGGCTCTGAAAGGTGGCGTTTATGACGTATGGTTGAGTCCCGGCGAGTATCAGGCCAAAGTCAGAGATTTGAACAATGCAACGCTCTGGTCGCCAATCGTGGATTTTGAAGTCATTGGAACGCAGTCGACGATTCCCAGTTGGACAAGCACGAGTCAGGAGCTGGCTCAGGGAGATGCCCTTTCGTGGGCTCGGGTTCCCCTCGCTTCAAAATATCAGGTGGAACTTGTTGGGGCAGCCACGGTCATAACGACTGTTGCAACTCCGGAATACCGCGGCGCGTTTCTACAACCCGGAACGTACACCGCGCGTGTTCGAGCGGCAGATTCGGATGGACGTTATTGGGGATGGAGTCCTCAGGTTTCATTTTCAGTAACGTCGACGACCTACAAGCCGCAATTGACCTCGAATCCGAGCGGTGTTCAGGTCAATGGTGTGACGCCGGTTATCTGGAACGGGTGTGGCTGGCAAGCCGCAATGAGGCTGGGGTAATTGGAGTGACTTGGCAATTGAAACTGAGGGCGCATAAAAACGGCCTCTTTGCGAAGATGGAGGTATCACAACTTCATTCTTCAAAGG
>Ga0105055_10001434_pt1 | contig 38536 bp, 25 predicted proteins | sample BON03_FD_78090 | JGI IMG/M metagenome (GOLD analysis project Ga0105055, IMG submission 78090) | Freshwater microbial communities from Lake Bonney liftoff mats and glacier meltwater in Antarctica - BON-03 | ecosystem: Environmental > Aquatic > Freshwater > Ice > Glacier meltwater | place: Lake... | reverse complement strand
TGCTAGACAAACTGGGTCTGAATCTGCCGTCCAAAATCAATTTGAAACAAATGTAGTGAGAAAAAACACCCCAAAAACCACGAAAACACAGTGCTTTTTCGCCGAGTTGGGGAAGTTGGGCTAGATCCTTCGATAAATGTCTGGAACGTTATGAGGGCGTTTGTTCTGTGACGATAAAGCGTTTCGTTGTGCTTTTCAGATCGATAATTGTTTGCACACCAGACGGTAAATAGCGTCAATGTTGATAAAACAATAAGTTTCGAGACCACGATCTGAATTGCGGCTGCGGTTGTTGGAGGTACATAAACGAAGGCAATTGCAAGGGATGCCAATGCCGTGGCAAACGTCCCGATCGTCATCCTTTTCGTCAATCGTCGCCATTCCGCCGCGTGCTCCTTGTGTTCGTCCGCAGTTTTCCGGAATACCACAGCGTTGGAAGTCACTCCTAGTTTTGCAGCTTGATCTTTTATTGCGGTAAGTGCTTTGTCGGCCTCCGACTGCTTTGTTTTTAGTTCTGCAATTGAAGTATCCAACTGTTTCTTAAGCTGCTGATGAAATCCAGTTGCTTCACGCTCCAATCGGTTATAGTCGGTTGCCTGTGTAGCGGTAAATGCGAGTGGAAGTGCAAGCTCCTGAATCATTGAATCGTATTGGCTGACGAACTGGTTGATCAACGCATCACACTCTTCTTTCGGATTCGGTTTACTGAGTGTAAACGCCTTCACCGAATCAGCAAACTTCTGAAAACGCGAGGCATGATTCGCGACATACTGAAGCATAGAAGTCGATAGCCGAGACAGATCCCGCTGGTGCAACTGCTTCAAGATGTCGAGCATCTCAGTTGCCGGTTCAACCGCAGCAGTGAAGTTTATTTCGCTGGAAAGCTCCTTTCTTGCAAGTAACTGAGGGTCAATAGACGCGATGTTCGCTAAGGCGGCCTGTGTAGTCTCAAATTGCGTCTCGCGTTCTGGTGTCATGTCATTGCCCGTCAGTGTCACAAAGCCAATTGAAATGCGAATGCTAACGGCTCATAGGAAATACTCAACGGACTCCCGCAAGGCACGTAAATGTGTCATCACAGTTGGCGTATATCGTTCACATATATCTGCCGCAGAGAATCAGACATTGAATAATAAGGAAGCGTAACTAACGTAGATTAATGATTCAGAAGTGTGTAGCTCTCCGCTTTGCATTGTAGTGGGCGACGTTGTGCGTCCCACTCCAGTTTCGCAGGCGTCCCGATTTTACGTTTTGCAGCAATTCCTGTGGATTCACATCGATTATGCGTCTCACTACAATTGAATAATGAAATCAATCGAACTATTTGCTGGAGCCGGTGGACTTGCACTGGCGACCGCTAACGCCAAGTTTCACCACAAAGCTGTTTTCGAGTGGAACCCGAACGCTTGTTCGACGCTGCGCCGCAATCAGGCAGATGGACTCAGACAGTTAAACGGTGCTAGAATCGTAGAAGGGGACATCAGCGATTTTGATTTTCGCGAATTTGCCGGAGACATCGACCTGGTTTCCGGTGGTCCACCTTGCCAACCGTTCTCTATTGGTGGTAACCATGTCGGCATGGACGATCGCCGAAACATGTTTCCGCATGCTATTCGGGCAGTTCGCGAGATCGCTCCAAAGGCATTCTTCTTTGAAAATGTCAAAGGTCTTTTGCGAGAGAACTTCGCCAATTACTACCAGTACATCATTCATCAGTTGACCTTTCCTGAGATGATACCAATCGGCGATGAAGATTGGACCGTTCATCTGGCTCGACTGGAAAAAGCTGTTACCAAAGGCCAGAGGTCCGGGCTCAAATATAACGTGATTTATCAAGTGATGAACGCGGCAGACTATGGCGTTCCGCAGCATAGACATCGTGTCTTAATTGTTGGGATTCGTTCTGATTTGAACCTTCAATTCTCCTTTCCAATGCAAACACATGAGCAGGATGGATTGATCTACGACAAATGGATTACTGGCGAGTATTGGGATCGGCACAGAATTCCAGCAAAGGATCGGCCAGAACCACCACGTCAACTACGTCGAAAGATTTCAGACCTTCGCTGCCTTTTTCCCGGAATGTTACTTCCAGCATGGAGGACCGTTCGAGATGCCATCGGAGATCTGCCTGAAATTGCGCCAGGTGCTTCGTGCAGCAAGTTTGCCAATCACTTTTGCAATCCGGGAGCCCGGTCGTATGCTGGGCATACGGGTAGTCCGTATGACGAGCCAGCAAAAGCATTGAAAGCTGGAGATCATGGAGTGCCAGGGGGCGAGAACACTCTTCGGTTTGAGGATGGTTCCGTTCGATACTTTAGCGTTCGAGAGTGTGCCCGAATCCAAACATTCCCCGATGAATGGACATTCGAGGGTTCATGGACGGAATCAATGAGACAACTTGGCAACGCGGTTCCAGTCACCATGTGTGAAGTTGCTGCGAATCAATTGGCTGACCTGCTTGTATGTAAGAAGGTCGGGGCGAATGGCTAAGAAGGTTTCCGCACGAAACAAATCGACGAATCCCGGACGAAGTGAAGCTCATCGTTCCGGGTCAGTTGTAGAGCCCTTTGATCGCGAGAAACACGTCTATAAGAATGATGCGTTCGTTGAACTCGTGAAAGACGCTGTCCGATTTTTTAATGGAACACCGGTTCATCGTTTGCCTCGTCCTGAGAAGTTTTTCGGCACTGGAGTTTACGCACTTTATTACACGGGCAACGCAGTCCCGTACTCCAAGTACTCGGAGCTAAATCGGCTTGCTTATGACTTTCCAATTTACATCGGCAAGGCGGTTCCCCAAGGCTGGCGTCAGTCACGAACGGAGCATACCGAAGATTCAAAAGCGTCGGAGCTATACTCGCGACTCAACCAACATGCGAACAGCATCCGAAAAGTTGCGAGTCTTTCAATCGACGATTTTTCTTGCCGATTCATGATCTTTGAAGGTGCAAGTTCTGACATGATCGGTACGCTGGAAGCCGCAGTCATCAAATGGAAGCGTCCGATTTGGAATAGCTGTCTCGATGGGTTTGGAAATCATGATCCCGGTAAGGGAAGATACAAACAGGCGAAATCGGATTGGGATGTAGTCCATCCAGGACGCCCTTGGGCAGTAAAATGCAAAGGCAAAACTCCGAGTCGCGCGAGCCTTCTCAAAGGAATTGAGAATTTTTGGGCACGTGTGGGGCAAACCTCAAGTGGCGCGATGGATCCGAGCGGCGGGACCGATTTCGTGTAAACTGATGGAAGCACGAAATGGGACACGATGAGCGATAAGTTCGTCGTCGCTGGCAATGCCGCAGAAGTCGAAACAGGTCATTTCATACGTTCGCATCGTCTCGGCTTGCGGTCCATCCACTGAGCAATCAGCATCGGAGGACAGGTCGGGCTACTTTTCTGACAGCGTGACATTCAGCCGCTTGCCAACTGCATGCGCCAGCTTCTTCAGAGTATCGAGCGTTGGAGATCCTGCACCGCTGAAGAGTCGCGACAGGTTTGCACGGTCGATCCCAGTTCTGGCTTTGATGTTTTCCAACGACAGATTCTGTCTGTCACGTTCCGCGCTGATCGCTGCCACAATGTCAGCAATCTGCGCTTCTTCCGCATCCAGCCGCGCGAATGCTTGACGGGCTTGCTGTTTTGTGGCAGCAATCACTTCCGGACGCTCCTCTTCGGCAATCGCCTTTCGAAGTCTGTCCCGCATCGCTGGCGTCAGCGCGGGCACCAGTCTGACGGAAGCCTCGTTTGATGCCGTTGACTTCTTTTTCATGGCTTGTCCTTTAGCTCGAACCCAGTAATCGGGAGCACGCACCATTCCACTTCAATCCACTCGAAGACATACTGCCAGTCCTGGCAAGTCAGCCCGTGTTGCTGCACTTTATCGACACTCTCGCCCTGTTCGTCGGACCAGAGATATGCGTAAACTGCCATCCGTCATTCCTTCTGAGTGTTGGCACAAGATACAACACTGATTGGGTGTTGGCAATAGCGAAAAGCGAATGGTTTGAAGCTCATTGCTGATTCGATGATCTGCGGCCCGATACTGTTCGGCCAAAGACAAATGCGGCTAACATGAGCTGGTGCCATGCACCTGAAAGCTTTGTGTGATTCGCAACTGGACGCAACCAAACCGCCTGATCGGCAACACTTCAGCGTACCGATTCACCGTCGGCAGTCATCCAGAAATCTTCTCTCGATTCCTTGATGATTTCCAATCGGTGCTGGCCGCGTATCCGAATTCGCAGACATACATATCTTCATGCCTGGAAAATACGATTGAGTTCTGGCCGACAGAATGGTGTCGCAGTTTCAAACGCCACTGCGTCCCACGCGGTGTGACTCGCTGGTTTCGCTAGCCGTTGTTGCCGACTGGTGCGAAGCTTGTTGCTTTCCCCGGCCAGCCGAATCCTCACGAAGCGGTCAAAGGCATCTGGCCAGCTCCGTGGTACAAACGCATCTACAAATACATCCGCCCAGCCGACTGGATTCAGCAGCATTGGCGTTGAATGGCGGATCTTCTACTAAAACTTAGCTCGAACAGTTACACTCGGCACCACCGCTTGCGGGTTTGTTTTGTACTATTGCAGGAGTGCCGAGATGTTAAACCTTTCTCTTGTCTTCAGTTTGTTGTCGTCGGGTTTGATGCTTTGCACTGAAGATAGTCCAGCAGCGTCGCTGAGTGACACGGAAGCCGGATGGACGCACACGGCTCCCAGAGATGACGCCGCTCCGTCATTTGCGTTTCAGTCAAAAGGTGGATTGAATCAATCCGGAAGTCTATTGACGACCTCCGACAATCGCCAGGGACTGCACGGCTGGTGGCAACAGACAGTGCCGGTTGAAGGTGGGCGATATTATCGCTTCTCTGCTTTGCGGAAAGCGGTGAATGTCGAGTATCCTCGACGGGCGGCCGTCGCTCGCGTCTTTTGGACTGATAAAGACGGCAACGCGGCCGTACATGATTTCAATGCAACAACGACCTATCGAGAAGGCGAGCGTCCTCGGTCAGAGCCTGAATATCCTGCGGATGGTGCCGAGCAATTCGAAGGTTGGACGGAAGTGGCCGGAGTCTTTCGATGTCCGTCGAATGCGACTCAGGCCAAAATTGAATTGTCGTTTCGCTGGGCGAGCGATGCGTCAGTCGAATGGTCGAACGTGCAACTGCAGGCCATCGAAACACCGAAGTCCCGTCTCGTGAAACTGGCAACGGTCCACTTTGGTCCTGCAGCCGGAACGACGAACATGGAAAAATGTCAGCAGTTCGCTCCTCTAATTGCCAGGGCTGCTCAGCAGAAAACGGATCTTATTGTGTTGCCGGAAACACTCACGTACTTCAATTCAAACCGAACGATGGCCGACTGTGCGGAAACGATTCCCGGGCCTTCGACACAATACTTTGGAACGCTGGCCAAGCAACATGATCTGTACATTGTGGCTGGTCTGGTAGAACGCGAGCAGCATCGAATCTTCAACGTCGCCGTGTTGATCGGACCAGATGGAAACGTTGTCGGTAAGTACCGCAAGGTGGCACTGCCTCGTACGGAGATTGACGCGGGGGTTGAACCCGGGGACGACTATCCTGTCTTTGAAACTCGTTTCGGCAAAGTCGGTATGATGGTTTGTTATGACGGATTCTATCCGGAAGTCGCCAGAGAACTCAGCAATCGCGGCGCGGAGGTTATTGCGTTTCCTGTCTGGGGCTGCAATCCGTTACTCGCATCGGCCCGTGCGTGCGAAAATCATGTTTACGTCGTGAGCAGTACTTACACGGACATCGCAGCGAACTGGATGATCACCGCCATCTTTGGACGCGATGGACGCCCGCTCGCTAAAGCGAAAGACTGGGGCGAGGTTGTGATTTCGGAAGTCGATCTGGGTCAGCCAGCGATCTGGCATAGTCTTGGAGATTTTCACGCAGAAATCCTGCGACATCGGCCACCAATAACCCCAGCGGTTCCATGACGCTTCAAATTCCCACCGCAACTGGGGAAATTGGCGGCATCGCTTGCTGAGCATCCTCAGCTCGACCAGAATCATATGTCCAGTGCATTACTTTTTACAGATCTCTGAAGGTTATTCGCAATGAAGGCTATGTTGTTAACTGAGTACAAGAATTTGACGGTAACGGAGTTTCCAAAGCCAGAGATATCTCCAAACGACGTCCTTGTACAAGTTCGCGCCTGCGGGATCTGCGGCAGTGATATTCATGGTTACGATGGCAGCACAGGCCGGCGAATTCCGCCTCTTGTGATGGGACATGAAGCGGCCGGAGTTATCACGGAAATCGGCAGCGCTGTGACATCATTTAAGATTGGCGATCGAGTCACGTTTGACTCAACCGTTTGGTGCGGACACTGTTTCTTCTGTCGGCGCGGTGATATCAACCTGTGCGACAATCGCATGGTGCTGGGTGTTTCCTGCGGTGACTACCGCCGTCATGGTGCGTTCGCGGAATATGTCGCAGTGCCGCAGCACATCTGCTATGAAATACCTGCCGGTCTGCCGTTTGAACACGCAGCAATGATCGAAGCTGTTTCGATCGCAGTGCATGCCGCCAACCGGACGCCGGTCTCACTGGGTGACACTGCGGTTGTCGTTGGCAGTGGCATGATTGGCTTGCTCGTCATTCAAGCGATTCGCCTTGCTGGTTGTGGTCAGATCATCGCGGTCGATCTGGAAGAAAGCAAACTCAGCAAAGCAAAAGAACTGGGTGCAGACGTCGGCCTTAAAGCCGATGCCGTTGACGTCGCTGCTGAAGTAAAGAAACTGACTGGCGGGCGCGGAGCGGACGTCGTCCTGGAAGTCGTAGGTATCGCATCAACGGTGAACACGGCAATCGCGTGTGCTCGTAAGGGAGGGAGTATCACGCTTGTTGGCAATCTTTCGCCAAAGGTTGAAATGCCGCTGCAGGTGATCGTGACGAAGGAACTGACAATTCACGGCACTTGTGGTTCTCGCGGCGAATATCCAGCCTGCATCGATCTGCTCGAACGCCGTGCAATTCGCGTCGATCCGTTAATCACGGCAAAGTCATCACTGGAAGATGGTCCAGCCTGGTTCAAGCGACTGTATGCCGGTGAACCAGGTGCCATGAAGGTGATTATCGATCCGACGTTGTGATCACCGGTGGGTGTCTCAAATCTACGCGACTTTGTTCGGTAGCCGAATTCTTCCGAAGCGGTGGCCTGTCGCGTCATAGAGCAACACTTCGTTAGAAGCTGACGACCAAACGGCAGCAAGCTTAACGGAGCGTGGTCCGTGCAGGACAAACTGAAAGCCACAGCGGGCTCCGTTTTGTCGCAGTTCCAGTTGCGTCATTGGAAAATGGTGCTCAAGCAGGTTTTCTTTTCGGCAGAGGGCAATATGGATAAATAGGCGGAGCTGTTCGAGTGATCTCACGTCGGCCGGACTTTCGGGAAGACGGGAGACGGCTGCGGGTTGACACATTCAGAATCGACCTTTGCAAGGAAGTCAGCGGATGTATCTCCATGGACGACTCTGCAGATTTCAATGGGCATCCAAATCTGCACAGTGCTTCGTGCGAATTGAGGTATCGGAGCGCCGATCATCAAACCTTCCGAATTCAGCGGGCGCTCCTGATAAGCGGAAATAACCATCTGTGACGTACGACCGTACGAACCGTGATATTCTGGATCTCGATTCCTCAAAAATTCCGTAATTGTGGCGTCCTGAGTGAAATTCTGCCAAATCGTAGGTTTGCTCGGGGAAACTAATGAGCAAAATTGCTGTGATTCCAGCACGACTTCATCGACGAATCATGTGTGAGGGGACGTCGCGGCATTTGGAACTGTCCGTTTCAAAAATCTGGCAAAACATTTAATGTCAAGTCCGGCGCACCGTTGCGGATTGATACACATTGTTCAATCCTGATACAGGTACTGATGGGGCAAATTCTGAGGTCGATCACAATCATTGGATTTGACGGAACCCAGGGTGTCGTGTAGCCTGCATCCAGGAGAACAAATTCGTCAAAGAATCCTGTAAAAATAAGTCGAGGATTCGGAACGATTTGTGCAAAACTGTTTTTTGTCGTAGTTAGCCTGTCCCGATGTCCCGCCTGATCATACGTCCGGGACCATATAGTAAGCTTAGTGGAGTATCGATTTAAAATGCTTGGACAGCTTATTCCTGTTGGCGGCGGTGATCCAATCCCAATGAATCGCCCAAAACTGTTGGTGGGTCGACGTTCATCGTGCGACATCAAACTGGATTTCCAGAACATCTCATCGCACCATTGCGAGTTCGAACTGCGGGATGGCTACTGGCATATTCGAGATCTCGGCAGCAGCAATGGTATCAAGGTCAACGGAGAGCGATGCGATTCGATGTGCGTGACTCCCGGTGACACCGTCACAATCGCAAAGCATACGTTTACGATCGAGTATAACGTGGCCGCCGATGCTGCTGCTCCCGAGGAAGAAAATACATTCTCGCGCAGCTTGATGGAAAAAGCGGGACTTGAAGTCGAACGCCGTAGTTCCAAAGAACCGAAATCATCGCAAGCAGCGTCATCAAAATCCAAGCAAGTCCGGCGCGCGACGACAGAAGATGACTTCATCATGGATTGGTTGAACGACGAGTAGCGCTTTGACGCAGCTTAATTTTCCGGGAGATCTGTAGCGAAAGTCGTCTAGACTTTCGGCAATTGGCTGGCCGAAAATCGTCTAGACTTTCGGCAATTGGCTGGCCGAAAATCGTCAAGACTTTCGGCAAATGGCTGGCCGAAACTCTTGACAGGTTTCGCTACTTTTCGTGGCCATTATTTACTGCTGCCAAGGCCAGTCGAAACCGATGTCCAGCGCCGGCGATGAATGTGTCAGGCTGCCGATGCTGATGCGATCGACGCCGCTTTCCGCGATGGCTCGAACAGTCTGTAACGTCACTCCACCGGATGCTTCAAGCAGCGTTGACGCCGCGCTGGATGCATCCCGAATTGCGACCGCCTGCTGCATCGTCTGTGGCGACATGTTGTCCAGAAGCACAATCTCCGGAGTTTCCTGCAGGGCATTGCGCAGTTGGTCAAGGGAATCGACTTCGATTTCAATCTTCGGATTGACGTGATGTGCTTTCGCATAGCAGCGTGCATCGGCCACAGCGGCGGCGCATGTGGAATCACCACGGGCAGCGATGTGGTTGTCTTTTATCAAAATGCCATCGTACAAGCCCATGCGATGATTGGTTCCACCTCCGCAACGCACGGCGTATTTCTGCAACAGCCTGTATCCAGGAAACGTCTTGCGAGTATCCAGAATCACGGCTTTCGTATGCTGCGTTTCGGCCACGAACTCGGCCGTGCGAGAAGCAATTCCGCTAAGCAGTGTCATGAAGTTGAGTACCGTGCGCTCGCCTGTCAGCAACGTTCGCACGGGGCCTGAGATCGAGGCGATCAGTGTCTGGCAGGCAACCGGATCGCCATCCTGCTTGTGATACTTAACAACCACGGAAGCATCGAGTTCTGAAAATACGATGGGCAGCAGTGTCAGTCCACAGACGACGCCTGATTGACGCGACACGATATTGACCGTGGCCTTCAGGTCAGCGGGAATTGTGGAAAGACTTGTAAGATCGCCAACATCACGCAGATCTTCCTGCAGCGACATTTTTGTAAGTGTTCGTGCGGCAGCGGCACATTCAGAATTGAACTCAATCGCCATTGGTGACGGTCCCTTATCTCAGTCAATATAAACAAACTCATTTGCGTTGAGAAGAACGCGGCAGAATTCTGTCAGGCCTTTCGAATCCACAAAGGCAACAGATGCGTTCAATTCTTCAATTGATGGTTTTCGGCCGAATGCCGACTGAAACGCCATCGTCACATGCGATGCTGTCGCTGAATCAGGCAGTGCCGCAAGTCGAGCAGCAAAGTATCCCGCCTGTTTCAACATAAATTCGTTGTTCAACAGTGCCAGCGACTGCAAAGCCGTTGTCGTCACATTACGTGTTGGCGACAGGTTCGCCGCGTTCGGACAATCCAGCGTCGTCAGAAATGGATCCGGCGTCGTGCGAACCACAAAGCGATAGATACTGCGTCTCCAGAGTTCCGGCTGATCCGCCGTGATGTAGGTGTAAACCGGAGCATATTCTTCTTTGTAGTCGAAGTCGCGATATCCGGGACCGAACATTTCCAGGTTCAGTTTTCCGCTGACGGCGAGCACTGCGTCACGGAGCGATTCAGCGTCCAGTCGGCGTGAGTTCTGACGCCACAATAATCGATTGTCAGCATCCAGATTTTGTGGCGACTGCTTAGCGTTCAACGACACCGCGTCTGACCTGGATGACTGTTGATACGTCGCACTGAGGCAAATCAGCCGATGAATTGATTTCAAAGACCAGTTGTTTCTCTGCAATTGATTCGCCAGCCAGTCCAGAAAATCCCGATGTGATGGCAGGCTGCCACCCAGCCCAAAATCGCTTGGTGTATCAACCAGTCCGACACCAAAATGATGGTGCCAGATTCGATTCACAATGACGCGTGATGTGAGCGGATTTTTCGGAGACGTGATCCAATCGGCCAATGCCGTTCGGCGCTGAGCATCGGTGATTTCGTTCGTGCCAAACGACGCGGGTAGTGGAAGGCACGAGATTGTTCCCGGACTGACTTCTTCGCCTGGTTGCTCCGGGCTACCTCGCAGAAGAACATGTACGGTTGCAGGCGGCTCAGCATTGACTGCATAGATCTTTGCGGGCGTCGGCACTGCGTCAACCTGCAACTTCAATTCGTCTATGTGTTGTTTGATCGCGACGATTTTTGCAGCGTCGATTGTCGATTGCGTGAAGTCTGCTGGACGCAGAACAGCGTCAGCGAAGCAAATCTGATCGTGACTGATATCGTTGCCGTTGTCCGTAGTCATCAGCGTTAGAAACCGGGCAGTTGCCGGAATCATGATATCGACTTCGACAAGTCCGTCGTCGCGTCCAATCGCCAGCCGCTGAGACTTCAATTCACCATCGACAAAAACGTGAAAACTGGCACCCGCTCGTGGAGTTTGGCCGAAGTAACCCGCTTGAGAAGTAAATCGGATGACTTCGCTGAGCCCGGCTTTTCGCATCTCATGCAGATCAAACGTAATGGCTGAATTTGCATGCAGGGACAACAGCGTGTGGTCTCCCTTTGCGAAATCGACGCCTGCAAGTTCAGTGGAGAATTGCGAGTTGACCGGACCATTGCGAATGGCATCCCAGGCTTTACCACTGGTGTTCGGTATTTCTGCAGCAAAGATACCCGTCGAAGATATGGGCACTTTTGCCGAGTCACCACCGTCCGGAATGACAACACCATCAATGAATGGCAGCGCAGACGTTTCGAATTGATTGATGGGTGCGGCCTCGAGGAATCCGCGACGTGATTCGATGGGCTTTCCGGACGCCGGGTCAATCGCGGAATCAGGTTTTCCGGTACCATGTCCGTCGCCGCCACCAACGACATCTGCCAGACTCCAGCGATCGCCCTGAAGTTGGGCCAGTTCCGATTTTGCTTTGTTGAGTTGCTGTTCGAGTTGCTGCCTGCGATCAATCACCTGCTGTTGTTCAAGCGGCGACAGGATTCGATCTCCCCGCTTCACACCGGCAAACACAGACCATAGCGAGTAGTATTCGCGTTGCGAAATCGGGTCGAGTTTATGATCGTGACAGCGGGCACAGTTAATCGTGATTCCACAGGAGGCCGTCATCACTTGTGTCACCATGTCGTCCAGATCATCCGCGCGGGCCAATCGTTTCAATACGGGGCTCGGCGTTTCTGCCTGACCGACGAAATCCCATGGACCTGCCGCAAGAAATCCAGTGGCGGCGATGGCATTCGGATCATCAGGTCGCAGCACATCGCCAGCAATCTGGTCGCGCAGGAATTGATCGTAAGGCCTGTCTGTATTGAGCGCCTGAATCACCCAGTCGCGATAATGCCATGCGTTATCACGACGCTGGTCGCGTTCAAAGCCGTGAGTGTCGGCGTAGTGAGCAATGTCCAGCCAGTGCCTGGCCCATCGTTCGCCGTAGCGTGGCGAAGCCAGCATACGATCGACCAGTCGTTCCACGGCACCTGGCGAGGAATCGCTGACGAACTCGTCAATGTCAGTAATCGATGGCGGAAGACCATGCAGATCGAAAGCCAGCCTCCGAATCAACGTACGTCGATCGGCTGGTGCGGATAAGGCCAGTTGTTTCTCATTGAGTTTTGCGAGGATGAAACGATCTACATCATTTCTGATCGTTGCGTCATGCTGATCAGACACCGTTGGCGGCGAGACGTCCTGGAGAGGCTGCCATGCCCAATGATCAAGTCGAGGATCATGTCGTGCCGCGCGATCGTACGCGGTTTCCGGCCAATGTGCTCCAGCGTCAATCCATTGCGTTAGAAGCTGGATCTCATTCGAATCCAGAGGCTCCCCTTTCGGCGGCATGCGAACGTCTGGATCAGCACTTGCAACACGACGTATCAATTCACTTTGGCCGGAATTCCCTGCAACGATCACCGACCCGCTGTCACCGCCGTTGAAAGCCGTATGCTTGGCGTCCAGCCTCAGTCCCGCCTTTCGAACGTCGGCACCGTGACACTGCGAGCAGTGCTGGACGAGCACCGGACGTATCCGGGTCTCGAAGTCGATACCTTCGACAACTTCATCAGTTGCAGCGGCGTCAGTTGCTGACAGCAGGCCGCAACAAGCGATGGCAAATATCGTGGTGAGCGGTTTTAACATGCTGCGACAAGACCTCGGCGGGACGTTTAAGCATTGCGTGGCGAAAATTATGAATCGCCGGTAAGGAGCAGCACTGAAACAAAGTACGTCAGCATTTCCAGGCTGACATGTTATTCTTCGTGTCAGGCTAGAAAGCCTGACGTACTTTTCGGGACTGTTCCAAAGCATATTACTTCCAGATGCAGCGAATGTTTAGTCTGTTCGCAGAATAGCAATTCGAACAATACTCGCGGCGTCGAAACGACAGAAGCCCGGCCTTTAAAAAGGCCGGGCTTCCGTTCACGTCAAATTTGCAGTCCCGAAACGGTTATCGCTGAGACTTCCGTTTTTCGTCTTTTTTCGTCACAGTCCGTGGCATTATCAATGCAGCCAGCAGGCCAGCAGTGACTGCATCCACTGTCATTTCTTTGTCCGAAACGGCCATGTTCGTGGCGGTCGCAGTTGGTACGGCCACGCCTGGCGTCGCTGCGGCTATCGGTAAAATTGCTTCGGAATCAAAGTCGCCGGTGAAGAAGGAGTCCAGAGCGAACTCTTCCATCACAGCATCAATGTCAGCGACCGGCTGTCCATGATCCGTCGAAACAGCGGGCTCTGCCAGGAAACTCGCCGCTGCCTTAGGAGCCAACTGAACGATCGTACCAGCCGGATGAGCAGTGATACTTCGCACATCTTCATCCAGAAGACGGTCCGCGTAGGCATTGACGACCACCGAAGCCAACTGCGTTGCACCAAACGCACTGTCTGAATCTGTCGGATCTGGAGCAACGTCAGATGAGACAACACGGAAGTCCAGCGGCTGACTCCACGCACTCGTCAGATTGTTCGTCGTGACAACACGAACCCACCAGCGATAAGTCCGATTCGGGGCCAGAGTCGTGACTGCGGTGTAAAAATTAGAAGTCCCCGCAATACCACTGACGTTAATGATCGTAGGCTGAGAAGCGGTGGTCACATCCTTGATCAGGATTTCGTAAGAAGCAGCGTTTGCAACACCTTGCCAGAAGAACGTTGGCCTGTTGTTTGCCGTAACGTTTCTTGGTGATATCAAAACAGGAGCGTTAGAAGCGTTCGCATTCACGGTAAAGTCAGCAACCGCACTCCAACTGGAGTAGAGTCCGTCTTTGTCGATCCCCCGAATCCACGCTCGGAAATCACCATTTTGCAGTGGCAATGCTGGAGTGTACGTCTTGGGATTGGCAGGTAAATTCGGTTCACGAATCACCTGAGAAGTACCGGTCGTGAGATTATTCACCCACAGGTCATACGCGACAAATTCATTCACACCGCTCCATGTGAAAGTTGGAGTGCCGGTTGTGACGGTGCCACGTGGTCCAGAGAGACTTGGAATCGGAATCTGGAAGTCCTTCAGAGTACTCCAGCCTGTCACAGCGCCACTGGCTGTAACGGCCTGGACCCACCACCGATAGTTACTCGCCAGCATCTGTGCGGGTGGCGTATATGTGATCCGAGCCACTCCGTTGACATGCGGCACATTCACATAAATAGCTTTCGAAGTTCCAGTTGTCCGATTATCAACCCACAGGTTGTAGCTGACTGCACCCTCAATCGCATTCCATGTAAACGTCGGTGTCGTATCCGTTGTGACTCCAAGAGGCGAAACCGTAACTGGCCCGACTCGATAGTCCATCGTAAATCGATACCTGACACTCCACAGGCCAGCTTCACCATCTGCTGCGATTGTTCGCACCCAAACATCATATGATCCGTTTGGAAGAGGTGTTGTCGGTGTGAACGAGTTCGTTGTGAGTGCAGACTGGTAGATGAATTTGCTTGGTCCACCCACCTGATTGACCCACAATTCGTAACGAGGTGCCCCCAAATTTGTCCACGTGATCGTTGGTCTTGTAATAAGCGTTACCGGTGCCGGCGACGTAATCGCAGGACGAGCGATAGTGAAGGTCGCTGGTTGACTCCAGTCACCTACATTACCGTCCGCATCGTAAGCTCGCACCCACCACGTAAACGTACCAAGTCCCAGCGATGTGTTCGCTTCGTAGCTGTTTGACGGTAAGAACTGGTTCCTGATGATTTGCGGTCTGTAGGTCGGCGCAGTCTGAGTCACCCACAAGTCGTACCGCGATGAAGCAGGCACGGCCGACCAATTGAAGACAGGCGTGATATCGTACGTGGCGCCAACTGGCGATGTCGGTGTTGGCAGCGTGATGTTAAAGAAGTAGGCATCGCTGACCGATGATCCGCTGCCGTTCGTCGCCGTCACAGTGACTTTATATCGACCGGTTGCCAATTTGGTCGTTGGAGTAAAATTGGCCGTCGTCAGATTGCTGACATTGATGACGTTCAACTGACCAGTGGTGACGTTATCAACCTGAATCTGATACTTGGCCGGGCTAGCCTGCCAGGTAATTGTTGGGGTCAGATCACTTGTATTGGCAAACGGACGCAGGATCACAGGCTTTGACGGGATGCCAACAGTGACGACTCTATCAACGAAACCTTTATTGCCGAAGTTGTCCGTCACAATCAAGCGAACTGTATAAGACGATCGAGCCGGATTGTTGTAAGCATGCGTCGGTGAAATGCCGGTCGCGTCAATGGTAAAGTTTTCGTAAGGATTGTAGGCCGGATTTGTCAGCGCGACAGTTGGAGCGATGCCCGTTGGATTCCAGTCGAAGTCCCATTGCCATGTGACGATAAGACCAACCGCCGGATTCGGATGAGTCGAAGTGGTACCATTAAACGTGATAACTTCGTTCAGACCCGCCGGATTTGGTGTGGCCACAAAAAGAGCCACAGGCTTGTTGACTTGATATTCTACAGCCCCCTGATCGATGGAAATAATGCCATCGCCGTTGCCTTCGATCAGACGTGGGTTTCCAATGGCGTCAAATTGCCCTAGCGGGTTGACGGGATACAGTGCATTGTTACCGGCGTCAACCCCTCCACCGTTCAAGATCAAAGCGTTGTAACCAACACCGTTGTTACCGGTCGCGTTGTACTGCAGAGCCGTTGTCCGGTTTGTCAGAGGCGTGGCATCACGCCCAAACCTATCAGACGTCTGAAGTCCGGCTGCTGTGCCTGTTGATTGGCGAGCATCAAGAACCTGAATCGAATTGTTGCCCTGCGACAGAATAACGCCCATCAGATCCTTGTTTGTCGATCGGTTCGTCACCGGTACACGAGCATCTGTCATGTTGCGTTCGACAATGGTATTCGCCATTTGTGTGGCAAACGAGGCACCGCTGCCTATCCCGCCGCCACGAGAACCTGCCGCATTATCGGCAACAGTCACGTTAATCATACCGGCAAACCCACCTGACTCATTGAACAAACCACCGCCGCGAGACACAGAGGTATTGGCCGACAGTGTCGCGTTCAGGTAAGAAGAAGTGCCAGTATTGTTCACTGCGCCACCACGTGATCCTGCCGCGTTTTGAGCAATGGTAGATCCGGTTACGGTCAGAGTGCCGGCAGTGAAGATTCCGCCGCCCTGATTGAAGGCTTCGTTGTTTCTGACGTTTACGTTTGTGAGAGTCAGCCTGCCGCCAGCGATCGTCGGCGATCCAGTGACGATGACAGCCCCTTCGTTAAAGATACCGCCACCATCAAATGCCTGTCCCCCGGACACGGTCAGATTTTCCAGAGTCAGCGAAGCACCCGGGAAGACGTGAAACACTCGATCAAGCAGTGCTGCATTAATAGTCGTCTGGGAAGCGCTGACGCCGCGGATGATCAGATTTCCCTTGACGTCCAGGTCACCAAACACACTGTCATCTTCGAAGCGACCTGCACGAGTCAACGTGTATGTTCCAATGCCAAGCACGATCACATCGTCGCCCGCAGTTGCATTGCTCTCCATGACAAAAGCACGCAAAGATATCTGGCCGAGGCTGTCGTTTGCAATTCCGTCGCCGACGACAGTATCTGCCGTGTCCAGTGTTGTTGTGACAGTGTTCGCCACGACCCACGTATCGGAGGCATTGGCAAGCAGCAAGCTGGTGTCGGTATCCCTGATTCCGGAAGCTGCGGCAATCAACGACACAACATACGTACCCGCTTCACCAGTAACATTTCCGACATTCAGCGTGTATTGAGCTGCGGTGCCCGGAGTTGCCACAAACATGCTGGCTGTCAAAGGAATTGCGACACCATTTCGAGTCAGACGCAGATCCGTAACATCAACGCCTGTGACATCTTCACTGAAATTCAGAGTGAGAACATCGACTGCCGTACTGCGAGGGTCCGGTGAAACTGTCACAAATGAGGCCGTTGGAATGGCTCCCGGCACGTTTCCGCCCGGCAAGTTAACGACGGGCGTGGGAGTAACTGCGGAATCAATTCCAGCACCACCGCCCCCGAGTGTACGACCAGATCCCGGAGCACTCGAAGAACCTCCACCAGAACCGCCGCCGCCACCAGGTGGAGCTGCCGCCGGTGCGTCGATCGACAGTAAGTAGCTTCGCGTCGTGCCGTAGTTGAATGATTTCCCCAGCACATCGTAGCCAGACTCGGCGGCGGTGTTGTTGGCTTCGTTGCTGAGAATTTCAATGATGTACTCGTGGCCCGCAACGACGTTGGCTGTAATGATTCTGTTCTGCCCTGGCCCGGCTGTTGTATACAGCGGAGAACCATCGGCATTAGTGAACATTGGTGTTTCTTCATGCCGAGCGGTCGGATCAACATCATAGATCAGATATCTGATAAGGCTACCCAGCGAATCTGTGACGTTCAGGTTAACATTCAGTGTTCCTGTTCCGGCCGCAGTAAATCGATAGTAGTCGCGGTCGCCTTTGACATTCAGATTCAGATTTCCGTCAGTCGTCCGGGCATTTACCGAATTTGCGGCACCGGCGAGTGTCCCCAGGTTGGTGGCCGATCCAAACGAGTTGTTGTTGTCCAACTGGTCTGCGACGATTGGGCTTTCGTTTGCACGAACGTTGAAAATGTCACCGCGAGAAAGTGAATACGGAGTGGCACCGGTGAAGCTCGATGTATTTACGCCCGTGTCCCATTGATAGTAGAACTGGTCCGTCTCGACGTAGCCAGGCTTAGTATTCGTAAATCCAACTTTGGTGAAAAAGTTACTGTATCCAGCGGTCGCGCTCGATTGAGGAAACGTATTTGTTGTCCCAAAGTCTGACTCAACCCGCCATGTTGACGTTCCTGTACCGTCGTAGCTCCAGTCAATTCCAACGTTTATCATAGGATGAGATCCTGGGATATCGCCAATAAAATCGTCCACGCGACCTATCGTTCGGGTCATGTTGCGTTTACGTGAAACACTACCAGGGTTTTGAGCCCAGTGGCCTCGATCGTCGAGCGGCGAGTGATCGTGGTTCGGGGCTGAGGAACCCGGTTGCAAAGCGTTTCGTGTCTTAAAATACGATTCAAAATTGTCCTGATAGGCAAAGCCATTCATGATATCGATAGAATTTCCAGTGTTTTCGCGAAACGACAAATTGAGCCGTGACAATGGATCACGATAACCAGGAAATTGCCATGCAAACGTCGGACTATCTCCAGCATTAAAATTGCCCAAACTTTGCGGTGCAAGTGCTGATGTGAAATTGTCGAAGTAGACATCTGCACCAAAGTTACCATCGAACGAGTTTTTCCAGACTTCCGCGTTAATGCCAGACTGTGCGAGTTCCAACCCGGCAATTGCTGAAAGGAGCTGACCAACAGAATCGACTGTACCAACGCGAACTACCAATCCACCAAGAGTGCCAGGCGTTAATTGTGTGTCATGCGTCCAGTCCGGAAGATAGTTGCCGGTCGCATCGTTGCCACCGAAGGATCTCTCAATCGGAACACGTGCCTGGTCTGATCCGTTGCCGTTGGACTGAATAAGGTTTTGCTGGATACGCAATTCGATGTTTGCTGTCGCTGCCCCGGTGACAACCTGTACAAGTGCGTCCGCAGAGTTATTCTGCAACTGACCGTGTGCGGCGGTATTCATAACATAGATACCTTCAAGTCGGTTCGACAAGACGGTGTTGTTGATCAGCGAGATATAGCTGTCTTGTTCCACTCGATTCAGGATGTCAATGCCACGACCGCCATTGTTCGCGATACGGGAGTTCGAAACATCCATTGATGATTTGGCAAGGAACGCAACGTCCTGCCCACCGCCAATAATGCGCTGTATCCGAAGTGTGCTGTCCACCACGTATTCAATGCCGTCGCCCACATTCCCGCTGACGACGGCGTTATTGATCAGCAAATGGATATCGGATGCATCTTCGTCGCCATGTTCGGTATTGCCCCAACCTCTGGCCGCATTATTGTCCTGAGCTGCGTTGTGGCCGACGTCAATCCCATTACTTCCGTTGGATTGAAAGTAGTTCAGATTTGTCTGAATCACTCGCTGCAGGTTCAGCTCATCCATTGTAGGACTATTGTGCTGAGTTAGCTTCAATCCGTCTTCGCCGTTGTTGCTGAAATAGTTAGCGTTCTCGACAGTTCCATCCCCGAAGCTGGCGGACACACCTTGCCCCAAATGTATGCCGCTTTGAGTATTACCAGTGAACTGGTTAGCGAGTCCTGTCACTGAAATATCTCGACCTCCGACGCGGCGACGGTAGAAGGTGTCGTTCTTGTCATCAATGGACACCATGCGCACGCCGTCTTCTTCGTTGTCATTAAACTGATTTCCAACGAATGCCAATGACCCAAACGAAGTTCCCTGATTTCGAAGTCCTGTTAACGAGTTGCCATTGAATGTCGAATTTGTTGCAGTCAAGTGCGTTACCAGAATATCATCCTGATTAAACGCATCAATGCTCATCCCATCGCCAAAATTATTGTCAATGTGCGATTCCGTCATGGTCCATTTCAATCCGCTTTCCTGAAGCGTAGAAATCCCGATTCCACCTGCGGAATTCGATGATCCGGCAACCCCATCGTTTGGATGGTATCCTTGGCCCCCGGGAGTACCGCCATTTTCCGAGACAGAGTTACGATCAAACTGAACTTTAATTCGAGCCGCCGCTTCAAGTCGAATCCGCACGCCGTATTGCGCATTTTGGTCAATTACATTTTCGTTGATTTGGAAATCCAACTCATCTTTGACCGTGTTCTGGGCAAAGATGTCGAACCCATCCCCTCCGTTATTTGTGCTGCGGTTTTTCTCAATCACAACCGAGTTTAGCTCCGCGTTCTGCGTTCGAACAAAGTGAAAGCCATCTTCGCCGTTGTTCAGGAAGACCGTGTTGGTTATTTGCAAATCCTGAATGCGAGTCCGGTCCCCCATAATGAAATTCAATCCGTTACCTTCGTTGCCGCCCGCATCGACGCCGATTGAATTGCTGTCGATTACTGATTCTGCGAATAGCGAGATGGCTTCCGTGGGCGATACGTCTTTTGCGAGACGTACCACGATCCCGTCGCCGGCAGTATTGAGATCCGCGTCATTTCTTGTGTTGTCAATGATATTGTTCTGAACGCGAAATGATCCCGTGCCATAGTCCAGAGCTTCCAGCAGAATCCCGGCTCGCGTGTTCTGCCTGAAAGTGTTGCCGTCACCCGGAGCATTGACCCCGATGTTGACGCTAAACCCAATGTCCTGCTTTTCAGGCAATGCAAATGGATCCGCCGGATTCAGTGGCAAGTCCGTTCCCAGACCAAAGCTATGTGATTGAATATGAATCCCGGTTTGATCGTTGGCGGTGAAGATGTTATCAACGATGTCGCCGTTGAAAACAGTTCCGGTGGTTACATCGACAAAAAACCCGGCACCGCGATTCGTTTCAATGGTGTTGCGGCCAATTCGCTGAGGCAATACATCACCTGATGGCGTCAACTGGTTCAATGGAGTCCAGTTTCCGCCACCTTGATACACACCATCGCCTGTGGTTCCAATCAAACTGAACGTGTCGGCACTCAGGACCGAAACTTTGAACGTACCATTCGCTGCAGAATTGCCCAGCACACCTGTAATGCGAATTTCGTCGCCTGGCTGCAGCCCATGTTGAGGCGATGTGATCACCACATTTGGAGTATTACTCGCGTCCGTGATCACGTTGGCAGTCCATGATCCAAATCCTGATGATGTGTCGTAGACGCCATTGCCAGTCGTGCCATCCAGACTGAACGTATTCGCGTCAATCACTGCTATCTTTTGCAGCCCATTCGCCGCTGTATTCCCATTCACATTATTGACACGGATTCGCTGTCCGGATGTCAAACCGTGATTAGGTGACGTAATGACAATTGGACCAGCATTTGTTGCAGCGCGAATAGTTCCTTGCGCAACCGTGTTCTGCATGTCAACAGTGACCAAGCCGCGACTGGTTCCGTCAGCCCGAAACTCCGGCAAATACCACGTACCGCTTGGACCTTTGTAGCTCACTCCGACTGCCGTACCATTCACCCCAACCAGCCTGAATCTGTTGTTGTCAAGCACGGTTACTGTATGCAAGCCATTCGCCGGATGATTGACGGTGGGATCGGAATTCACCAGTCCCTGCAGCATAATTTGATCACCGGTCTGCAGTCCGTGATTAAGCGACGTAATGACGACTGAACTCAGATCCTGAACTTGTTGAACAGGGCCGCTGCGTGTCACACGCGGTAAGACCGAGATTCCATTCCCGCCGTTGTTCTGAATTTGGTTGTCAAGCACAGCACCCGTAAAATTGCTATCCCACATCTTGAACTGAATTCCATCAGATCCGGAAGAGGTCAGTGTGTTCCCCTGAATGACGCCGGTCGTGTCGCTGCGAGAATTCGCGTTGATCAGAATTGCATTCGCTGCCGCTCCTGAGATCGTATTGTTGGTAATTTTGAAGTTGCTCGCAGGCGAATTTGTCAGATCCAGCAGGACGCCTTGCGTATTGCCAGCTACCCCGGGCCCAACAGCAAACTGCGATGCTGTGACCTTGTTGGGATCGCCGATCATCTGCCCGGCCACTATGCGGTTGCCCGTAAAAATTGCGGAGATGTCCGCACCAATCAGATCGTCACCGAAGATTGCAGCGTCTTGTCCGATCCTCCGGTCGATGTCGATCAAGAACCGAAGCTGTTCACCCGGATCAAAGTTATTGAAGGTCAGCGTCAGAGTCCTCCTGTTTGCACTCACGACACTGCTGACAAGCCCTGGTGTTCCCGTCGATCCAACAACGGTAAATGGTTTTCCGGAGGATCCTTCATCGAACACCATGCCGATGCTGGTCAGATCAACCACGAAAGTCTGGATCTGCTCATTGCGAGTTGAGTTATTCGTCAGAACAAGTGGCTGCACGAACGTGTCGCCGTCGGCACGGAACAATAATCCGGCTCCTGCGGTAACGTTGCCGATGGTGTTATTTGCAATTGTCAATCCGTCAACTGGCGCGTTGTTTGACCTGACAGTAATGGACTCCTTGTTGGGTGAGCTGATCTCGCTGTTGTCTACGATCGTGAAGTTGTCTGCTGTTCCCTGATTAACATTCAGCAAAATCCCTTCGATGTTCGACCTCGCAACGATCCGAGACTGCGTGATCAATCCGTGACCGATGTCACTTCCATTATTCGCATCAATTTGAATGCCGGGTATGGTTGAATCGTCAATCGTCAGAGCATCCGTATCAGCATTATTCATGCTGACATACATGCCGCGTGTTTTACCAGCAGAGCTGAGATTCAGAACACCTCCCGAAACCGTCACATTTTCAACGGAGAACGTATGAAGTCCTGTGATGTTCGATAACGAGATGTTGATGCCGAAAGAGTCATATTGCGACACATTGATCGATTCGATCGCAATGCTGTTCAGCGTCTTCCCTGACAGATTGATCCGCAAGGCATCGCCGGAAGACGCGGAGATCTGAAAGCCTTCCACGACAATTGAATCGTGCAACCCAAGTGCCGCGTTGTCGATCACGATGCCGCCTGTTGCATTCTGAAACAACGCCTGGTTGTCAGGATTGATCACCAGGGCTGTCAAAAGCGTGCGAGCCTCAAGCGATTCAGAACACAGTGAGGGCTGTGCATGTCGGGCACCGATTCGGCGAGTTGCAGATCGCTGGCTGAAATGAAGTCGAGCTGCAGAAAGCCAAGTATTCAAAAGCATGTGAGTATTACCTATGGAAATTGACTGACCTCGATCTCGGTCAATCGCGACTCATCAAAAAACTGCCAGCTGTAGCCCGACTTGTCCCAAGTCGGGAACCCCGCAAACACCCGTCACTTCACAGATTCATGACATCCGGCCAAAACTGCGATTGCGCAATCTTCCCTGCCAAAGGACAGAACCCTACGCATCATTCGTTCGGATCAACCGTCACAACCAATTGAGAAAAACACCCACTCAGCGAGGAGTTTACGTACGAATGCCTTGTTCAGACGATCAAAGCCTGCCTAGCCAACACATTCCCCTGAGTTCTCGCCAAAAACGTCGGCAAAAATCGCCGAACTTGCCACGATAATCAAAGGAGCGGCAGCATAGCGAATCTTCGGCAAATACTGCGAGTCAGAACACCGTGGGGCGATTTCGTGCGGGAAAACAGCCCAAGCTGCCAAACGAAGCCGTTGCTGCGACGAATCATTCGAATTGGCGAGCGATTCAAAAAGTACACGTTTATCGACGTATCGATAGCGGATTCGACCGCGAGGTTTACACGGGCCTCGATGCAATCATCCCGCTGCCCGAAATCAAATGCGAACTGGCATTGCAAGAGCTGTATCAGAACGTGCAGTTCGCCCCTGCGATTTCTGATGACGAATCCTGAAGTCACAATCATGAGCCGCAAGGGGCTAGTCGCGGGGGGTTTTTCCAGTGTTTTTCACTCACCCGCAGCTCGCGCTCTGCGGCTCACTAAACCGACGACCTGCAGGCAGGACTGGCCAATTTCACTGTCGACATCAACGACGTGCTGTCGTTCGCTCGTTATGATTCACGTAGTCGTCTACGGATAGAATCCTACGCCTGCGGTTAGAATTCTTCGTGGACGGCGATCAAACTAATTCTTCCTCCCACGCAAACTCACGGAGCTCTCATGCCTAAACAAGTTGTCACACTCTTCATTCTGCTTGTCGCCACAATGACACATCTGCGGGCCGACGATGCGGAATCACTCATCGAACCCGGTGCGAAAGTGCAGAAGCTGGCCGGCGACATGAAGTTCACCGAAGGACCCGCATGGATTCCGGCAAAGAAGATGCTCGTATTCTCGGACATCCCCAACAGCCGCATCATGCAGTGGAAAGCAGGCGAAGACGCCTCGCTGTTCCGCGAGAGCGAACAATCGAACGGTAATATTCTGGATCTTGAAGGCCGACTGATTTCCTGTCAGCACGCAGGCCGCAACGTTGTACGAATCGAAGCTGACGGCACCACCACCGTCTTGGCAGACAAGTTTGACGGCAAGCGACTGAATTCGCCGAATGATGTTGCCGTAAAATCAGACGGCACATTGTACTTCACTGATCCGCCGTGGGGACTGACTGGACCGGCCGAAATTCCTGGCCATTGGGTCTATCGTCTTGACCCGGCCACTGGAAAAGTTGAACCCCTTGTTAAAGACCTTGCGATGCCCAACGGAATCAATTTTTCGCCAGATGAAAGTCGCATCTACATCGCTGACACTGGCGGCAATACGCGGCATCCAGATCCGGCGTTTCACAAGCTCCCGGCTGGAATTCATTGTTATGAAGTTCACAAAGACGGATCGCTTGGCAAGAAGTTATTCACGATCGACGAAGGCAGTGACGGAATGACGGTCGATACTCAGGGCAATCTTTACACGACGCACGGTGGAGTCAACATTTTCAACGCCGACGGCAAATTGCTGGAACGCATCACCGTCCCCGAAGGCCCTGCCAACGTCACATTCGGCGGAGACGACTACAAGACACTGTTCATCACGGCAAAAACATCGCTCTACAGCATCCGCATGAAAAACGCCGGAGCGAAACCTGTCGGAGCCAAGTGGTAAGCATTCGCGACAGTGACTGATCATCAATGTAGGACGGGACTCCAGTCCCGTCCTGACACGATTTTGTTCGGGACGGGTCTGGAGACTCGTGCTACGGCATATCTTGGAGTGAAAAATGAATCGAACTGTGTGTTACCTCGTTGTTGCTTGCCTTGCTTCGTCGATCTGGCCCGCTTCAGCATCCGCTCAAACGAAAGAGGCAGCATTGCGCGTCATGAGCTTCAATATTCGATACGGCACTGCCAATGACGGCAAGGATGTCTGGATGAATCGGCAGGAAGTCGTCGTTCAGACGATTCAAACGTTCTTGCCCGATCTTCTGGGGACTCAGGAGACGTTGCCTTTTCAGGCATCGTACATCAACGAGCAATTGCCTGATTACACATACATCGGCTGGTCAAGAGATGACAGCAAAGATGGCGAACAATGTGCGATCTTTGTTCGGCGAGATCGATTTGAAATTCAGGAGTCTGGCCAGTTCTGGCTGAGTGAAACGCCGGATGAAAAGTTTTCGAAAAGCTGGGATTCCTCGTTGCCGCGCGTTGTGACGTGGACTCGCCTGAAGGACAAAACATCGGAGGGTCGCGAGTTCCTCTTTGCGAACACTCACTTTGATCATCGCGGGCAGGAAGCCAGAAAGCAGTCAGGGATCTTGCTGCGTCGTCGGCTTTCCGAGATGGCTCCGAAGTTGCCGATCATCGTGACGGGAGATTTCAACTGCGATCAGGGATCGGAGCCGTATCAGGAATTGCTGAAAGAAAACGTGCTGCGAGATTCCTTTCGCACGGTCCATTCGAATCGCAGCGACAATGAAGGGACATTCCACGGTTTCAGTGGCAAACCTGGAACGGTTCGAATCGACTGGATTCTGGCCACCGAACAATTCCACGCGGTCGAAGCGGCAATTGATCGCACCCATATTGATGGTCAATATCCGTCAGATCATTTTCCGGTAACGGCCGTGTTTCAGTGGCAGAAATAACGCCCGAGTGTGATCCGTTTACGTTTGAACTCGTTCCAAGGCTAGAGCGTCGTCCATCTCTCTCTCTGCGCGCTCCTGTATTCCAAAGGCAACGAGCACTCTCAGAAAACTTCGCCGGGCTTGCGCGAGTCGAGAGCGGGCTGATGATGTGGTGAACCTTGCTGTTAAAATGCATAAAGAGAGCTATCTGGGTTGATTGCGAATTTAGTGGTTCCATTCTTTTGGGCGGTTTGGACCGACCGAATTTGGAATCATAAGCCAGAAAATTATTGCCAATTTCCTGCTGATTGGCTGGTTATCACTTCGTTTGTGCTTCAGTCTTGCCGTAACGGTCGTTGTTTGCCACCATTCGTCGGGATCGAGCTTCGATCTGCCCGCCTGAATTGCAGTCGACCTTAACCCTCCGACTGCATAATTGATCCGACTGCATAGTTGAACTGGTACTCCATCGTGCCGATGCTGCCCGTCGATTCCAAAATGATGCTGCCCAATTTCGCCCTGAAAGAAGTGGCGGGGAGGTGCTGCGTCCTGACGTTGTTCTTTTTGTGCCTGATACCGGGATGCCATTCAACTCCCAAAACAACGTACTCAACCGACCTGCCAGCTCAGCACACAGTGAATTCGAAGCACTTTGTGATCCACAGCAACGTGAGGCTTGATTCAGACAATGTGCTCGTGCAGGAATTGGAAAATGTTCGTGAACGGTTATTCGCCACGCTGCGACTTCCTGAACAACGTGATCCCGTCAACGTGTATTTGTTCAGCAATGAAGCGTCCTATCGTTACTACATGAATACGACGTGGCAGAATCTTCCGCCACGTCGCGCCTACTTTGTGGGGACTTCGCGAGAGCTCGCCGTCTATTCGTTTCTCGGCTCCAATGTTCAGGAAGATCTGCGGCACGAGTTCACTCACGGGCTGCTGCACGCGACCCTGAGAACAGTGCCCCTGTGGCTTGATGAGGGTCTTGCCGAATACTTTGAAGTGGATCCCAATGTTCCCGGTGCTGTCCATGCGGAACATGTCAACCAATGGAAAAACGCCAAACGGGAGGGTTGGAGCCCCAATCTGTTCAAGTTGGAAATGCTGAGTGATTTCCGCGATATGACTCAACGTGACTATGCAGAAGCCTGGGGTTGGGTGCATTACATGCTGCAGACGTCCGATGAAACTGCAGAAGTCTTACTTAAGTATCTGGCCAGCCTGGAATCTGCAAAAACCGCCCCGCGTCTGTTGCCCCAGTTAGAGGCCGCTGCACCGGCGTATTTCAATGATCTGCAAACCCATGTCGCTCACATGCAGGATAGTCCAGTCGCCGGAAAGACGCGATAGCTTACCGGGATTCTTTTAACAGTTGCTGCATGGCGTCCATTAGCACTGGTTCAACGGTTGGCGACACATTCGTGGCACCGTCGCTGGTTTCATATCCTCCTTGTTCGTAAGCGATTGTGGTGCCAATGTAACAGGGACCATAGTCACCGTATGCAGCCATGGCAACTTTCAGATCCGGCGTCATAGCTGCTGCCGCAATCGCTTCTCGCCACGCATCGTGCGCTTCATTGGCGATTCCCAGAAAATCGACCGCACACAACACGATGGGTGCATCGTTCCCTTTCAAGATAATCCCACGACAGCGCAGAGTCAGTTCATCGACTCGCTTCACTGGATCGTAGGCCATGAAGTTGCCAACCGGCGGAGTGACATTGACATCAAATGTGGCCAGCAGCACTGAAGTCGAATCCTGAGCCTGTCCGATCGCAGGCGAGCTGAAGCAAACGCTGAAGAGGAGGCATACTTTCCAGAACAGACCATGCACTCCTGAAGTCGAATTACTGCAAAGCGGCAGCGGCGAAAATGTTAACGACATGGCGGGCATTCCAGATGAGGCGAGAGGTTGGATCCGATTGAGTTACTAAGTCGTAGGACGGGTCTCCAGACCCGTCCTGCAAAACAACAGCTACTTCTGTTGAAACTCCGGCAACGGATAATGCGGCAGTGGCACGGTTTGAGCCAGTTCGGCCAATTCCTGCAATCGTAGCCAGCCGCGTGTGAGCAGTGTTTCTCGTTCGGCGATGTCAGCCGGATCAAACAGGCGCCGATCGAAGTCACCTTCGACAGTCACCGGTTCAAAATCCGGATGCGTGATGAATTGTGCGACAACTGGATTACAGCGCAGATGGCGTTCGGCTGCCGCCAGCAATTCGTTGGATGAAAGTTCGCCAGTGACGAAGCGGAGATACAAATCACTCTCGCGAATCGTTTCCACTTCCTCGCCACAGACGTCGCACAAATATCCCTGATCACAGCGTGCCATTTGTCAGGTCCCCAGAACCATCGTACGCAGTTGTGTCAACAACCGCACGGCGTGACCGATGTCCGCCTTCTGACGTTCGCGATCCTGCGGGATTTCGCGTTCAATCGTGAGAGGTCCGGTGTATCCGATTTCCTGCAATGTCTTGAGATACGTTTCCATTCCAACGTCACCATCACCCAGCGGCACCTCCTGACCCCAGCCTGTGCCGCGAGCTTCCGGTGCCGCCCATTTCGCATCCTTGCAGTGAATACTGCCGACAAAGTGGCCGACTTTTCTCAACGCAGCAATCGGTTCACCAGTTCCGTACAGAATCATGTTGGCCGGATCGAAGTTGATGAACAAATTTCGGCGATCAACATCTTCGATGAACTGCAGCAGATGGTCAGCAGATTCCTGTCCCGTTTCCAGGTTCAGTTGCTGTCCGTTAGCCGCGACGTGGTCCAACAGATCGCGAGTCGTCGTAATTAGATTCTTGTAGCTGTCCGACTGCGTGTCGTGCGGCACGAAACCGATGTGCAGAGCCACTGTGTTGCAGTTCAGCAACTTCGTGAAGTCGCTGATTTCTTTCATTTCCTGCACGCGGGCGGCTCGAGTTTCTTCCGGTACCAGTCCCACAGTGCGTGCCGATGTGGCGATGTCGGCATAGCTTTCGCCCTCGAAGCCACCAAACACCGCCGTCACTGTGATTCCGGCATCATCGCACTTTTTCAGGAACGCTGCTGCTGCTTCCGCGTTGCGAGTTTCCGCGTGAGGTGCGTGCAGTTGAATCGTGGGAACTTTCAGTTCGCGAACGACATCCAGATGAACTCCCAGTCCGGCATCAATGGATGCGAAAACGCCGATTGGCCATTTGGTCATTTGTGTCTCCTGTTACGTTGAAGGGGAAGAATAGCCGCATGGTTGCACTCTCTACCGATGAACGCAACCGAGACGCGAACGCGTGGCAAATCTGAAAGGAAGATTGTGGCCAATCAGATCCCGAACTCAAAGCTGGCGCTGCGATGGAGCCTGAAACGCTCTGGCATATCAGCCTGGGGCAAGAGAATCCGCGAATGCGGATGAACGCCGCCCCAGGTTGATGTTCTTCATGTCGCGCATTTCATTTCGCGCAGAATCGAAAAACGCACGCCAGTGGCTGACGGTTAAACGAGGTTTTGCCAATTTCGTCGTGCATAGGGGCTTACAACTTTTCCACCAAGTTCGATTTTAACGAAAATGCTGAATGTCCGGCTTTGTTGCCATTTTGTACGTTTCAAGGCTGCATAATGGCAACAGCCTGCCTTGCGCGGATTGCCATATTGTAAATTTTGTCAGTCGGGCCGGGAGTAGATTGGCCAGAATTGCAAGCACATTTCCTTGAGCTAGTGTTCTGCACGTCCTATCAATTCACCCTGTTTTATACGCACGTCTAATGGCTGCCGAGATTTTCGAATGAATCCTGGTCTGACGATATCTCAAAAATCAACTTCGCTGGAAAAACGATCAGTCGATGCCGTGGCCGTGAACAAACCACGATGCGTGCTACTTGCCGGAAGCGCGCGTGGCGGAACATCGTGGGCGTTAAAGGTCCTTGATTCGCATCCTGCGGTCCATGGCAGCCATGAACCATTTTACCAGCTCGACAAAGACCTGGTCCTCAGCAGCCTGTACGACAGAATCAAGACAGGCCGGGGAACGACGGACGATATCGCAATTCTGACGCAACAATTGGCAAAGGCATGTATCCAAACACACAAGCCGCCCTTCTTTCGGAAGGACTTTTTGAAAACACCCGCGTGGATTCGATCTGCTCTCTGGATGAGCGCGAAAGCATGTCCGCCGCTGACATCAACTTTTAAGTATCTGTCAACCGGAACTCTGAACAAACAACACTGCATCGTCATCAAGAACCGACCATTCCCAATGCTGGATCGCATTCTGGAAACAATCCATGCCGACGCACTTGTGCTGCTGCGACATCCTTGCGGAGTTGTCAGTTCATGGCTGCGTGGGATTCGCATGGGTGTGATGCAGGGAATCAGTGCCGATCCCGACAAAGTCTGGACTCGCTATCAGGAATATCTGGTTCCAATGGGCTTTTGTGAGGCGGATCTGCAGCGCATGTCACCCGCCGGAATTCTGGCTCTCAACTGGCTGGTCGATAAAACGCTGTTTAGCCAGTACGAGCGTTCGCCCAACATGAAGACGCGAATGATGGTCTATTGTGATCTGATCCAAAATCCACTACAGGAATGGAGCAAAGTCTTCGAATGGTTGCATCTGCCATTTGATTCTTCGGTCGAAGCATTTTTAACGCAGTCATCGAAACCGGCCTTCGATATTCGCAGGCTGATGGGGAAAAAATACAGCTATTTCTCCATCCAGCGAGGCAAAAAATCGCCAGCTCAGTCATGGCGAAAAGATCTGACTGCGGATGAAATTAAAGAAGTCATGTCAATCGTCACGCCGTATTTTCCGGTCGAACAGTACTGGCCGGATTCATTGTCTTAGTCAGCCGACGTCACGATTCACTTTCTAAATCAGACTCAAGAGAAGACAATCATGACGCTTGCAGAATCTTTGCTGTATGCACTTACCAAACGCCTCTCCCAACGCAACATGGGTAAATCACACAAGATGACTGAGGCTTTGGCTGATGAGAATAGCTACGCTGACTACCGAGCGAAGTGTGTCGATAAGGTTCTGGACGCGGCTCGACAATACAAGGTCGAGTGGCAGGATCGGGATGTACTGGACCTGGGTTGCTACGACGGTGCCGTCAGTCGGGGTTACCTCGCCGCCGGAGCACGCTCGGTGATCGGGATCGACATTGACGAACCGGCGGTTTTGAGTGCCCAGAGTACAAATACCGACGATCGAATTGATTTTCGAGTCAGCGGGACCAAGGCATTTCCGGTCGATGATGCCAGCATCGACACGATCTTCTCCTACGACGTCTTTGAACATGTCGAGCATCCGGCACCGATTCTGGAAGAGTGCTATCGAGTTCTGCGACCGGGCGGAAAGCTGCTGATCGGAACATGGGGATGGTATCATCCTTTTGCACCGCATCTCTGGTCCACAATGCCTGTTCCCTGGGCGCACGTTGTGTTTTCTGAAAAGACGATGCTGCGGACATGTCGACGCGTTTACGAGTCGGACTGGTATGTCCCGAACATGCACGATTTTGACAAGGACGGTCAGCGTATTCCCGAGAAATACACCCACGAAAGTATTCCGACCAGCTTCGTCAACAAATATCTGGTCCGTGACTTCGAACGAACTTTTCGGCAGTCGCCGCTGAGGTATCAAATCTATCCGCAGGGTTTCCGATCCCGTTACGCGGCCTGGACGAAGCCATTGCTTCATGTGCCGCTGCTTAATGAATTCTTCACAGCCTATATCTGGGTTGTGCTTGAGCGTCCCGCACACCGGCCGATTCCGGCCAACTCACGCCCGAAAGTCGCAGACTTAATGAACGGCAAGCCGCTCGCCGTTGGTGATTTATGTTAAATGGCGGCAGCGAGCAAGAGCATAGACGAACGCATGGAAACTCAACCGGCAAACAGCCGTCCAATTGTGATGTAGACTTATATGAAACACCGCGCGGGAGCTCAAACCAGGCCATGCGGATTACCCCCTGAGAGGCGATCTTTAAGTGATTACAGCAAACCCCGTTTTTAATTCCCTGACATCAATTCTGAACCGACTGCATCCGCGCCGCAAAGCAAGCATGGTGTTGTCAAGAATCATGTCGCAGCTTGATCTGCGCGATCTTCCGTATGATGAAGGGGTCAACAAAAATCGGCGACAGGACGGCACGCGACATGTTTCCATCGGCATCTGGTTAATTCCGATTGAAGACACTCAAACTCCTTCAAATGTGGATACGTCACTCGCGATGCCAGCCGTCACCTGTGACATGCGCCGACAGGGCATTGGCGTGCTCGTGACCACAAATGTGCGGGCGACACGTTTCCTGGTCGCAGTTGCAGACCAGGACGAAGGCTGGCGATTTTTCCTGACCGACGTGCGACACGTATCAACACGTCCAGGCGGCTGGCATCAACTGGGCCTTGATGTTGTGAAAATCATCGATCTGGAATCACTTCAGATGATGCATTTTCGAAATCGGCTGCAAGCATTTTCTGAGCTATGATTCGATCACATCAAACATTCGTGACACAAGATCTTCATCCGGTGGATCTGTCAGCAACGTGACTGTGACACCGAGCACGATCGATGTCATCAGTCCCCAAATCAACGGATCGAAGCCTAGCAGGAAAATTGGTCGGAACGACGTCGGAGCGTTGGCCTGAGCCTGCATCAGTTGCTGCGCAATTCCAACCGCGTACAGCACCAGCACCGTAATCGCTCCGCTCAGCATGCTGGTCAGAATGCCGCTGGAGTTCGCTCGTCGCCAATAACACGCCATCACTGCGGGAACCAGAAACGTCGCGGCCGCCCCTGACGTGCTGAAGACAATAAACGCCTGCAGAAATTGCACCGGGTTCCAGTTGATGGCGACCGACAAGACTCCGGCAAAAATCATCGTACACCATGCTGCGATGCGCAGGTGGTTGCGATCGGCCACAGGGTTGACGAAACGTTGATAGATATCCCGCACCACTGCCGACGACAACACCACCAAATACGAACTGACGGTCGCCATCACGGCACCAAACGGTGCTGCCAGAATTAGCCCGGCGACAAACGAACTTGCCGGCCATTTGCTTGTCGTCATCAATGCCAGGCGTGGGATGATCTCGTCGGTATGTTCAAGGTCCGGAATCAACGCTCGACCGCAGATGCAGATGACGATCAGTGGCATGTAGATGCCCATGTTGTAAAGACTCAACAGGTAAATCGATTTGCGAATGACTGCGGTGTCCTGACTGGCCATCAGTCGCACCAATCCGGCTGGTGTTCCGACGCCGCCCCAGACCCAGACAACAAAGAACGAAATCGCCAAAGACAGAGGCAGGAAATCGGGCGCACCTTCCACGCTGTTGTAGCCTGGCCCCGTCACATACCCTGGCCCGGTGTGCTTCAGCGATGTGAGTGAGGCGTTTTCCAGTCCGCCAACCGCTGTAAGCGATGCGTACAGCAGAATCATCACGCCAACGAACATCAGCAGGCTTTGAAATAAATCAGTCCAGACCGCCCCCAGAAAGCCACCGATGAGCGTATAACCTACCACGACAAAGGTAAACAGCATCAAGCCGATGTGATAGCGAGTGAGCGTAACAGTGACACCCGCGAAGCCGACGGTGTAGCTCGTTTCTGCTGCCGGTGTGATGTCTTCTGCAATTGCGATATCAGTCGTGTCTGGCCATGCAAGCTGCATCACGATCGCTCCCGCCTTGAACTGCGCGAACATCAGGAACGACATGTACAGCAACAGAAAGATAGTGCATGTCAATCCGACAGCAGGGCTGTTGAAACGCGTCCGAAACAGGTCCGGAACCGTGACAGCTCCGGTACGACGACTCAGATGGGCCAGACGTTTACCGATGATGCCGAAGCCGGTGATCGGGACCACCATGTAGCTGGCAATCCAAAGCCCGACGATCCAACCATGTTTGTAGACCAGCGATGGAAATCCCATGAAGGTCCCGCCGCTCTGCACGGTCGCCGTTAACGCCAGAGCCCATGCGCCCAGTCCACGGTTTCCCAGGAAGAAGCCTTTCATGAATCCGCCGCCCGAGGTCGCTCGGTTGGCTAAAATGCCAATCCAGACGGACCCGAGAATAAACAGCAGCAGCATGAAACTCGCACCGTAGCCCGCGCGCGGTGCGGGGGCATCGGCGGCGAAGAGCATGAACCAGTCAGCCGAAAAAATGGCCAGGGATTGCAACATAGTCTCCAGCATGCTTCAGCCTCCCAGTCCAAGGTCATCAGTATTCTCAACGTCTTCGCCAAGAGCACCGTCGCGGAACAGCAGAGCACTGAAAAGGCATGAGACAACGGTACTGGCACACCATGGCACGATGATCCCCCAGAAAACCCAGTCTGGAAATCCGTAGACGAATTTCAGATCTTCGACCGGGCGGTTGTAGCCCATCGAATAGCAGACGGAGATTGTCCAAACCATTGCGATCAGCCAGATGCTGACAACAAAGATCGCTTCTCGAAACGAGGAACTGACAACCGGGTCCTGTTGGCGTGTCATAGGCTGCAACCAAACTGGTGGGAAAAGACGGCGGGAAACATTGGGGCAGCGAATCGTAGCCAAACTTGCACAACATCGGAGCGATTCGACACAGCTTTTCTGCATATTCTGCGAACGTTGGACGGCAACAGGTGTCAACCGGCACAGGCATCCGTGTTGCAACCGCTGTCCGTGTCGGTTGAATTGTTTAACCCGTGGCCGCAGGCCAGGCTTGCACTTGTCGTTGCTTTGCAGCCTGGCCTGTGGCCACGGGTTAAACGAACTAAGCCTCAAACCTGGCGGCGTGACGTATACACAGGTGCGACGCCTGTGCTACGATCCTATGATTAACGCCTGCGACTTCCGCAAGGCATTGCATTTTCAAGAGGACGATTAAACTTGGGTGATCCAAAACGAGATTCGCTGAATGTCGCCAGCCAGCGTGCAATTTTGGTGGGAGTATTCCACCCTGATGATGCGTTTGCCAGAACCGGCGCGCTGGATGAACTTAAGGGACTGGTCAAAACTGCAGGCGTCGAAGTCGTGGGAGAAATGACGCAGTTGCGCGAAACGCCACATCCTTCGGTCTGTATCGGCCGCGGAAAGCTGGAAGAACTGAAAGAGATGGTCCTGCAAACCGACGCGCAGGTCATCATCTTTGACAACAATCTCTCGCCTTCCCAGGGCCGCGCGCTCGAACAGTCGCTCGAAAAGCCCATCATGGATCGCAGCGAAGTGATTCTTGATATCTTCGCGACGCACGCGCGAACCTATGAATCAATGTTGCAGGTGGAGCTGGCTCAGTTGATGTACTTCCGCACGCGATTGAAACGCATGTGGACTCACCTTGAACGTACCGGCGGCGGTGGCACAGGTGGTTTGGGGGCCGGTCGCGGTCCCGGTGAAAAGCAACTGGAAACCGACCGTCGTCTGATCGACAAACGCATCTCTGAATTGAAGGACAAACTTCGCCAGGTCGAAACACGCCGCGCTCGCACCGTTGGGTTACGCCGCGAGCAGCCGACCGTTTCGATCGTGGGCTACACAAATGCTGGTAAGAGCACGTTGATGCGCGCACTCACCGGCGCGGATGTACTGGTCGAAGACAAGTTATTCGCAACGCTGGACACGCGAACTCGTCGCTGGAAACTTCCGAACTTCGGCGATGTGCTGCTGAGCGACACTGTTGGATTCGTCCGCAATCTGCCGCATCATCTTGTGGCTTCGTTCCGATCGACACTGGAAGAAGCTCGCCATGCCGATTTGCTGCTGCATGTCGTCGATGCCAGCAGTCCTGAAGCCGAACGCCAGATTCAAACGGTGTATCAAGTGCTCGGTGAAATTGGCATTGAAGTGAAAAATGTTTTGCTGGTTCTGAACAAAGTTGATCGAGTCGAAGATCAATCGATGGTCGATGTCCTGCGCCGGCACTATGACGATACGGTCACGATCAGTGCAGCAACCAGGCTTGGCTTGGATCGACTGGCCGAAGTTGTCTCCGAACGATTATCGGGAGGCTTTGCTGAAATCGAAATCGAAGCCAGTGTGGGCAACGGTCGTTTTCTGGCATGGTTAACTCAACATGCAGAAGAACTCAGCCGCACCTACACGGACGACACATCAACCCGCGTCCGCATCGTCTGCCGCATCCCCCGCCAGGCACTCGGTGGAATGCCACGCGAAGATGTGACGATCGTTGAGCATGAAATCGCTCTGCCAGCCAGCAGGCTGTCGATTTAACGCGTTTCCCCAACCCGACGCGTCAGCGAGGGATAGAAAGGTAGTCGTCATGTGAGGCCGGACGTAGGAACCGTGCCTACCGCGATACGCCAAATTCGGTCGCGGTGTATTTAATCTGTTTTCCGGCCTGTGACGCACGCGCCGCAACGTCTGGAGAAAAAGCGTCGCGCCCAGATCGGTTTGCAAACCCCGGCCATGCGGCAATCCCTTCTGGCATCAAGTCGGATATTTTTCGATGTTCAGGTGCCACGTAATCCGCCGATATTGGATCGTCAAAAACTGATCGGCGGCCCCACAAGGCAGATCGAGCATCGCGGTACAGTGGAATCCAATCGCCATGTTGATCCAAATGCTGAACTGCTGCCGGATCAGCGATGCAGTCCATGAGTACCAGATTCGGATTGCCGAATTCCAGGACTCGGTTTGAATCCACCGGCCCGGAATCGGCCCCGCGATGGCGTCGCGACATGTCTGAACCAAACAGCAGATCGAAATTCATATCCACGACAGTCTGCGGATAACAGGTGTCGTACCGTCCATCGAAACCCACTGTTGTGCTGGGTGCCAACGCAGCCAAAGCGTATTGAGCCCAGTCAAATGTCACAACCAGCCGTCCGTTGATGTGTTCGCGATCCATAAACTCAAACGCCGCGACAGGGTATTTACTTCGATCAACACCAAACGTCACAAACGTGTAACCTAGCAGTGCCACAAGTGCTGCGGCAACTGCGAAGAGTTCCATCCCGATGAGCTTTGCCGCTCGGCCTGTAAATTCTTGATGGACTCCTAGGGTCGGCCGCCATTCCACCAACCTGTGCCACAGTGACCACACATGTTGCGGCATCCAAAACCCGAATGCGATCGCAAAAAATGCCAGGTGACGAAGGTGCCCGATGGCCTGAACCGCGATCAAAGCCAGTACAACAATTTGAACCCAGTCACGTTTGAATCGCGTCAGACAGACACCCGCGATCGACAAGATCGACAACGCTAGAAACGGAAACAAGACGCCTCCGCCATCAAGAATGTTGGCCCATTCCGAAACTTCAGGCCGAGGCTGACTGAGCGAAACGATCATCCAATACGGCAGTTCCCAGCCATACGGGTTTATAAGAACAGACAGGATCGCCGCGACTCCAAGCACAGCGAAATGCAGAATTATTCCAGTTGCCTCACGACGCTGATGCCACGACAACTCAATGCCGCGCAGACCCAGCACCGCGATGAAAACACAAAGTCCGGCAGCAAATCCACCATGTGCGTTCGTCCACGCGATCAATATCGGTATACACAGCCACAGCCATTTTGTCTGCACGGTCTTAGAAATCGCCCAGGCTCGAAACGCACGATCGAATGCAAGCAGCATCAAGCCAAAGAACAGGAAGCTGAAGAGCTGAGGTCGCATGAGCCAGAATTCAGCCAGACCTGCTGCGACTGGAATCATGGCGACAGCAGCAGCGATTGCTGGAACTGCCAGCCGTGATGCATTGCGCACCATCATCCACAACAGCCACAATCCGGACAAACATTTGAAGATCATCAAACCGTAGCCGCCGATTGTTCGCTGTCCAAATGCGACGGCAAGTTCGAACAGGTTTTCGTGATTGACCCACGGCTGATTGGGAGTCGAATACGTATGACTGGCAGTCGTCGGCATTGTGCCCCCGTGAATCCAGTCTTCACCATATTGAATGTGGCCCCACAGATCCGGTTCAATACTTCGCCATGCTAAAAGATTTGCAGCAACCAGAGTCAGCAACAACAGAATTCCGTTGTGCAACCAACGCGGGACCGGGAGTACAGTGCTATTAGCAGAGGTCTGAGTCATGGCGTCGAACGGTCAGGAGTAGTGCCAAAAAGTGTGGCGGGCAGAAGGGTCCTCCGAATGAATGGCGATCATCCGGCCTTCTGCAACCTAGCTCAGACAATGACCCTTTGACGGACGTCTCTCTAGCCATTCACGATGCCGAACCTCATCGCGCCGTTACAATCTGCAGAATCGTTTCAATGCATTCGAAAGGCCCGCTAAACAGGCGTCATATGAGCCTCAGGTCTCGCCCGAGATCGGGAGGAGAACGTTGCCGCAGGTCGGGTGATGGGGTTGAGAGAAAAAGTGAGACAGGAAACTAAGACGCGACGGATGCGATTATTTTTCTGCCTCCGTTTTTCTGCCTGTCAGTTACCGTTTCGCATTGATTGAGTTTATTAAGGCCAAAAGTTTTGGGTAGAAAATTAGTCGCAATTGAGTCCCCTAATCTTCTTACCTTCAATCTTCTTGCCTGGAATGCGTCTCTCTCCAGGGAATCGTACAGGGGACACAGTGTGCCGGGATAAAACCGGTTTGGAATAGAGAATGCAAGTGTCTTGCGAAGAAAGTTTAGCCAACTGCTTCGGCCTTCAGCGGAGGGGCGGACCGGGTGACCGGACTGTCTTGAGCATCCGTGCGAAGGGTAACGCAGGCCAGCCATTGAGCTCCCGGTTTTGTAATTGAACACGGGCACCACTTCCGTGTGCCGATCCTGTTGTGTCAGGGAGAAGGCCACATCGAGCGTACCGTTATTGGCAAGGTGCGAACGAACACGGCGGAGTCCGAGAACCTGTGCATGCGTGGAGATTCCAAACGCGCCTGCGTTACTCTGGAAAACGGGGCGGGAGATCCCATCAGCCTCAGGTGCAAAGCCGCATGGCGGTTCACTCCTTGAGCGGCCAACGAACCTCTCCGAGGGCAATGTTAGCATGAACGCTTTTGGGAAGTCA
>Ga0105055_10001421_pt1 | contig 38649 bp, 39 predicted proteins | sample BON03_FD_78090 | JGI IMG/M metagenome (GOLD analysis project Ga0105055, IMG submission 78090) | Freshwater microbial communities from Lake Bonney liftoff mats and glacier meltwater in Antarctica - BON-03 | ecosystem: Environmental > Aquatic > Freshwater > Ice > Glacier meltwater | place: Lake... | reverse complement strand
TTGCGGCTTTGTATAAAACAAGATGGCAAATAGAGTTGTTATTTAAACAACTAAAACAAAATTTCCCATTGAAATATTTCTTGGGAGATAATGAAAATGCCATTAAAATACAGATATATTGTGTTTTGATAGTTAACTTGCTATTAGCGGTGGTAAAAAAGAAACTAAAACGCAGTTGGGCATTTTCAAATTTGGTTAGCTTTTGTAAAATTCACCTTTTTAATTACATTAATTTGATGAGATTTTTAGAAAATCCAGAAAAGGACTGGATTATAGATAAAGCTAAACAAGAACAATTATCATTTCAATGGTGACTTGTTTTTAAGAACCAACAGAAATTAAAAACTAAATGACTAATAAACAGTTAAATAGAAAATAAAATCACGTGATTTTATTTTTTATCGGACATTAATGATTAAAAGTATAAATAGTGTAATTATTTTTTTCATTTTTTCAAATAACTATTAGTTTGGAGGTTTTAAAAAGCAGGCATATGTTTGGCTAAATGTTGTGCAGGTTAAAACATTTAATTATGCTGTTCACTAAACACAGAAAGTAGCATGTTGCCATCTACCATTCTGTCAGGCGAATTTTCCATAAGTTTTAAAACGCGTTTCATAGCAAAAGGATTTAAGCCCATATTAATGCCTATTTCGTTTATTTTAGCTTGTTCTCTTTCGTGTAAAAAGTTGTCGGAATGCATTAATAGTGCTAACCTGTAAAACTGACAAATTCTATTAAATTCATCTTTAATAACTACTGTTTCAGACTTTTTATCAAATAATTTAATAAAAATTTCCTTCTCTATTTCAAGTTCGAGAGCAACCATTTCTATGAAATCATATTCTTTATTGTGCAATTCGCCGTCTACTAAAGCAAAACTTATCATTTCTTGCAATAATCCTATTTTTTCCTGATAACTGTCCATAAATACTCTATTCTTTTTTGTAAAAATAATAAATCTGAATTTAATTGAATACCTTTGGCAAATATTTATTAGACAAATGACAAATAACGATATCTTTAAAAAATTAAGAGTTGCTTTACAACTTCGGGACGACCAAATAGTAGAAATTTTAGAATTAGTAGATTTTAGAATTTCAAAAGGAGAACTAGGTAACGTGTTTAGAAAAGACGATCATCAAGACTACATGGAGTGCGGCGACCAGTTGTTGCGTAACTTCTTGAATGCATTAGTAATACATTTAAGAGGAACTAAAGAAAATCCTAAAAATCCTAACGAAGTTATTAAAAGTCATAAACCAAAAGAAACAAATTTTGAATTCAAAGCTAAAAAGCCAGAGTTTAAAACAGATAAAAAACCATACACACCTTCCGATAAAAAGCCTTTTGAAAAGAAGAAGGATTTTAAGAATATGCCAAAAAAAATACAGGTTGTAGAAAAAGTAAAATTTAAAAACGGTAAACCAAACCAAAAAGATAGCTAGCAATAAATAGATTCGATTTCCTACTTTTGATAAAAATTAACTAAATGCAATTTAAACATCCAGAAATTTTATACTTCCTTTTTCTGTTGGTGCTTCCTATTTTAGTACATTTATTTCAATTTCGTCGTTTTAAAAAGGAATACTTTACAAACGTAAAATTGCTTAAAGAAATACAAATTCAAACGCGTAAAAGTAAAAGTATCAAAAAATGGCTTTTATTATTTACGCGTTTATTATTGTTAACAGCTTTAATTTTAGCTTTTGCACAACCTTTTTTTGCTGCAAAAGAGACTCAAAATAAAGAAAATGAATTGGTTATTTTATTAGACAATTCCTTTTCTATGCAAATTAAAGGAGCAAAGGGAGAACTTTTAAAAAGAAGCGTACAAGAACTTTTAGAAACTTTGCCCGATAATCAAATTTTTTCTTTAGTTACCAATACCGCAACTTTTTGGGATACTGATGTAAAATCCATTCAAAAAGAGTTGCAACAACTCGATTATTCTGCTACTTCTTTTGAATTAGATGCAGTATTGAATCAGGTGGAAATAAAGAAGCCAAATACTGCGAAAGATTATTTAATTATTTCAGATGGGAATTTAATTACTTCAAATAAAATAAATCAAATTTCAAAAAAAAGTGTCGTGTATTGGTTGCAACCAAAAGGACAAAGTTTATTTAATGTAAGTATTGAAAATGTTAGTGTTGCAAAAGTTACCAATGCTTTTTATGAATTAGAAATTAAATTAAAATCTTTCGGAAAAATAACAGATCCAGTTTCGCTCGCGCTTTATGATCAAGAGAAAGCAATTGCAAACACACAAGTAAATTTTGAAAAGGAAGAACAAATTATAAAACTATCTGTTCCAAAGAAAGAAATGGTTGGAAAAGTCATAATTCAAGATAATAGTCTTCCCTTTGACAACGAATTTTTCTTTACCATTCAATCGCCTCAAAAATCAAAGCTAACAATAATAGGCAATCTTGTTAAAAACAAATTTATACATCGTATTTGCACAAATGAAGATTTTGAAGTTTACGATACAAGTCTAGAAGCATTAAATTTCAATAAGTTAGAAGCGCAAAACACAATTATTTTAAACGAATTAAACGAAATTTCACAAGCGTTGCAAACAAATTTAGTTTCCTTTTATGAAAAAGGAGGAAATATAATTGTAATTCCGTCGATGCAGTGCAAACTCGAGAATTTGAATGCTTTTTCTAGAAATTTTGAAAATACTACCTTTTCAAATCCATCGAAAATTGAAAAACAAATTACAAAAATTAGTTTTAACCATCCTGTTTATAAAAATGTATTTGAAAAGAAAGTTGCTAATTTTCAATATCCAAAAGTAAATACCACTTTTACTATTTCAAGAAATATTTTACCTGTTTTACAATATGAAGATAATGCCTTTTTTTTAGCTTCTACAACTAATAAGATAGGAAAAGCTTACTTCTTTGCAACTGCTTTAAATAAAGAAAACACTAATTTTCAAAATGCACCTTTAATTGTTCCCACATTTTATAATATGGCAATTAGTAATGGAATTAAAGATAATTTAGCGTTTACAATTGGCGCAAATGAGAGCGTAATTATAGACGCAAATTTGAATAAAGACGAAGTTGTTTCGGCTGTAAAGGATAAGTATAGTTTTATTCCAATGCAACAAATTTTAACCAATAAAGTAAAGCTTACTTTTGGAGATTATCCAGAACAAGCTGGAAATTATAAGATTAAACAAAAGGATAAAAACATTAGTTCGCTAAGTTTTAATTTTCCAAGAAATGAAAGTGATGTAACTTTGCAAAGCACATTAAATAATGATATTTTTACCAAAATAAATTCGGTAAACGAAGTTTTAAATGATTTACATACAAAACGTTCAGATACTGCTTTATGGAAGTGTTTTATTATTGCAACACTACTTTTTTTATTGATTGAATTACTAATCCAAAAATTTGTAAAATGACAAATATTGTTTTAAAAAACGCCACTATAATTGACTCTGAAAGCAAGTTTCATAAACAAACGGTAGATATTAAAATTCAAGAAGGTAAAATTGTCGAAATAGCTAAAAACATAGCTTCAAATGCTGATTTTAAAGAAGTTTTGATAAAAAATTTACATGTTTCGCAAGGCTGGATAGACAGTTCTGTTTCATTTGGAGAACCAGGTTTTGAAGACAGAGAAACAATTGTAAATGGACTAAACGTTGCTGCAAAAAGCGGATTTACAGCAGTAGCTTTACAACCAAATTGTTTTCCGGTTTTAGACAACCAGTCGCAAATAAGATTTGTATTAGATAGAGCAAAAAATCATGCTACAACTTTATATCCAATTGGTGCATTAACTGTTGGTAGCGAAGGAAATGATTTAGCCGAATTATTTGACATGAAAAATGCTGGTGCAATTGCATTTGGCGATTATAACAAAGCAATTCAAAATGCCAATATTCAAAAAATAGCGTTACAATATGTACAAGATTTTGACGGATTAGTAATAAGCTATTGCCAAGATAACAATATTAAAGGAAAAGGAATTGTGCATGAAGGTCCGGTTTCCACAAAACTAGGTTTAAAAGGAATTCCAACTTTAGCAGAAGAATTACACATTGCCAGAAACTTATTTTTGTTAGAATATACAGGCGGAAAAATACATATTCCAACTATTTCTACAATAAAAGCTATTGCCCTAATTAAAGAAGCGAAAGCAAAAGGAATAGAAGTTACTTGTAGCGTTGCCGTGCATCAATTAGTTTTTACAGATGATACTTTAGAAGGATTTGATTCTCGTTATAAAGTTGTGCCACCATTACGCGATGAAGTTACAAGAAAAGCCTTAATTGAAGCAGTTATAGATGGAACAATAGATTGTATTACTTCTGATCATAATCCATTAGATATAGAACATAAGAAATTAGAATTTGATTTAGCTAAAGACGGAACAACAGGTTTAGAAAGTGCTTTTGGTGCTTTGCAAACGGTTCTTCCACTTGAAATTATTATTGAAAAGCTAATTGCTGCTAAGTCTGTTTTTGGAATTAAAAAAAACACAATAAATATTGGAGAAACTGCTAATTTAAGTTTGTTTGAAACAGATAGTAATTGGCAATTTACCAAAGAAAATATTTTATCGAAATCAAAAAATTCCGCTTTCTTTGGACAAAATATGAAAGGGAAAGCATTAGGAATAGTTAATAATGGGCAATTGGTAATTTAGAAAATACCGCTTCGCTTAAAGAAGAAAGAAGAAAGAAGAAAGAAGAAAGACCGCTTCGCTGAAAGAGAATATCAATAAATTGTTCAAATTTCTTCAATTAATCAAAATCAGTGTCCTAAAATAAAACTTTAGTGCAGTAAACAATTTAAAGAATAAAAAAAGAAAATTATGCAAAACGATATAGAAAAAGGAAAAACCGCTGCTTTAGTTAGTTATTTTACAATAATAGGAAGTATTGTAGCTATTTTCATGAACCAAGAAGAGCATAAAAATGAATTTGCAAGCTTTCATATTCGTCAAGCATTAGGCATATTTTTAACGTTTTTTTTATTAGGTTATCCTATAGGATATTTTGACAGTTGGATGATCTCTTCTGCTTTTTGGGTATTTATTTTTATTCTTTGGATCTATGGTTTTTTAGGCGTTTTAAGTAACGAAAAAAGAATAGTTCCTTTAATTGGAGCTTTTTATCAAAAGTTTTTTAAGAATTTGTAAATCAATTATCTTTTACCTAAAACCCTTAACCTAAAAAAATGAATTTAACTTACCTCGTTAGAGAACCAAAAATAAAACAAGAGAAAAATCCGTTATTACTATTATTACACGGATATGGCAGTAACGAAGAAGATTTATTTTCTTTTGCAAGCGAATTGCCAGACGAATATTATGTGGTTTCTGTAAGAGCGCCTTATGATTTACAACCTTACGGTCATGCTTGGTATGCAATACATTTTGATGCAGATGAAAATAAATTTTCAGACGACGCACAAGCTATCGAGTCAAGAGAATTAATCATTCAATTTGTGGATGAATTAATAGCTAAATATCCAATAGATGCTACAAAAGTTAGTCTAATAGGCTTTAGCCAAGGCGCAATTTTGAGTTATGCTACAGCATTATCTTATCCAGAAAAAATAAGTAGAGTAGTAGCTTTAAGTGGTTATTTAAATGAGAAAATTATTCTGGAAGATTTTGCCTCAAAAAACATAGAAAGCTTAAAATTATTCATTTCTCACGGAACAGTAGATCAAGTAATTCCAGTAGATTGGGCAAGAAAAGCAGAACCTTTTATGAAAAACTTAGGTCTAGATGTTACTTATAAAGAATATCCAATTGGACATGGAGTTGCTCCGCAAAATTTCCATGATTTTAAAAATTGGTTACAAAAAACTAATTAATTACTTATTCAAGATCTTTTAATTTATATTTATTACTTTTGAATTTATAAAAAAACAATATTATTATGGCAAATATCACATTAGGAGGAAATCCAATACACACATTAGGACAATTACCAACAGTTGGATCAAAATCACCTGATTTTAATTTAATTCAAAATGATTTATCCGCTGCAACTCTTTCTGATTTTTCGGGAAGTAAAGTTGTTTTAAACATTTTCCCAAGCATAGATACTGGAACATGTGCTACTTCTGTAAGAACATTTAACGAAAAAGCAAGTGCATTAGAAAACACTAAAGTATTATGTATATCTCGCGATTTACCTTTTGCTCAAAAACGTTTTTGTGCTGCTGAAGGATTAGATAACGTAATTAATCTTTCTGATTTTAACACTGGTAAATTTGGTAAAGATTTAGGTTTAGAAATTACAGACGGTCCTTTAGCAGGTTTACATTCTAGAGTTGTAATTGTTTTAGACGAAAATGGTGTTGTAAAATATGCAGAACAAGTTTCTGAAATTGCAAACGAACCAAATTATGAAGCTGCATTGAAGGCGCTTTAAAACATGAAATTCGAAAAAGACGAACGTTTTTTATCTGGAAGAATGAAAAGCTTTAAATATGCGCTTCAAGGGGCATATAAATTAGCAAAAACAGAACACAGTGTAATAGCACAACTTTCGATAGGAGTTTTTATTACGATTGCTGGCTTCTATTTTGGAATAACCAAAACAGAATGGATGTTTCAAATTCTTACAATAGGATTAGTTTTAAGTATTGAAGGTTTAAATACTGCTGTTGAAAAAATTGCAGATTTCATTCATCCAGAATTCCATGAAAGAATAGGTTTTATTAAAGATATTGCGGCTGGAGCTGTTTTTTTTGCTGCAATGACGGCAATAGTAATTGCCGCAATAATTTATATTCCTTCCTTATTTAATTAATCTATTTTAAAAGAATAGAGTTGCTTTATGGCTAAAAATAACACAAAAGATACTACAACTTCAAAAGAAAAAATCCCTGCAAAAAAGCTAACAAGACAGCAAAAATTTAGTATTGGTGTTTTATTAATTTTACTTGCAACAGCTTTGTTATTATCGTTTATTTCCTTTTTTATAACTGGTAATAACGATCAAAGTGTTATTGGGGATGTTTTTAGTAGGGAAGTAAAAGCAGCGAATTGGCTTGGGAAAATAGGTGCTTTTTTAGCAGATTTTTTCATAGTCAAAGGTTTTGGAGTAGCTTCTTTTATTTTTATAAGAATTCTTTTTTTAGCAGGAGTATATTTAATTTTAGATACTGCTTTAGTGAAATTAAAAAAAATCCTTTTCTGGGATTTATATTTAATTATTTTATTTTCAATTTTATTTGGTTTTTTCTGGGAATACATGCCGCAATTAGCAGGAACTGTTGGTTTTGAAATGAATTTATTTATTCAAGATTACATAGGAAAAGTTGGAGTTGGACTGTTACTTGCATTTAGTTTCATACTGTTTTTAATTTTTAAAATTAAAGTTTCTCCAGATAAAATTAAAGATATTTTAGAACGACCTAATAAAGAGTTAAAAGAGGAATTGAACCAAAATGACGTATCTAAAGAGGTAAGTTTTGAAGATAATTCTAAACCATTAGCAGAAATAGTTCCTACGGAAGATGATTTTAATAGTAGAGAAGACGAAGAGGCAATTTCAAAAATAGAAATGAAACCTACTTCTTCCTTTGAAATCAATAAAGAAGATTTAAAACCTACAATATCTCATTCTTCAGAATTGAGTTTAGAGCCTAAAATTAAGGCGGAAGAAAATAAAGTAATAGATGAGTTTGTAATTGAAAAAGTAGAAGAAGAAATTTCTGTAAGTGAAAATTTAGCTTCAAAATTAGTACAAGATTTTGGTGAATTTGATCCTACGTTAGATCTTTCAAATTATCAATTTCCTCCAATTGATTTGTTGAAAGATTATACCGGCGGTGGAATTACAATTAACCAAGCAGAATTAGAAGACAATAAAAATAAAATTGTAGAAACGCTAAAAAACTATAATATTGGAATATCGCAAATAAAAGCAACAGTTGGACCAACAGTTACATTATATGAAATAGTTCCCGATGCAGGAATTCGTATTTCTAAAATTAAAAATTTAGAAGATGATATTGCACTTTCGCTTGCTGCGTTAGGAATTCGTATTATCGCACCTATTCCAGGAAAAGGAACCATTGGAATTGAAGTTCCAAATAATAAACCTACCATGGTTTCGATGAAAAGTGTTATTTCATCTCCTAGATTTCAAGAAGCTGAAATGGAATTGCCAATAGCAATAGGAAAAACAATTTCAAACGAAACGTTTGTAGTAGATTTAGCAAAAATGCCCCATTTATTAATGGCAGGAGCAACTGGTCAAGGAAAGTCGGTGGGTTTAAATGCTATTTTAGCTTCCTTACTTTATAAAAAGCATCCAGCGGAAGTTAAGTTTGTTTTGGTTGACCCCAAAAAAGTAGAATTAACACTTTTTAATAAAATTGAGCGTCATTATTTGGCTAAATTACCAGATAATGAAGAAGCTATTATTACTGATAATACTAAGGTAATTAACACCTTAAATTCATTGTGTATTGAAATGGACAACCGTTATTCTTTATTAAAAGATGCAATGGTTAGAAATATTAAAGAATATAATGAAAAATTTAAAACACGAAAATTAAATCCAGAAAACGGACATCGTTATTTGCCTTATATTGTTTTGGTTGTTGATGAGTTTGCAGATTTAATTATGACGGCAGGTAAAGAAGTAGAAACACCTATTGCTCGTTTGGCTCAATTAGCCCGTGCTATTGGTATTCACTTAATTATTGCAACGCAACGTCCTTCGGTAAACGTAATTACGGGAATGATTAAAGCGAATTTCCCTGCTAGGATAGCTTTTAGAGTTATGTCAAAAATTGACTCAAGAACTATTTTAGATGCAGGAGGAGCAGATCAGTTAATTGGTCGTGGAGACATGCTTTATACCAACGGGAATGATATGGTTCGTGTGCAATGTGCTTTTATCGATACACCAGAAGTAGAGAAAGTTTGTGATTTTATTGGCGGACAAAAAGCATATCCAGATGCATATCTTTTACCAGAGTATGTAGGTGGAGAAAATGGCACGACTCTTGATGTTAATATCTCTGAAAGAGATGTTTTATTTAGAGATGCTGCAGAAGTTATTGTAACCGCTCAGCAAGGTAGTGCATCTTTAATTCAAAGAAAATTAAAACTAGGTTATAATAGAGCAGGTAGAATTATCGATCAATTAGAAGCCGCTGGTATTGTAGGCCAGTTTGAAGGCAGTAAAGCAAGATCTGTATTAATACCTGATTTAGTAGCTCTAGAAAATTATTTAAATATTGAACAAAATAACAACTAAAGACAATGAACAATTTTTTTAAAATATTTTTCTTTTTTGCAATCGGTTTTTCAGTACAAGCGCAAGATGCTGCAAAAGCTAAAAAGCTTTTAGACGATGTTTCTGCTCAAATTAAGACATACAATAATATTGTTATTGATTTTAAATATACGCTAAGTAATCCAAAAGAGAACATTAACCAAGAAAGTAAAGGAAATGTTGCTATTGAAAATGTCACTTCAGGAAAATATAACCTTAATTTCATGGGTGTAAGTAAAATATTTGATGGAAGTAAAGTGTATACTATTGTTCCAGAAGATGAAGAAATAACCATTTCTAAATTTGACGATAATGATGATAATGCGATAACTCCTTCAAAAATGTTGACCTTTTTTACAGCAGGACATAAATATGCAATGGATATTTTACAAAATGTAAAAGGAAGAAAAATACAATATGTAAAATTAATTCCAATAAGTTCAAAAGACCAAAGAAAAGAAATTTTAATAGGCATTGATGTGCAAACTAAAAATATTTATAATATTATAGAAACAGGTAAAAATGCTACAAAGACTATTCTAACTGTTAATTCTTTTAAAACAAATCAGCCTTTATCAAAAAATCATTTTACCTTTACACAATCAAAGTATACAAATTACTACATCAATAGATTAGACTAAGGAGTGAAAATTTTAGATAAATATATTTTAAAATCTTACATGATTACTTTTACTACGGTATTTGTAATCCTTTTTTTTATATTCGTTTTACAGGGAATTTGGCTTTTTATTTCTGACTTAGCGGGTAAGGACTTAGATGCGTTTACAATATTAAAATTTCTTTCTTTTTATGCACCTACAATAGTTCCTTTAGTTTTACCTCTTTCAGTATTACTAGCAGCTATTATGACTTTCGGAAGTTTTTCAGAAAATTATGAATTTGCAGCAATGAAATCTTCCGGTATTTCATTAAATAGAGCAATGCGTTACTTGTCACTTGCTATTTTAGGATTGAGTATCATAACTTTTATTTTTGCAAATAATGTAATTCCAAATGCACAGTATAATTTCTTAAATTTGAGAAAAGATATCATGCAGCAAAAACCTGCAATGGCTATTGCCGAAGGGCAGTTTAACTCTATAGGAGCCATTAATATTAAGGTTGACAAGAAATCTGGAGAAAACGGAGAGTTATTAGAAGGCGTAATAATGCACGTAAAAAATGAAGATTATGGTTTTGGTGCTAATACAGTTATAAAAGCTAAAAATGGCGTTTTAGGAGGTGATAATGAATCAAATTTATTACAACTAGTATTGCTAGATGGTAATTATTACGAAAACATACAACCTAACGACTTTAATGAAAGAAATAAAAAACCATTTGCTAAAAGTAGTTTTAAAAAATATATTATAAATATTGATTTATCTAAGGTTTACCAAGTTCAAAACATAGAAGATTTTACTTCTGAAAAAATGTTAAATATTAGTGAATTAAATTATACTTTAGATTCATTACAAAAGAATTATGATAATGAAATAATATCTTTTTCAGATAATGTAGTAATGCGTACAGATGCAGTTTTTAATACTAAAAGAGTGCAAGATGTAAATAATGAAAATGAAGAAATCAAAGATATTTTGGCAATAATGACTACAGAAGAAAGTCAAAAAATAGTAGAATTAGCAAAAAATAATATCACAAGTACAGAGTTTAACATTAGTAACGCAAAAACAGATTTAGAATATAAAAAGAAAAACATTAATTCCCACTGGATTGTTATTCATGAAAAATTTGTAATGGGTTTTTCATGTCTTTTAATGTTTTTTCTAGGCGCTCCACTAGGTGCTATTATTAGAAAAGGAGGCTTGGGTTTACCAATGGTTTTTGCAATTGTCATTTTTATTGTATTTCACTTTTTAAATTTATTTGGTAGAAAGATAGCAGAGCAAGATGCAATACCTGTTTTCTTAGGTGTTTGGTTATCTACAATTGTACTTTTACCTTTTGCAATTTTATTGACTTACAGAGCGACAAATGATATTGGAATAATGATAAGTTTTGATTGGATTACAGATCCTTTTAAAAAATTAGCATCAAAAATTAATAAACAAAACAACTAATTACAAAATGTCTAGCAAAATACAATTAAATACTATTGAGGAAGCTATAGAAGATATCCGTCAAGGAAAAATTATTATAGTAGTAGATGACGAGGATAGAGAAAATGAAGGAGATTTTCTGGCAGCAGCTGAAAAAGTAACACCAGAAATGATAAACTTCATGGCAACTCATGGCCGCGGATTAATTTGTACACCACTAACAGAATCTAGATGTAAGGAATTAGACTTACACGCTATGGTTAGAAATAATACAGATCATATGGAAACTGCATTTACGGTTTCGGTAGATTTAAAAGGGAATGGAGTTACCACTGGTATTTCAGCAGCAGATAGGGCAAGAACAGTATTGTCATTAGTGGATGGTAATACAAAACCATTTGACCTAGCACGTCCTGGACATATATTCCCACTAATTGCGAAACAAGGCGGTGTTTTAAGAAGAACTGGTCATACAGAAGCAGCAATTGATTTTGCACGGTTAGCAGGTTTTAAATCCGCAGGTGTTATTGTTGAAATAATGAATGAAGACGGAACAATGGCTCGTTTACCAGAATTAGCAAAAGTTGCCAAAAAATTTGATTTAAAGCTAGTTTCGATTGAAGACTTAGTCGCTTATAGAATGCAGCACGATAGCCTAATTCAAAAAAAAGAAGATTTTCAAATGGAAACACGTTTTGGAACTTTCAGGCTGAGAGCTTATTTACAAACTACCAATAAGCAAATACATTTAGCTCTAACAAAAGGCTCTTGGAGCAGTGGAGATGCAGTTTTAACAAGGATAAATTCTACGCAAGTTAATAATGATATTTTAGGGACACTTACTAACGATGTAGATAAGAAGTTAGACGGTATGTTCAAAAAACTGAATGAAGAAGGGCAAGGCGCAATTATTTTTATAAATCAAGAAGTTAAATCCTTAGAATTACTTTCTAGATTATCAGAATTGAAACTTCTACAAGAAAAAGGAATTATTAAAGCTCCAAATGTAAAAATGGATAATAAAGACTTTGGAATTGGAGCACAAATTTTACACGATATAGATATTTCTAAAATCAAATTACTTTCTAACCAAACACAACACACCAAGAGAGTAGGTATGATTGGTTATGGACTAGAAATTGTTGATTATGTAAATTATTAAGGTTCTATTAAAAAAACCATAATTTTATAGCTAGAGCCGACACAGTAATTATTAAAAATAATCTAATTACTTTGTCGTCTTTTTTTACAGACCATCTACTAGCCACCCAAGCTCCAGATGCATTTCCAATTGTTAGTATAAAAGCTAACGGATAATTTATTTTGTTTTCATATGCAAACACTATAACTGCTCCAATTGTGTACATAAAAACTACAAAAACTTTTGTAACATTTGATTTTAATAAGGTAAGTCCATTTATAGAAGGTAATATTAAGAGCATTAAAAAACCAATTCCGGCATTAATAAAACCACCATATATTCCTAAGAAAAAGAAAATTATTATGGATTTATACAATACTTTTCCTGAAGTTTTTTCTACTAATGTTTCAATAGCAACTTTAGGTTTTAGCACAATAATTGTTAAAACCATTAACATGATTAAAGCTAAAATTTTATTAAACAACGCACCATTTATATTAATGGCTAGTTTTGCACCAATAAAAGAGCCTAATAATGCCGAAATACCAAGGTATAGACTAAAAGGATACATAGATTCTCCTTTGCTTTTAAATCCTTTTACAGCAGTAAAAGTTTGAACTAAAATAGCAATTCTATTTGTTCCATTTGCAACAGAAGCAGGTAATCCTAAAAAAATTAGTGTTGGTAAAGTTAGTAACGTTCCTCCACCAGCAACAGTATTTAAAAAACCAGCAATAAAGCCTACAGGTATTAAAAGTAAATATTCTAGAGGGAAATCCATATTTTTAATTAGTGTAGCAAAGATATTTAAAAACAAAAATAAATAAGCTAATAATTATATTCAATTTGATAAAACGTATTTTGTCTGTTATTCAATTTGTTACGTTTAATCTTTAAAAAAAATATTCTTTTTTTACGTTTTTTGTTTTGAAAGTAAAAAAAGGTTTCTATATTTGCACTCGCAATCAGATAATGAATGCGTTTTACTGGAGAAATGGCAGAGCGGTCGAATGCGGCAGTCTTGAAAACTGTTGACTGTTACAGGTCCGGGGGTTCGAATCCCTCTTTCTCCGCTTAATTAAAACCCTAACGATTGATTATCAATTAGTTAGGGTTTTTTGCTTTTACTCCTAGCCCACATTTAGTCCACAATTGAATTAAAACCTGTCTACAATAGCATACAATCCTCTTTTCTTGGTTTTAGCCTTTAAATTCCACTTCTGATACATTGGGAGTCTTTCACAAAAAACATCGTTATACGGCTTCGCATAGCCTTCCTTTATCATTATTTCGTTCAATACACGACCATCGTTTAAAATTAAATAACCCAACAATCTACCGTATTTATCTTTTAGATTCTTTTTTTCCTGAATCAAAGAACAAACATCGCCTAGATCAACTTGATTTTTTAAAAAGTGAAACGACAAATAACCCAATTTGATTAATAAAGCTGCCGGAATATGTAATTCTTTTTCGTCCTTTTTTATCTTGCTACAATAATTCATTTCAGGTGCATCTATACCATATAATCTGACTTCAAATACCTTTTTAGTTAGTATATCTTCCAATATAATACCATCACCATCAACGAATTTTACGATTTTCAGAAGGTTTTTTGTAATTGTAATTTCTTTAGCGTTGTATTGCACCATAAAGCATTGATTAAGTAGTTGAATATAAGTATTTTACGTGTTAAATTTAGTAAATAATTTTAACAATAAATAACATGGCTAGACAAAAAGGGCATATTAAATATGTCGGCACACTAGGAGAAGTAAGACACTTCAAAATCAAAGGCAATGAAGGGTATTTTGCAGGACTAAAAGGAGGCCCTACAGCAGAACAAATTAAAACTGCACCAGGCTTTATCCGTACTCGTGAAAATATGAGTGAATTTGGAGCTTGTGCCAATGCCGGTAAATCAGTTCGCGTTGGTTTATCATCATTAATGAAACAAATGTCAGATAGTCAACTTACAGGACGATTAACTGCCATTATGAAAAAAATCAATATTGAAGATGGTTCTGAAGCCAGAGGACAACGAGCTGTTCTTATTTCTCAACAACCTCAATATCTGAAAGGATTAGATTTTAATCGTAACATTTCATTTAATGGTATTTTTAATGCTCCTTTTACGTTAACTCCAACTGCTTCAAGAATTGAAAGCACTTTAAGTATTGCTGCATTTAATCCGCTGAATTACTTAAACATTCCATCTGGAGCAACACATTTTAGGATCATTAATGCAGTTTCTGTAGTTGCTGATTTTATTTACAATTCAGTAACTGGAAATTACGAACCTTCTGATTCGGTATTGAATCAAATGTCAAATGTTGCTTATTCTGATTATTCTCCTGTAGATGTTGCAACCTCTCTAATTGAAGTTACTGCTACATTACCGGGAGCACCAACATTAAATACAGATGTATCAGTAATTGGCAGTATTGGAATTGAATTTTATCAGAAAGTTGGAAATAACTACTATTTATTCAATGCGGGTAACGCTTTGAAAATAGAAGATATTTTCTAAAACACCATCAGTTTGCAAGACTGCAAACTTTGCAAACTTGCAATCTAAGCCCTTTCTAGCGAGAGGGCTTTTTGTTTTTTACCAATTTATCTATAATGTGGACTTATGTATGACATATAGGGCGAATAAAGAGCAAATATGTATTAGTCGGAACATAATGTTACTTTTTAAAATAATGCGCTAAAATCGTCCTTCTCATTTGATCCATTAAAACTAAACTTTCCTGAAATTGCTTTTCTTTTATCTCAATAATTTGCAAAGCTTTGACTTGTTTATGGTGCTGCTCCATATTTTCCAACATATTATTCAGCTTCGGAATAAAGTTTTTCTTGAATTCGTGAATCCGTAAAAATGGAATTACGGAACCGCAAAGATATTGATGCCAAAAATTAGCTTTCCATAAACTATAAATAAGCCAGTAAATTGTTTCGGCTTCTTCTTTGCTTGAAAAAGTGACAACAAAGCTATTTGTAAAAGCTGTCTTTTGAGGCTTTCCACTATTCAAGCCTTTGCTCAAGATGTAAATCTGATTATCTCGGCAAACTGACTCTTTTCTGTGCGTTTTAATGATTGGATTCGGCGTAACTTCCGGTTTAAAATGATGCTCTCGCTACGCTCCGCACCTTATTATTTTTAAAAGAAAAAGAAAAAAAAGAAAGACGTCTCAAAAGTGGAGGTTTCAAAAGGAGTCAAGTTTTTTTGAAGAAATACTACCCAAGTGTTGATGTAGAAGCGGGTGCGTATCGTCGGAAAAAGTAGTAGTGTTGAAAATGTAAGGGTGGAGATTTTTTCAAAAACCCGTAGGGCTTGAACTTTACTTTTTGAAACCGTAACTTATCTTTGCTGTCTTTTTATTTATTTTTTTTCAATCGGGAGCACTAAATGTTGTTGAAATCCTATTCGGGGGAATGTTCTTATGGAAACTGCAATCAAACACCCCCAAGCACCGCAAGGAGCAAATAAAGTGGTGCCCCGTTTTTCAGGGGCAAGGAACTTTATTTGCGTATGAGGAGCGCAGTGGCGGGGTTGCGGCAATCGAACAGCCACCATAGACACGGGAATTGAGCGGAGGAACGTAGCGAAATGAAGTGGATATGAGCGTGTAACGGCGGGGAAAAAATAAAAGACAGCCGTAGGCGTTCCTTGATTTAGGGCAAAGCGACCGAATCGGATGTGAATGGAGAAGAGAAGTTGTAATAAAACAATTGCTTATTTAAAATTGAAATGAGGTAAGCGGTGCTAACCCCGATGGCGGTGCGAAGGAGCAACCGCTGAAAAAACCGAGGGCGGCAGACATAATACTGCTGGAATGTAGTGTAGCGTAGCTTGCGTAGCGAAACGGAATGAAGCGGTATTGTGGATGCATAAGCCCGACCGAACGCAGGAAGAGACCGTGTGAAGATGAGGAACGAAATAGCGCAAAAAATATAGCTGCTTATTTTCAAGCTGCTGTATTTTTTTGTGCTATGAAGTGTCTGTGGAACGGAGGGAAACCAAACTATTGAATTGAATGATAGATTGCCTCTTTACCGAAAAAATTCTTATGAAAATGTATGGTTGACCGACTGGAACAGCCGAACGGAACAAAGGGAACGACCGTAGAGAGACCGCTTGATTGCTCGTGATGTTGATTAGCAGAATAGTGATTATAAGCAGGGGTGTTTTAGAGTGGTCCTGTGAAAAATAAACGTGATAAATAGCCCTGATCGAAACGGCATCCTTTGCTTTTACTCTTTAATAAAAGCAAAGATATAGAGTAGAGCAGGACTCAATTGGATCATTAAACGATTGTTTGTGCTCCTAAAAAACAGTTAGGTTATAATTAGAAGAATGCAAAATCTTGTGGTGGGCACGGATTACAAATCAGCGAGTATGGGTAGAATGCAATAAACTACTTTTTAACTAGTTCAGTAAAAATGTGATACCCATTCGCTAAATCAGTTGTTTTTAAAACTATTTCAGGAGAATAGACTTGTGATAACTTAATCTTAGCTGAATACACACTTCCTTTAATCAGATTAGAGTTCTTCTCTCTTGATTTTAAAGGTGTAGAGTTATTTTTTAACAGGTTAGCCATCAACTAAATATTATACGCATTTAAATCGTATTGTTGTTTAATGCTTTCTTAACAAGTGCATAAGCATTATCAAAAGTAGTGTTTTTTATGCAATAATCCTTTATCTGACGTTCATTTACCCCCGATATAACTCTTTTCGTAGTTTTTAATTCGGCTGTTGTTTCATCCTTACCAATTATTGAAATAACATACTCTTTACCATCTTTTATACATTCCCAAGTGCAACCATTATATAAGGGAATCATTTGCCAATTATGAGTAATTTCTATTTTTGCAAGGTCATTTAAAAAGTCTAAAACATTTTGATAACGATACTCAGGATCAGGTTGCAAAGCTGTTCGAATATAATTTCTAAGCGTTTGTGGGATATGATGCAAATAAGCACTTCTATCAGGGAACTTCCCTTCAAAAATGGCTTTTAAAAACTTGTCGTTATCAAATACACCTTCCTTATTTACATATTTGTTTAATTGTTCTTTAAAAAAACTGTTACCATTGCATAAACGATACACGGTTAAACCAGCTTGAAAAATATCGCTATGATGACTTATTATATTCGATTGAATTGTTTCGGGTGCCCTATGGAAATGATAAAACTTATCAATCAGAGTTAAGCCTTCCTCATTTAGATAACGGGCCAAACCAAAATCAGTAAGTATTGCATCATTACTATCAGATACTAAAATATTGGTAGGTTTAATATCACAATGCAGTAATCTTTTAGAATGTATATGATGTAAACCACTCAAAAAATCTATACTATATTTTACTATTTCACTAACTGTGAGTGGTCTTGTAGCTATAATGTTGTTTAATGAACCTTTTTGAAATAAAGGCATTGTAATATAAATGTAATCTTCATCTTGGCAAGAATACTGAATTGGTGCTATGTTCGGATGATTTGAACTATATAACATTTTTGCTTCGTCAAAAAATAAAGAATCATCTTTAAAATCAGCTTTCTTTATTTTTTTAACTACAATTTCAGTATCTAATTGTTTGTCGTGTGCTATGTGAACAGTTGAATTTTTACCTTCTTGTCCTATGTCTTTTAAAATTTTAAAGTGTAATGATGTTTGTGTATAATCAAGCATAAATATTTTTTTATAATGTTAATGAAGCGGAACCTACTAAAATACATTCACGATGTTCGGTCGTAAATGTTTTCCAATCAGTAATTGCATTAAATGTATTTGAGCCATCAATTATTAAGTTAATTGAGCCATCATTTATAATACCTAATTTCGAACCTATCGAGCCCTTAACACCTGTAAAATATGCCTGCACATTACTGCTTGCAATTAACTCTTGAATTACTGCTTCTAACATAATTCTAAACAAGTCTGGAGATTGAGCATTATTTTCAGTAACTCTTATGCCTGCTCTTATAACTTTATATTCCTTTAAAATATCAAGTATAGTTTTACGCACGTACTTTAACTTATTAGGTACATCAAAGGATTTTGGAATAATAAGTTCTTGATTAACTAGAGAAAATGAAGAATCCTCCCTAACCTCCATGATAGAATAATAAACTTTATGAGGTGTACATCTAATTCCTGCTGCAATCATAATTTAGATATTTTTTTTAAATTAATTTAAATATTCTTTTTTTTCTATTTTTTGTAACTGCTAATTGGACTAAAATTTATAGATATCTAAAATCTCTTATGTTTAAAATCAAATTCTACCAATAAACACTTGTATCTAAAAATATATAACAAAACACTATAACTGTCAATGCAAATATTGATATTGTAACCCCTTTTACTATCAGCAGTTTATTTCGTTGTTTTTTGACAGAAACCTTTTTAAGATTTTCTAATTTTTCTTTAATTGGATTAAGAACAGGTACTGTATTAATAAGTGTAATGAATTCATCAATATCAGTTTCAATTGCTTCTATAGATTCTTTTATATTACGTAATAAAATGAACCATATCAAAATAAAAAACAAAATTGATAATAGTAATATTACTATGTTTTTAAATATTAATGAACCAGTATAATCATAGTAATTCAACAATAAAATAAAGCCTATTGGAATTCCAAAAATATACCCTGAAACTTTGCTTATGGAATCATAAATACGGTCTAATAATTTTTGAAAATGTTCATTTGAAGATGCTTTTATTTTTTCAAAAGAAAAACCAGCTAAATATAATTTGTAACTCTTATCATAAGAATTTAAAATAGTTTTCCAATTTTTCACAATTGTCAAGTAGTCACTAGAATTACTTTCTATAAAATTAACTAATTCATTAATAAACAATTCTCTTTTGTCTTTATGACTTATTGGATCTGAAAACTCTCTTTTCAAATCGTTTAAACCTTCTAAATCAGAAAAAAACATTAAATCATTAACGCAATATTTAATATCAATTTCAACAATACTATTCGAAATTCTATAAAAATAATATTTAAGTTGATTACCTATCTGATGTTGAGAATGAGATAAAGAATTTAAAAAATCTATAAGTTCAATATTAGTATAAAATTTACTAACCAATTCATTCACAACTGATAATTCGGCAGAATAATAATCATGTTCAGCAATGTAAAATAGCTCGTTTTTTAATTTGAATCTATTCCCATTTAGAAAATCATTAATCGTTTCAAAATAGCAACTAACATCACCTGTGCTAATCTCTAAATGAACTTGTTTTCCAATAAAATCATTAATATCCTCTTTAAAAATATTTCTGATGTCATCAGGTTCTCCAAAAGTAACAATGTCAATTATTTTGTTATCCAGCATCAATTTAATATGGTCAATATTAATTGTATTAATCTCGATAAATCCTGTGATTGAAAACGAATCGGCTTTCTTTGATTCAATAAGCCTTATAATCTCAACTGTACTTTTAAGTAGGCTTTTCATTATCAAATATTGAATTTAGGAAATTATCCGGCACATCATTTATAATTATTTGATTTCCCTGACGCATTATTTTATTTGTTTTTTTCAAAGATTCATCAAAAACCAAAGTATAACCTGGTTCATAAATTCTATTTCTAACAAAAGAATCAAAATCAGTTTTTCTATGAATAGCAATTTTACCACTAACTTCTAGTTCTTTCTCTTTGACGAATTCTAAAAAAGCTCTAGGCTCTCTGTCATTTATGAGAGATGAAATAGATTCTAATTCAGCATCCTTTTTATCTTCAAAACAGCTATCGAAATAGGCTTTAAATTTATCTTTTATTTTATTTTTTTCTAATGAATTTATTTTTTTATCAATAAAATATCTATTCGTAGCTTCCCTCAGTTTATTGAAATTATCTTTTGAAGAGGTAATATCAGTAGAACCGATAAAGTCAATAAAATAATTAGAAACTGCTCTTGTTCCTTTAATAAACGAAAGGTATAAAATGTCGTTATCTTGCCATCTCTTAATATTTAATCTATTTGCTCTAGCTAATTTATCAACATCTAAAGTCATCAATTTTTCAATATCTAAGTTTTCATCATCCACAGTGAATTGAGCTGCTTTGTCAAGCATAGCTGTAATTAAGTAGTCTGTGCTTTTATCCGTATAATGAACAAAGACAACATACCCACCTGTTGTAGTTGGCATATCAATTGCTCTTTCTAAAATTTTCATAGATGCTTGAGTAAATTCCAAGAAGTCTCCATCAGTTAAATAAGATTCAACCTTTTTTTGAAATGGATAATTATTAAAATCGTCCCTAAAAGTTCCTTGCGTTGGATTTCTGGAGCTATAATTTTTAATCAACTTTACTACAAATTCATTAACAGTTGCATTAATAGGCAACAATTTATCAGAGCACTTTAAAGAGGCTACCCCTTTAAGTTCTTTTATTATATGGTGGAAAACTATATTTACAACTGTCATCTTTCTTTATTTATATTATTTTTAAACTTTACACTAAACTATGTTCTAGTCGTTCTTTCCATTTTTTCCAATCAGGCATTATTTTTTCTTGAAGTTCATAGAATGCTTTATTGTGATTGTGATGTATCAAATGGCATAATTCGTGAATTACTACATATTCAATACTGCCTTTAGCTGCTTTAATTAATTCGGGGTTTAAAATGACTTTTCCCATAGCAGTACAGCTACCCCATCTTTTAGACATCGTTCGTATACTAATTTCAGGCTCTTCAATATTATAATTTTTGAAGAGATTAATTTTACTCTGTAAAACGGTGTTAAATTGCTCAGTAGCTTTTTGTTTGTACCACTTATTTAATACTGTTGAAGGTTTGGTGTTTTTTTTATGGCTTATAATAATTTTACCTCTATATAATTTCACTTCATTATTAGTAGCTTCAACAAGCATCAGCTTATATTGTCTCCCTAAATATAAATGAGTTTCACCATTTATGTATTTTCTTGTTGGTGTTAATGGATGATATGAAAAAAACTCTTTTTGTTGTTTCATAATCCATCTTACCTTTTCTTTAACTTTAGTTTCAATTTTATCAGTATCTGAATCTAATGGAGCAAATACCTTTACATTCCCTTCTGGAAAAACTTTAATACCTAATGTTTTTCTGTCTTGAAAAATAAGTTCATAATCAATTTCTTTTGAACCGTACTTTATATGTTTCTGAAAAGATACCATTATACAAATTTTATTTTAGCAATATCTAAACCTTCTTCAACCAATTTGTCTATTTGTTTGAACGAAAAGTCGGTGTCATATTTTGTTTTTAAGTCAAAAATATAATCATCAATAGCAATTTTTATTTGGCCTTCTACATCTGATTTGTTTTGCCAATCTACTATTAATTTATCTTCATCAAAAACAATTGATCGTATAACAATATCAATACCTTCAGCCAATTCTGAGGCTATATTTTTCTTATCTTCTAATTCTGTTTTAAATATTTCATTTACTAAATTATAAATAGCGATTCCGGTATCATTTCCTTTTAAATTCTCAGGAACATTATCTCTTCTTCCATTTAAAAACTGGTCTTGAAAATCTTTTGCGCGATTTAGATATTCCGTTTCGTTAATACGCTGTTGGTGGTAATCTTCAATAGTTTGACGAATTAAAAACGATAGTTTTTTATAATAAACTGGATCTTCATTCATCTTTATGTTAATGGCTCTAGTTGTTTGACTAGCTATATGGTCTGCTTTTGCTGCTTTGCTTGATAATTTTTCAACTTCGGCTTCTCTCTGTTCTTTATTGAAAATATTTACTAAGTCAGTTACTTTTAAAACTTCACCATCTGTAGTGATATGTTTATCTATTAACTTCTGAATTTGGGGCTCGTATTCTGTAAAATCAGGTTCATCTGAATATCTCCTTTTTACTGAAATCCTTAAACTTAAAAAGAACTTAATATCCTTTTTATATTTATTAATGATCTCGTTAGGCGTTTTTGTTTCGAACTCTAAACTAGAAAGTGCCAATTTTAATAATCGAGCAAATGAAGATACTTTGTCATAAAAATTATGTCTAATTTCTTCATCTCTCAATAACTCTTCATAAGCAGGTTCATCATATTTATTTTTGATAGTTTTAAAAATATCCCAAACTTCTGAATGAGATTGAGGTAGTTTTTTTATTTCATCATTAATATTTGTAAATGTTCCTAATAGGTCTTCTTCATCATACACATTTTCACCAGAATAAGTTTCAATAGCATTGTCTAGATTTTCAAGGTTACCGAAATAGTCAATAATATAACCATAATCCTTTCCAGGATATAATCTATTTACACGTGCAATAGCTTGTAATAACGTATGTTCTTTTAAAGGTCTGGTAAGATATAGAACAATATTTCGTGGCGCATCAAAACCTGTTAACAGTTTATCTACTACAATAATAATCTCGGGCGTATCTTGTTTTTTAAAAGCACTAATTATTGATTTTTCGTAATTTTCTGTAGTTCCGTATTTATCCATTTTGGCTTTCCAAAATGTCTTTACCTCGTCATCGACTTTATCAAATGCATCCTCTTCGCCTTCTCTTGTATCGGGAGCTGAAATAATTACTTCTGATGTTAGTTTTCCAATTTCATCAAAGTACTTTTTATATTTAATTGCTGTGGCTTTGTTTGGAGCAACTAATTGACCTTTAAAAACAGTGTCTTGCCAGTTTCCACAATAATGTTCTACAATATCCCAAGCCCTAGCATAAATTACTTGGTCTGCTTTATTGAGCATGTTTTTACTACTAAATTTTCTTTTTAATGCCGCTTTTCCATACGGAGTTAATGGTTCAGAAATTTTATCAAAATAACTATCAATTGGCTTGTCATTTACTTCAATAAGATTATGTCTTCCTTCGTATAATAAAGGAACTACAGCACCATCTGCAACAGCGTCTGTAATTGAATATACATCGATTAAACCACCAAATTTACTAGCTGTACTTTTCTCTTTTCTCATCAAAGGAGTACCTGTAAAAGCAATAAAACAAGCATTTTCAAACACTTGTTGCATCTTTACATTGAAAGATCCATATTGACTTCTATGTCCTTCATCTACTAAAATAAAAATCTCTGGTGAAGAAAAAGGTTTTACTGATGCGTCGACTGCTGCTTTAAATTTATGTATTAAAGTCGTAATTACTGCATCACCCGGCTCTGAAATTAGTTTTAATAAACTTTTATCATTTTTAAGTTTACTCAGTTCTTTGTCTGTTAACCTTTCGCCTTTCAGTTTTTTAATAATTTCTTTTGATGCACCCACTTCTGCATTTTCAACAGGGAATTGGCATTTTTGGAATGTTTCTGTAATTTGACTGTCTAAATCAATACGGTCTGTAACTAATATTATTTTAGGATTTTTAATTTCTGGATGTGAAGCAATTAGTTGCGCTAACATTACCATAGTCAAAGACTTACCACTTCCCTGAGTATGCCAAATTACACCACCTGGGTATTTGTTGTTTACTTTTTTACTTATTCTAGATAATGTATTTTTTACCGCAAAATACTGTTGGTAACGTGTTATTTTTTTATCACCATCATCATATAAAGTAAAGTTAAAAATGATATTTAATAATCTAGAAGGCTCGCAAAAGCTGAACAATAATTTATCTTGTTCTGTAACTGTTGTTGCAGTTTTTACCGTGTTTGCAACAAATTCATTTCTCTTTTCGTGCCAGTCAATTAATTTATTCCAATCGTTTGTATCAACTTGTTTCTCTTTAGTAATTTGAATTGTATTAAGCCATTCACTTTCTTCCTCATTGGTTTTAAAAATCTCTTTCCAAAAACCCCAAAACTCTTTTGGAGTAGCTGTAGTTGCGTATTTAGCTTCATTGACCGCTAATGACATTACTACGTTAGAATACAAGTACAACGCTCTAATACCGTCGTCTTGTTGGTTCCGAAGATGTTGTTCTATTGCTTTGTCAACTGGTTCTTTTATAATAGGACTTTTACATTCTATAACTACCATTGGAATACCATTTACAAAAAGTACGATGTCTGGTCTGTAATGGTCGTTTCGTCCTGAACGCAAAACACTAAACTCTTCAGTAACATGATAGCTGTTATTTTCAGGGTTTTTCCAGTCTATATATTGAAAAGAAAAGCTTTTTTTGTCGCCCAAAATAGTTTGTTCAAAACTTTTACCAAGGGTAATTAGTTCAAAATAGCTTTTATTAGCTGCCATAAAACCATCTTGAACAGGTAAATCTCTTAATGCTAGAATTGCATTATTAATATTAGCCTCAGAGAAAACATACTCTTTTTGCTTGTACTCTATCTGGTTTATTTTATGGAGTTGTTCCTTTAGAATATTCTCTAAAAGTACATTAGAAGTCCTATTGCTTCTAGCTTCATCAGCTTCATCAGGCGTCAGGTATTTCCAATTCATATTCATCAATAGCTTTAATGCCGGTAGTTGTGAAATATGATCTTCTATAAAAGATGGTGTACTCATATCAATTGTTTTTATAGTATATATAGCATTTATTTAATTGCTATGTTTTATATGTATTATTTATTCGTATCTTTGCAGTGTCATTACACAAAGTGTAAAGGACGTGGTTGCCCACTGAACCGTAACTGTGGACCGCATTCAACGAAGTGCGGTTTTTTTTTGCTATAAACTTTCCCTATACGTTTTATAATTCCATTCAAAATCTTTCTTTTTTAAATCTTCTACATAAAAAGCGGTAACTATCATTAATTTTTCTGTAACAGGTTTTAAAATCACCACAAAGTCTTTTTCTTCAAACCAATAATGTTTTTTCATATAACCCATATCCTTTTTTTCGAAATATTTAATTTTAGGGTTATCTTTTTGTATTAATATTTGTTTCACCCAATGTAGTCTATTAGCTCTGAATTTATCAAAAATTCGTGGCTTGCCTTTAGATGGTTCTCTTGTTATTAAATGAACAAATGTTTCCGGTAAGTCTTCAAAACCTTTAACCCATGATTTTTGGTGTTTAACTGTAATTTCTTTTCCATCAACCGCTACATAATCGTGAAAAAAATCATCTCTATAAATCTCATGCATTTTTGCTAGCTGCACTGCTGTGGGACCGACTATCTCTAGATCGTCAAACAAATCCTCTAAATCATCCAAATTAATCATCCGTTATCGGTTTAATTTGAAAATCGTGAATAAAGAATTTTGTTTCCCAAGGTTCCGTTCCATCGTCTAATAAGTATTTTGAAGTTTTTTCTAAATACGCTACAATTTTTTTCTTTATAGGAGATGCATTTTCTTTATCGAGTTTTTTCCTGGCCTTGTAACAAATTGCACCAATGAATAAATCTGTCAATTGGATAAACTCATTCTCATTTGAATGAATGTGCTGAAAATGACTAAAAGGAGATTTTTCGTTATAAAATGCATTTAATTCTTTTTCTAAAAGCAATAATCTAGTTGCCCCTCTAGTATCTTTTACATCGAGATAAACACGGTATTCATCATTATTGTGAGATTCTTTATTGTTTAAAAGAATTTTTAATGTTTTATAATAATAGCTGTTTTGGTCTTCTCGATTGTAACGAATATGACCTAAATTTTGTTTGTTTTTAACCAGTACACTTCTAAATTCTATCGTGCTCGCAAAAAAGAAATCAATCAGTTCTTTATACAATTCCCAACGTGACATAGAAAGCTTGTTCCACTTTATCTCCGTTGGTGATTTGTGTTTTAGTTTAATTTCTTTTATCGCTTCTTTTACACTTAAGTACTCCTCTTGAGCAACTTTAGTATAGCCAATGCACATTACTTCAGACTTGTCATGTTCTAAGTGACAGCTCTCATCGATATAGATATTATAGGTTGTACTCATCTTTTTTCTAATTTACATTCACTCTTATTTTACCAGTCAACAATTGCTGCATTAAGCCTTTCTTTTGTAACTGCAAGGCTTTAAGTTTATCTTCATAGCTTTTTAACTCTTGATTGGCAGTTTCTAAAACTTGTGAAATAGCTTTTTGTTCATCCACAAGAGGAACATTTACTTTAATTTTAGAAAACTCTTGCCACCTTAAACCTCCTCTTCTATCAATAGAACCTTCCATTCGTTTTTGATATTCTTGAATATAGGTGTTCGATTTTAATACTCTAAATAAAAATTCGTCATTTATATTTTCCGCTGTTTTAAAGACAGTGTACATTGGACTAATTAATGCCTTATTATACTTACTTTGATAGCCAATAGAGCCTTCTTCGATGTGATTGGTAGCATAAGCAAATACATTCTTTTCTACAATCTTATATGTTTTTAGATTATCACTGTAAATCTTTCTACCAAAATATTCTAATGACGGAACTAAGCCATTATGTTTGGTACAGGATAAAACAATCAAATCTTCATCTTCTTTATTTTTAGAAGATAATTCTTTTGAAAAATTAATTATTTTTTTTATTTCCCATTTGTCACTAAACCCACTTAATCTTTTTTTACCGGTAAGTAATTGTTGGGCTAGTCCTTTATTTCTTGACTTTAAGGTATTTATTGTGGTTTTGCAATTAGTAATGGCTTCATCCCACGTAGAAAGTATTTTTGCTATTTTTTGTTGTTCAGGTAGTGGTGGTAGCGCTATCTTAAATAATTTCAAATCACTACCGTTAATTGAATTTATTGTAGCTCCTAAGTTTTTATGAATTTCTTTTTGATATAAATCGGTCGCAAAAATATGATATAAATATTTATTGTAATCACTTCTATAAACAGCCATAAATGCTCCAAAAGCTAAACCTTCAGCCTCAACTGTAATTAATGCATTTTTGCCAATTAGAGATTTACTACCATTTCTAACACATATCAAAATATCATCTTTTTTTACTGGATTATACTTTTCTGATAAAACATATACATTATCTAAAAATGCAAGTTCTCTATCCTTAATATTTGAAGATCGCAGTACTAAAGTACCTTCTTCATTAATATCTTTTGGGCTATATGTTAATCCATTAATAACCTCTCCTAAATCACCTAATTTCTTCACATCCCAATCCACAGGAATAACCCCGATAGCGGTTTTCTTATAACCGTTAGGAATTGTTATTTTTTGTTCTACGGGCAATGAAATTGTATCGTTGTTGTTATTCATTGCCAATAGATTTGTTGTTGTTTTTGATTTGCTTCTTCTCTTTGGTTTCAATTTTCTTGATACTATCTTCTACCGGCAAATTTTCGGGCATTGTTCCACCTAATTCTTTAATAGTTTGTCGTACTTTTTTACCTACCTCTAGGTGTGTTTTATTTGCGTTGTTTTTCCCTTTAATATTATCTCTTTTTAGTTTTTCTTCGGTTTGCGTAGCTCGGAATAAATTAGCTGCCAATTCCGTACTACCCATGTGGTCTAAAATGTGTTGGGATTTTTTCAATCCTTTTACGGCGTTTATTTTCTTAGCATCCAAGCCACCATACAATCCCATATACCCGTGGTTTTGAAAAATAGCATAGTCTATATGTTCTATAACACCTGCTTTTTTTGCCGCTTCCGCTAGATTATAATTGTGTTTTTTTAATTCGTTTCTTAAGAACAATCTTCTTTCTTCTTCAGATGACAAACGCGTGTAGTCGTCCATCTGTTGAATTTCTTGTAATCGAGTTTGAATTGCAAAATAGGTTTGCCCTTGAGCAACAACTTCTTTTGAAGGGTCCGCATTTTGAACAATTAAATAACAGGCAAAACGTGAAAGCTTAACACTTTCCATATCTTTTTTAGCACCTTTTCCAAAGCTTATCTCTTCGAGGTAATCCTCGAAGGGATCCTCTACCGAATGTTTACTATTCAAACAAGCTTCTTTCGCTCTTTCGATAACAGGTAGAAAGTGTCTGAACTCTGAATATTCTAAAATTTTAGAAAGTTTTCTTGCTCCCCAAAATTCGTTTTCGTTTTCGTCAATTTCTTTAATTTGCTCAAAAATGGTATTTTGTGTTGTAATTATTTTTTTGCTCATCATCTCTTTCTTTAAAATCCTAACTCCATTAAATACTTTTGCATCTTTTCTTCTACAGCAGTCAGTTCACTTTTTAGTGATAGAATAGTTTTTTGGGTTTCACTTACATCTACTGCTTCTTCTTCCTCAAATGTATCTACATAACGCGGAATGTTCAGGTTGTAATCGTTGTCTTGAATGTCTTTTAATGTTGCTCTAAAAGCATATTTATCCTCAACAATACTACCGTTTTCTGTGTTTAATGGAGTACCGTTTTTGAAGTTAACATAAATATCAACAATTTTATTTATATCACTTACTTTATCGTTGTCACGAAGTTTGTTTTGATTTTTACCTGCTTCATATCCTTTACTCGCATCAATAAAGAGAATGTCAGTATTTTTCCCTTTTGCTTTATTAAAAATTAAAATAGATGCTGGAATACCTGTACCAAAAAATAAGTTGGCAGGCAAACCAATTACTGCTTCTAAAAGGTTTTCTTCAATCAATTGTTGTCGTATTTTACCTTCGCTGCTCCCGCGAAATAAAGCACCGTGTGGCATTACTACTCCTACACGACCTGTATCTTCATAAGTGGTTTCAATCATGTGAGTAATAAAAGCATAATCTCCTTTACTTTTTGGAGGAACTCCTCTATGAAAGCGATTGTACTGGTCAGCGACTGCGCTTTCGGCACCCCATTTATCTAAAGAAAAAGGAGGATTTGCAGTTACTATATTGAACTTCATTAATTGATCTGCTTCTAATAAACGAGGATTATTAATCGTATCTCCCCATTCTATTGTAGCATCATCAATCTCATGTAAAAACATATTCATTCTTGCTAAAGCCCAAGTACTACCGTTTACTTCTTGCCCGTAAAGAGAGAAGTTTTTACTTCCTACTTCTTTAGCCATTTTTATTAATAAAGAAGCACTACCGCAGGTAGGATCACATATTCTGTCTCCTGGTTGTGGGTTCAATAATTTAGCTAATAAAGTTGAAACTTCACTTGGCGTATAAAATTCCCCCGATTTCTTACCTTCATCGCCTGCAAACATCGAAATAAGATACTCATAAGCATCACCAATAATATCATTTCCTTCCAAGTGAGAAGGTTGTAAATCCATAGCCGAGAAATCAACTAATACATTTTTTAATCTACGGTTACGGTCTTTTGCCTGCCCTAAATTACTTTCAGAATTAAAATCGATGCTTCTAAAAACTCTGTCTAACTTAGCTCTATTAGCATCTTCCATTCTTTCCAAAGCAATGTTGATTAACTCACCGACATTGTTTTCGTTTCTATTTTCAAAAAGATACTCGAATGTTGCATTTTCAGGTACTTGGAAACGTTCATTAGCCAAAGCTCTTTGAACTCTAACTTCATCCCCATTATACTTTGTATTGTAAAATGCTTTTTTGTCTTTCCATACATCAGATACATATTTTACAAATAACATTGTTAATATATAATCTTTGTATTGTCCGCTACCGAGAACACCTCTAAATGTATCGCAAGCTTTCCATACGATATTATTGATTTCCTTCTGAGTGATTTTATTTTCCATTTTACTTATTTAACTAATTGATTTATAACTCCTTGAAAAAGGTTTTGTTTTTGTTGGATAATTTGATTTGACAATACTATATCAGCAGTGTGTAAAGCTCTAATACTTGCAATTTTGTTTTGAGTTTCTAAAGTTGGAATATCAATAGAAATGCTTTCTAATTCTCCTTTTCTTATCGAAGGAATAGAACTACCGGCACCCATATTTTGAAATTGATTTTGGTATTTATGAGAGTTAAAAATTGTAGTAATATAATCGGGGTTAACTTTATATTTATCTACACTTATTACATAAAAAATAGAAGAAGCAATAGCAGGTCCCATTGTCCTAGAGTAAGTCCATGCAAAGTTTCTATTGCCTTTACCAACAAAAAGAATATCACCTTCTTGCAAAAGGTGACTTTCGTTTTTATTGTCTATATTTACAAAGGCATCTACATCATTTTGAAAATTACCAAAATCATCAAAATTTTTAGCTTGCAGGTATATGGCAAATCCTTTTTCAAGAGGTTTTACATACAGACCAAACTTTATATTAGCAATATTTTTTAATTGTTCCATTATTCGATTAAATTTGTAGACTTATTCAAATTCTATGCAAACATAAGAAAAATATTGACAAATTACGCGAAAAACTTTGTAGAACTTTTCAAAAATGTTATTTTTTCTCATAAACCCCATATTCTGGTTGAGATAAATAGACCCCAATACAGGTTTTAAGTAAATTGTCTACGGTTCTTTCTTTTAGATTATATACAATACTTATTTCAATAGCTTCTTTTCGTGTAAAACGTTTTGGTAACGCATCAAAGAATTGTTTTTTATTTTCACCTCCTTTAAACGGACCTTGTTCTCCTTGTTTTGGCAAATTATTAAACATAATAATACTATGCTGTAAATAGGTTTTTACTAAACTTACTGCGCTTTCAAAATCAATATCTAAACAATATACTTCTGTTGCATTCTCTTTATTTGAAAACTTACGGATTGCCGTGAAAATCATGCAAAAGCGATATAAAATTAATGCCAATCTTTTTACAACACTTAATGCATCATCACTTACAAAAGTGTTTACTTGTTCTAAAAAGTATCCAAATAGAGTATTAAATTTATCCCATTGTTTTTCTGTTAATTGCAACTGCATAGTATCTCTTTCGAAATACTCTACCATTTTCAAAACCTTTTTTGACTGGATTGTAAAATAGTCCGTTAAGTTAACTGGATTGCCTTTTGGCGAAGGATCTAACCACACTGCATCTGTTTTAAAAACATAAAAAAAGAATCTACTAAACAAACCGTCTTCGGCAGACGGAATGATATTAAAGATTTGTTTCGGTGTTCCTGATAATGCAATGGCAAGTTGTGGTTCATTTACTTCTACGTATTCTGAATTGGTTTTACGACTGACTGATATTTTTTCATGATGAAACGCTTTTCGAAGCATATCCGAATAACTTCCCCATTCTTTTTTCATTGTCGTTCCTACAGTGTCAGCTTCTGTTTCACAAATAATCCCTTTTCCCTCATTCCAATCCAAATGTTGAATTACTCTTGCATCACTTACGTTCCCAGGAATGAAAACTACTTGAAATTTAGGTTCTGCAGGCATTTGTTGATTTTCGTCTATTTTCCCTTTACCCTTTAACATTTTAAAAGCAGCTAAGTTTTCTTCGTAGATTTTTCTCGCTTCTAAAGATTCTGCTAGGATTTTTTCATGATACTTATCTGCTAATGCTTTTGAGAATTTTAATACTCCTTTACCGGATGCTGCGGGAGCTAAAATAAAGGAATATAAACATGGATAAACTCTACAGCCGTGATATACTCCAGACACATTAGGCAAGCAACCTGAAAGAATTGCCAAAGCTCCTGTTAGAAATACATCTCTTTCTCTTTCGTCTTTAAATGCATTACAACTTTCCAGTAATATTGGCGGTAAATTATCGTAAACCGATTGAGGAATTAACGGAGTTGATTTTAAAATATCTTCTTCTACCTCAATAGCTACTTTGTTTAGCTCCTCATTGTTACTTGGATTATCTACACTTTGCAACATTGCAGACTTTGCAAACTTTGCAAAGTCTGCAATTTGATTTTTGTAGACAGATTGAACCGTTGTTTTAATTTCGCTTTCGGATAAATCAAAATTGGTAATACAATAATCTAGAGTGTCCTCTTGGTAAATTCCGTTCCTGTTCGCATTACTTGACAGCAGGTATATAAAATTATTGCGATTACCATTGTGATATTGTGCTTTTTGTTCTGTGAATTTTAAGCAATTGTCTAATTTTTCATCTGTTGAAAGGCATTGTGAAACTTGAATCGTTTTTGGAATTGGTTTTAACTCTACTTTTACTTCTTCTAGAACATCAAAAACGGTTGCTTCTTCATTTACAAAAGTGTTTGGATCATGGGAAACAAAACATAATCGGGAAATATCTTTACACTTTGGATCAAAATCAAAACCTGTAAGATTCTTGTAATAATTAGCCACTTGACTGTATGCAATTGTGTGTTTTTCTGCATTAGAATTGATTTTTATGAATACTTTTATACCTTCTCCTCTTGGACTTACAAACGATGCTAATGTGTGCTTACAACCGTTTATTTGAGTTATTAAATTATCTAAATCCTCAACCGGAATATGGTCGAAATCAAGATTTATAATTTGAGAATAGGACACAAGAAATTCTTTCTTTCTTTGCTTTCCAAAGGTTCCCGAAGCAGTAAACGCTAGTAATTCGCTTTTTAGCTTGTCTGCCATTTCCAGCTTTTCAGAATGCATTGCAAAACGGATTGCGTTTATTTCGCTTTCGTATTTATTGGATTTTATATCTTGAAAAATATCGAAGATTGAAATATCCTCTAATCTCGTTCCGAAGTTTTTATATTTTGATACCATCAGCTTGCTATAGTTTAGGATTAAGATTCTCTCTTTGGATTATAATTCTCATTCAATAGTTTTTGAATGTCGGATAATCTGTAATAGATTTTTGAACCTACCTGAGAGAATCCGATTATTTTACTGTCTCTCCATTTTTGAGCTGTACGGACACTAATATTCATCAGCTGCATAAACTCTACGTTGTCGAAGAAAAGGTCTTCAGAATTAATGTATTGTTGCTGTTTCTTGATGCTTACCTCTAAGGATGCAATTTTTACATAAATCCTTTCGGCTTCTTTTTGAGTAATTGAAAAGTCCTCCATAGCTTACTTTTTTAATAAGGATAAGCCAGCTAATAATTCGCTTTTCTTGTAGTAACGTCGTGCGCCTATTCCGTAGGCTTTGACTTTTCCTTTATTGGTCCAAGCCCATAATGTGCTGCTATCAATTTTAAGGAACTGACATGTTTCCTCTCTGGTGAGAAGTGCTTCATCATCATTTTTGGATTGGATTTCTTTTTGAAATTCTTGAATGCCGTTTCTAACGGAAGTACCTATTATTTGTTGAAGTTGTTCAACTGTTAGGCTTTCTAGTAATACTGAATTTGTTTGCATGACTTGTTGTTTTAAAATTTAACAAGTCAAAATTGCAAATGAAGTCGTGTTGTGGATTGAATGAAGTCGTGTGTTTTATGACACGGTTGCTTTAAAGTATTTATACTCTATTGTATATACTTTCTCTTAGATCTGATTTCCCTAATTGGGTTTTAGGTTTTATTCTGCTGATATTTATATTAAATTCTAATAAAAAATAAACAAAGTGAGTTTGCTGGTAATCATCATAAATTAATTTATCTTTTCTCATGCGGTGAAAAACAAAGCTGTAATCGGCTAATTTTTCATCACCATTACCGAATGCTTCTACTAGATTTTTGAATTTGTCAAATGCTTTAACCGAAGTGAAAATTCGAGGATATGGGTTTACTGTGATAGTTTCTTTCTTTTTCAAATTATCTGAAGTAATACCTTTTTTAGAATTAAGAATCAAATCCATTATAGAAGGTTTTACAATTTCAATCTGTTCTGAATATTCTGGCATGAAGTCCGATACTCTATGCCATGTTAAATATTCTATTTCGTTGCAATCTCTATTAAAATCTTCGTTGGAATATGCTTCTTGATTTTCGAAAGTGCTTTTATCATAATCTACACTGATTTGATTCAATAAACCAAAATAACCATCCTTAAGTTCAAGGTATTCTGGAATATCATTACCAGATTTACTCAATTCATTAAAAAGAAGTGTAAAATAATCATTGAATAAAAAGCTTTTGTATTCTGATAAGGAACCATCCATAAACTTTTCTAATAAATGAAAAGCGCTATTGATTTTTGTGAAAAGTTTACTAATTTCAAAATCAGGAAGTGGATGTGCCTTTCTCAACTCAATCAGCTGTTTTTGGAACTGTTTTCTAATTTCAATAATTGTTTTATCTCCTGGAACTTCTTCTAAAATAACATCACAAGTTTCTAGGTGGTATTTGTAATAACGCTCTTCATAGTTAAAATAGGTGTCTGTTACATAATCCCTCTTTTCTTCCATAGCTAATGGAGTAGAAATATAATAATTTGTTTTTTCAAACTCTTGGAGCCAATTCCATAATTTACGATCTATTTGATCTAATGCTACGGGCGTATTTTTATAAACAATTGCCTCTGCATCTTGGATAACATGTTGGTTAGTTTCTGAACTTGGAAAAGGATCATTTGAAATCTCTAAAATTGACTTATACCCCAGAAAGCCATTAACATCACAAATGCCTTGAATAAAATCCTTGAGATTTTTGTATTTGTATCCCATCGACTTTATTACGCTTTTAAACTGATAATTTTCTAAATCGGTTATATCTTCGTTTACCAAATCTTCAAAAAGTTCAGAGTAATCCGAAAATAAAAAGTTTGTAGTTATCTGTAGCTTTAATTCATCATATCCAAAATTAGAAGGATATGGACTTGTAAGAACATTTAAGTAACCCGCAATAACTGGATTACAGTCATGAATTCTAGATTTAAATTTTTTGATTTTTTTCTTGGTGATAATTAACTTTTCATCATCATTAAAGCAGAGAGAGTAATCAAGTCTTCCTTTCTCTCGTTCTTCTTCCTCAATAATGAAAATTTCAGTTTCTATAAAGTTTATAAGGAAGTCTAAAACTTCTTGCTCTTTAACACTTAACTCACTCATACAACTAATAATTATTTACAATCTGTGAATGTATGAAAAATCCTTTGGTGTTAAAAATAATTAGTTAATTCCATTGCAATATCCTTATTGCTTTTACCTATGTAAGTTAAAAACATAGCTTCAGTAGTGTGTCCAGTGATGTACATTAAAAATGAAGTTGGAATTTTCCCATAATTATTGGATGCAAAAGAGCGTCTTCCGATGTGTGATGAAACCAATTTCCATTTTGGATAGTCTTTTTCTACTTTGGATTTAATTTTATGGTCAAATAAAATCCCGTGAATTGGCTGCTCTAATTTTGCTTTCTCACAAACTTTTTTGATGTGTTCATTGTATTTCTGATCGGATATTTTTCGAGGGAAGTTACCATCATATTTTTTTAGAATCTCAATGATTTTTGAATGTAATGGTATTGTCATTATTTTGTCTGTTTTGACCTGTGTAAACTCAATTAATGGTTTTAGCTGTCCTGCTTTATTTTTTTCTTGTCTAATCATAGATTTCTCAAAACGTAAAAAATCAGAAACCCTTTGGCCACAATAACAACTTATCAATAACCAATCACGCGCATTTTCCAAACCATCTGTTAATTCTGATACTTTTATTTTTTCAATTGCTGCAATCTCATTTTCATCTAAATAAATATTTTCGACTTTATGATATTTTGCTTTAATACTATCTAATTGATAATGTGTTTCCACTCCATTCCCTTTTGCGTGACGGCAAAATGTTTTTATAAAACGAATGTTACGAGCTGTTGTGTTTGGAGCATAACCTACTTGAATACAATATTTTTCAAAGTCCATTTTGAACTTAGCATCGACATCACGAATAAATACAGTAGATTTAGTGTATTCCTGATACCTCATTAACAAATGCTTAATTACATTGCATTTTGTAATTGTGCTGCTCTTTACATCGGCTTTTTTAAACTCAATAAAAGTATCAATATAATCTACTAATTTATCTGGATGTTTTATTTCTTCCTGTGGGGGATTGATAAATTCTTTTAACCATTGCGCATCAATCAGTTTTATTCCCTTACTTTTATTGTATTGTTTTAGAAGGTCATTTTTTAAAGTTACTAAATCTGTGTCCAGGTTAGCAATATCAATGTCTTTAACTGCTCTTTTGGTTGGTCGTTGTTCAGCATCATCCCAATCTTTTGGATCAATGTGATAATTTGTTTTTGCTTTTATATCCGTATTTCTGCCATCACGCAAACGAATGTAGATAACTGCTGGACTTTTTTTACTTTGAAGTAGTAGGTAAATTGATGCCATATTTTTCCCTTTTTATATTACATAAAGATACAAAATCTAGTCCACATTTAGCCCACATTAGTCCAATATCATACCATTAAATCCAAATCTATCCAAACACTAACTTCTTAAAAACCTTTGTTAAGTATCGTATTTATTGAGGTTGTGTGTGTATTTGGATAATTGTTGTTTTTAATGATTTGAATAATTGTAATCCCTCTTTCTCCGCCAGCTGGAAAGCAAATGGTTACAAAACCCACTAAATTCAACGATTTAGTGGGTTTTTTCTTTTTAGGTAATATCAAATTATTCATAAAATCTCAAAGTTTAGGTGTCTTTCAAGGTGTCACTAAAAAATTAAAATTTAAGTGACTCCTCGTAACGAAAACACCACTACAACAAGGTGTTCAGCAGTATATTCAAAAAATGTACATCTTGTGTGTAGTTATTAAATAATATAAATTTAGTAATAGCTTTAAGGTCACCAACAATGTACACATCTGTATCTATTCTCTTTTACATAAAGAGACCAAAAGTCAACACTTTAGGAGTTTGTCCAATCTACACCAGAGTTACAATTAATGCTAAACGATTTGAGTTTAGTACTAATAAATACATAAGTCCTGATAAATGGTCTAATGAAGGCACTAAAGTAAAGGGTAACAATGAAGAAGCTAGAACAATTAATAGCCACCTAGATTATTTAAAAAATCAAGTTTTAGAAGCTGAAAAAAGACTTTTCAAAAAAGATATTAGTGTTACTTCTGAAAATCTAAAAAATGAATTGTTTGGATTAGCTGAAAATAAACGCATGCTAGTACCTATCTTCCAAGACCATAACAACAAAATAAAAGAATTGGTTGGAATAGAATATGCACCAGGAACATTAGAACGTTATAACACTTCATTAAAACATACGATAGAGTTCATGCAATGGAAATATAATATTTCAGATATTGATATTACCAAGATTGATCATGCTTTTATAAAAGATTACGAATTTTGGTTAAGAAGCGTTAGAAAGTGTGCTAACAATACAGCAATTAAATACATCAAAAACTTCAGTAAGATAATCAAGATTTGTTTGGCTAATGACTGGCTAGATAAAAATTATTTTGTTAATTAAATATTAAGTTCAAAAGTCCTTAGAGTGATAACCTTAATGAATACTTTTAAGTATTACCCTTCGTAAAATAATTTTGTTTATTTCTTAATTTTACGAACAATATAAATGGTAATTATTATAAACAAACTAAAGGCTAAAGTAAAATTAAATCCCTTCTCTTCATCTCCTTTGAATAAAATTAAACTAAATAACCAAACAATTCCTTTTAGTATAAAATCACAAAAAACAATTACAATAAAAAATCCAATAATTGAATATAATATGATTTTCCATATTTTTCTCATAAATTAAATATATAAATTATTGAATCACATCTATGATTATCGCATTACCTCCAGTAACTGAGGGAACACCATTAAATCCTTGTCTATCACTAAAGAAAGGACTATTAAAAGTTGAACTAAATAAATTATTACTGTTATTATAAAGTTTCTTAATACCCTGCTTTACGAGGTCTTGATTAAAATTATTTGAAAAAGTGCTACTTGAACCGTAAAAACCCGCTCCAATAGATATTCCTGAACCGTCATTACTACATGACATACATAGCATAATCGATGCTATAAGTAAAATTGTTTTTTTTATTGTTTTTCATTGTTTTTTTTTGAATATAATAATTTAAAATTTTAATTTATTAAGGTTTTTATTTATTGAAAAATACAAACAAAAGATATAAAAGAACGATAAGATGAAAAAATATTGTAATATAAATACCTTTTCGAAACTGATTATTCTTAATAAAAAAGAATAGCATTAAAATAAAAAATAAAATTGAAAACCAAGAAAAAGATATAAATACTATAAAATCTTGAAGAGGAAGTATTAATTCTGATTTTTCATTTTTTAAAAAATAAAATTTATGAAATTTTAGTGAAATATCTGAAAATAAAAAATTCAAAACTATACTTGTATATTTCCAAAAATAAATAAATATTAAATATAGTGCTGGTATTATTAACTTCTTAAATTGATTTGTTTCTGTTTTCATATTTAATATATATTAAAATATACACTCTGGACTTGCTAACTTTACCCGCAGAATGAGTTAAGAATAAAAATCTTAATTTTAACTTATGAAACAGACGCGCAAGATTTACGACCGAGCTTTTAAAGAGAAAGCGGTACAATTGAGTTAT